>Ga0265338_10004699_pt1 | contig 18300 bp, 15 predicted proteins | sample 42126metaG_FD_193579 | JGI IMG/M metagenome (GOLD analysis project Ga0265338, IMG submission 193579) | Rhizosphere microbial communities from Carex aquatilis grown in University of Washington, Seatle, WA, United States - 4-21-26 metaG | ecosystem: Host-associated > Plants > Roots > Rhizosphere... | reverse complement strand
ACGACGCAAGCAGGAGAGGGGACATCAAAGGCATGGATCTTCGTTGCAGCAGAAACAGGAGTCACAACAGCTAAAGATAAGAAACTTAGCAAGATAAACAGAAAATATCTCATAAAAAAATGTATGCATCTCTAGCTTAAAAGATTGATGGGAGATTTGTCAATAAAGATCATTTTAATGATAGGTAACGAAATATGTGAACTATTCGAATGACACTTCAGATAGGATGATTAAAAGAAAGTGCGAGAAAGAGCGCTCCTGCTAGTCCGTATGTAGATGAGGAAAAGACACGTTTGATAAAAATATATGTAAGAGGAATTACCAGAATTCCTGCTATAAGCGCAATACCTTTTGCAGAGACAGTCATGTTGTGTGTAATTGCTGTTGCTAGAATTATCAAAATGGGGTAGACAGGATGCGTCCAAGAGAAAAAATCGGGATACACCATTCCAAGTGGTCCTACATAACCGAAAACGCTATGATAATCGATAATATTTTTGGCGACAATGAGATTTTGGTATGAGTCAGGATACACGTTAAAAGGAGAAAGGTTTGCAAAGCGTAGAATCACTCCAAGGATTGTAATGCCGAGTAGTATGATAAGTGATTTTTTCTGCACGCGATAACGATAGCAGGAATTGCTGAAGAGAGCAACTTTTGAGTAGATAGTTGTTGATTACGGCATCACAAAGCTTTTGACCGCAGCCATTATTGGGTCACCAGGGTAGATGTTTTCGTAAGTGCAGCCGCCACCACTACCAGTATAGAGCCAGAAACCGACATATGAAGCTCCACTTTTTAAGTAGCTGGTTGCTTTTTGAGTTAAGAGGAAGTTAACTCGGCCTGCAAGAGTAAGACCAGCACTGCCGTTGTCCCAGGCACCTTGCACGTTGGACGAACTACAGCTTGTACCTGCCTCTACACCTGTCTCATCAACCATATACGGCTTGCCGAGTGCCTGCGCGACCTGTTGAAGCTGAGGGAATTCACCATTCACATATTGAGTGCTCCCGCCTTGGTCGCCTGAATAGTCATGATCATTTACAACGTCAAGATTCTTAAAGATTGCCTCCATACCGTTGACTCCTCCTGTTTCTCCGATGTCTACGGTACCGAGCGTTATAAGTTGTTTGGGTTTGCCTGCGCCGGCAGTTTCGGCATTACGGATAAGTGTGGCTGCAGCGTTGACATAATTTACTGCAGCTGTTTGCCCGATTTGGCTAAAGCTGGCGCCTTGATGAAATGGTTCATTGACAATTTCCCACATAGCAACACCCGGATCATTTGCCAGTGGGGTTACTACCGACTTTACCCAGTTAGCATACGGGCTGCCAGCTTGTACAGCATTTGTATAATAGGCGGCGGTTTTGCCACCATTAGATGCATCTTCGGTGTCACAATTATTATCGACATCGGCGTCAGCAAGAGCAATAATCAAGTGTATAGAGTATTTATCAGCTTCTTTTACGACACTCTCTACAAAGCTTGCCGAGACATCGTTGGGTGGAGCGAAGAATCGGGCCATACTATCTTTCGGTAGATTTGAGAAGAAAGTGTCCATTTGTGACGTAGTCCAGTCTGATGACCAGCAGGCACCTACAGCGCTGAAGCCATATCCAACGGATTTGTATGGTTTGCCATTGAGAGTCAACTGCGATCCGCTTACTCCTATAAATCCAGAGCTTGTTGTTGAGCTAGAACCTGAAGCTGCAGGCGATTGTGAAATAGTTGAAGAAGGTCCAGGTTGTCCTCCTGATCCTGAAGGAGTTCCAGAGATATTTCCATTTCCACCACCAGATCCTCCTGGGGTGCCTGAGGGAGAAGTGTTAGAGCAAGAACCAGAGCCACAAGGGATAGTAATATTAGGGAGAGAAATACCTAATTGTTTAAAGAGTTGCTGGAGTAATTGCCAGAGAAGTTGGATGAATTGTTGGAGAAACCCACCACCAGCAGAACGATGCCATTTACCATGATGTCTACTCAGGGCAGAGACATTTCCAGTGCTTTGCGAAGAGACAGAGGATTGCGAGGTAGAACAAGGAGCAGCAGAACTGGGAGAGGGACTTCCGGAAGGAGCACCAGAGATACTTTGAGCGATACTAGGTTGCGCACTAGAAGAACCATTTTTAGAGCCACCAGCACCAGGGCTTACGGTATTTGCTCCGGCAGAGGGAGAGACAGTCTGTACACATGGTTGATTGGGATTTACGACGACGCAAGCAGGAGAGGGGACATCAAAGGCATGGATCTTCGTTGCAGCAGAAACAGGAGTCACAACAGCTAAAGATAAGAAACTTAGCAAGATAAACAGAAAATATCTCATGAGTACTACATTTCATCTTATGTAATTTTTATCATCGTTGTCAATGATGGTTTGGATTGACAAAAATTTCTGTTACTAGCCAGTTTTGTTTTAGCAATGTCAGTAGGACAGCAAATGAATTTTTTAAATAACATTAAACTGACAATTTTACAACAAATTTATGACAGGTTTCTGACACTACTATTGACAAATTAAGCATTTTTTAATATAATATAAGCTCTGTCTTCTATGAATGACAACAACTTGGGAAATAGAGATACAATTTTGACCATTAATGTGGTCGAAAAAGAACTTGTACGGGCTGTCCATCTCCAGAGTAAAACATTAAAAAGACCCCTGAAAGGATTGGCATTAGTCAATAAAAACTATGCAAATCTGCCTAGTCGCCCTAAAGATACGAGTGGTTTATTTGAGGAAATCATTTGTGACTTTGATAATCCCGCCGAAATAGAGAAGGCACTTAAACCCTACAAAGACCGACTATTGGCAGCTACGTGTCGTTACGAAGAAGCTATACAAGATTTTGGAAAAGTTATTCCATTTTTGCCACCGCATCTTCCTGTTCCTTCACCGAATTCCCTCCTCGGGGCAACAGAAAAGCCTCTTATGCGTGATCGCTTGAAGGATTACGACAGTAATTTAGTTCCACGATATCAGTATATGGAAAAAGATGACCTACCAAACCTCTCGGAATTAGTGAGAGATTTTCATTATCCTGTTATTGTTAAACCAAGTGGACTCGCAAAAGCCCTATTCGTTGAAGAGTGTGATAACGAAGAAGAGCTTAAAGAACGCCTCGAATTTACATTCAATGTTATTAATCAGGCTTATGAACGCGAACAATATCCTGGTAAACCAGCCTTGTTGGTGGAAGAAATGATGCAAGGGCAGATGTATTCAGTTGATGCTTATGTGACACAGGAAGGAGAAATACTCTGCCTTCCTCCTATAAAGGTAATTACAGCTCATTCATTAGGACTTCCCGGGTTTTATGGTTGTCAATGTATAACACAAAATGACCTCGGAGAAGAGGAAACACAAGACGCTTTTGCTGCTTCAAAGGGAGCGATTCGAGCACTTAATTTACGATCGACGACAACGCATATTGAATTATTCCGTACACCACAAGGATGGAAAATTATCGAGATTGCCGCGCGTATTGGCGGTCATCGAGATTATCTCTATCGTGAAGCTTATGGTATTGAACATTTTTACAATGATTTAAATCTCCATATGGGAAAAAGACCGGAGATGCCAACTAAGCAGATTGGTCATGCCGTTGCTCTTAATATCTATGCAGAACAGGAAGGATATATTGAGTCTCTAACTGGCGTTGAACAGGCAAAAGAAATTTCTAGTGTGGTCTATCTTGCTACCCACGCTGGAGTAGGAGACATGGCGCTTTTTGCAAACAATGGTGGAGATGCAGTTATTGACGGTATCTTGAGTAATAAAGATCAACAACAATTACAAAAAGATATTGTTACAGTACAAAACTTAATAAAGATTAAGGTTAAGAGAAAAGTGTACAAAGTAAGAGAACGTGACTTTGCAATAGCCCAACCTTGGTAATGTGGATAGCCTCATTCTAAATCAAGAGCATCATTGATAATTGATTGTATTTCTTCAGGACAGGTGACAGGTATTTTTTGGACAGAGTTAATTTGGTGTTTATAATCTTCTAATTTTTCTTCTATTTGTGGTCTAATATTCTCTTTGTAGTAAGTTAATACTTTACTCTGTTCACCTTTTTCTAAAAGTGCTTCTAGTGCAATCCACACTTCTGTCTTATCACCCACACAATCCAAAGGCTTTACTCCCACAAAATCCATGAGAGGCTTAAAAAGTTCTATTTCATCAAGCATATTTTTGGAAAAGATTTTCGATAAGAAAGCTTCAGATTTCTTTGTTCGAGCAAGGAGATAAGTGAATGCACATTTATAGCAATTGCAGCAAAAATTGACATCTGGCAATATGCGATTGCAACTTGTCCACACATCAAGATATTTTTCATTTTGGAATAACAAATCAGTAATTTTATACTCGTAGATCCCAAAAAAAGGTGAATGATAAGCGAAGTCTTTCGTTACAAAGTCATGAATATAGTTATTAAGGTTTTCTGCGTAACGGATTGTTTTTACAAATTGATGATTAATGACGCTGCCTTCATAAACATCATTTGGATAGTTTGCACTATATTCATTGCCGATCAATACATTTTTACAAATATTTGCATAGAGCATCGTATTAAATACAAGGTGGGCAATATCAGCGCTACATTGCAGGCCTCGATATTTCTCTTTTAGTGGATTAAAAATCGTTTCTCTATTTGAATTAGTTCTTATGGTAAGATGCATGTCTTTAATTGTTTGATACATCTTCTGACGATGAACATTGGATTCTAAATCAAGGAAAAAAAGGAGTAATGGTTTTTTACCTTCCAGTGTTTTAAGAAGAGAGAGAGATTCTTTGCCTCCCGTTAAACAGATAGCAACATGATCTTGCTTGCCTGCTATATCTAACGGTGTCGTATCCATCTCTTCTTCTTGCATTTTCCACTCAATATTTTTTACGGTTGTTGACAAACCCAATACATAACATTTTTCTAGAACTTGTTCTTCATATAATTTGATCCAATAATTGAGTGCGAGTTGAGGCATCTTTTTATATACAGTAATACTTTCAGGAAGAGTAACTTCAGCAAGATCCATGAGATAACACATACCGATATTGAAGCCGATTCTTTCAATTGTTTGTTCAGGGAGTGTTGACTTCACTGTATGAGTAAGTTCAAGGACAACTTTTTCATCATCGAGTAGATACGTAAAGAAAAACGTGCCATCACGATAACTAAAATTCACATATTTTAAGGTTTTTATTCTCGTAAACATAAGATAAGGATAGTTCTACTTTATGCAGAAAAATTGTTCTGGAAGTTTGCCTGGGCTTTCACATTGGAAAATTCCAAAGAAAGAAATTCTTCTTTATTGTTACTATTGACTTGCATAAATATTTTCTATTACAGTAACGTATTATAATCAAGTGTACCACAATGTCAAGCCCGAGTGGTTTGTAGGTAATTGTTAGGCCGGGAGTTTTTTCAGTTCCTTTTGAAGAGAAATTGTAAGTGGATGAGTGAGAGATAACAATCCGGTATTATTGAGATATAATGCATATGTTCTTTTCCACTGGATTGGTAATTTTTGTATTTTGAGTCTCCCCTGGTCAAGATCCAGTTTCACAAAATTTTTGGGTAAAAGCGCAACACCATATCCAAGAAGAGCCAATTCACGCATAAAAGTGACACTTGTCGATTCAGCATAAATAGTTGGACGGATGTTTTTTTGTATAAAAATTTCATCAATTTGTGTTCTCGTATGCGAGCCTTTGTTATAAAGAATAAATGGTATTGTTTCCAGTTTGCTTGAAAATGATTGTGAAGAAACAGGAATCAACTTCTCGCTGTATATTTGTAAGAGTGTTATATAATTGGGAAGATAATAGTTTTTATTAAGAATACAAATAGTTGCGTCGAGTGTCCCCAACTGTAATTGTGTAAGCAATTTGCTTGAAGAATCGATCGTTAGTTCTAGTTTATATTTATTACTTAACATGTTATTCTGGAAAAATTTCCCCAGACGCAATGCAACATTATCAAACATGCCAATTGTATATGTTGGTTTCTGTATTTGTCTTATTTGAGCATCATGAGCATTTTCCCATAATCGCAGTATCCTTTCTCCCAAAAGTACAAGAGATTTACCTTCATTGGTGAGTTGCAGTTGTTTACCTTTTTGTATAAAGAGTTTGGTGTGAAGTTCCTTTTCAAGCCGGTGAATGGATTGAGTAAGTGCGGACTGAGTGATAAAAATTTTTTCGGCAGTTCTTGTAAGATTGCCTTCTTGTGCGACAAGGAGGAAACGTTTTAATTCTTCTATCATTAATATTATTAATATATCATAAAATATATTAATTTTACAAATAGATGTTGATCTGTTATTTTTCTTCTATGGCAGCAAAGAAAATAAAGATTGCAATTGTTGGCATTGGAAATTGTGCTTCATCATTGGTACAAGGACTTACCTACTATAAAGATGTTAAAAAAGATGCATTTGTTCCTGGTGTGATGCATGTTGATTTTGGTGGATATCAGATAGGTGATATAGAAGTTGTTGCTGCTTTTGATGTTAACGCAAATAAAGTTGGTAAAGATGTTTCAGAAGCCATTTATGCAGAACCAAACAACACCACAATATTTGCACAAGTGCCCAAGCTCGGCGTGAAAGTTGATATGGGTCCGCGATTGGATGGAGTTAACTATACAACCGAATCATTGGTTCCGATAAGTAAGACAAAGCCAACTGACGTAGTAAAGGTTCTTAAGGAATCTGGGGCGCAAGCAGTCATCAATTACCTGCCCGTTGGATCTCAAGAAGCAACGGAATATTATGCCCAGGCGGCAATTGATGCAGGATGCGGATTTATAAATTGTATTCCTGTTTTTATTGCCAGTAATCCAAAGTGGGCAAATAAATTTAAAAAAGCGGGGTTGCCTGTTATTGGGGATGACATTAAGGCTCAAGTAGGTTCAACAATAGTGCATAGGACACTCGCGACGATGTTCATGGATCGTGGCATGAAAATTGAGCGAACCTATCAGTTGAATAATGGTGGAAACACGGATTTTCTTAACCTTATTGATCGAACGAGAGGCAAATGGAAAAAAATAAGCAAAACTGAAGCAGTAACAAGTTTGATTGAGCAACGCGGGCAGCATATTGAACCAGAAAATATCCATATTGGTCCTTCTGATTATGTTCCCTGGCTTAAGGATAATAAGTTGGGATTTATCCGTATTGAAAGTAAGCACTTTGGCGATGTGCCAATGAATATAGAAATTAGACTGAGTGTTGAGGATTCTCCGAATTCTGCAGGAGTCGCGATAGATTCAATACGTTGTCTGAAACTCGCACTTGATAATGGTTTGAAAGGTGCAATAGTTGAGCCTGCAGCGTATTTTAAGAAGCATCCTCCTGTTCAGATTGAAGACAGAAAAGCACGAGAATTAGTTGAGAAATATATTATAAAATATGGTCGTAAAGCACCCAGCAGTACTTAATTGAAATTCGGTCAACGTGGCAGTTTAGAGCAGAATATGGACTTATCAAATAGGCGCTTATAATTTTTTGTATGCATGAACAATCCGTTGGATGACAGTATAAAGAGAAAGCAGCATGATAAAGATAAAGGTAGCTTCAGCGACATTGAGGTTGAGAAAAGTAATTGTCGGGAAAAGTATATATAATAGTAGGGCAAAGAAAATAAGCACGAGCCTTTCAGGTCTTTCAATAAGTCCCATTGCAAAACTTACTTTTGGATTTGCCAATTCTCCGCGACTTCTTACGTAACTTGTGAGATAAGCAAAAAGAAGAAAAGGTGCAACTATTTCCCAACGAACAATGCCACCAAACGCAAAAGCAGTGATAAGTAGAAAATCTGCAACCCGATCCATTGTGGAATCCAGAAATCCGCCGAAGGGTGTGACTTTGTGATATTTTCTTGCGACCATGCCGTCAAGCATATCAAATCCATTCCCTACAAACGCAATCAGCGCCAGAATGTACGAGTGATAAAGTATACAGACAAAGAATAACAGAGGTGGTATACTTCCTAATAGAGTCAAGGTGTTGGGATTTGCATGCGATAAGTATTTTACAATCGGATGTAAATAAGCCTCAACGGTAGATTTTTTGCTACTCAGCATATTGATAAGGGAATAGGGAAATTGTCAACAGGGATCAGAATTAAAAATTATAATTTCTGTTTCCAGTTCCCTGAAACCTAATCCCTAAAAAACTATGAAAGGTTCACGCTACAAAGTCGATCTGCATACTCATTCTATCATATCACAGGACGGTGGCATTACTGCATCTCAGTATGAAAAAGTTTTGCAGTCCGGAGATTTGGATTGTATAGCAATTACGGATCACAATGAGACGAGTTTTGCACGGATCATGCAGAAAAAATTGGGCAATCGTATTATTATCGGTGAGGAAATAACAACCACTGAAGGTGAAATTATCGGCTTATATCTCAGTGAGACAATTCCTGGAGGTATCAGTGTTGAGGAAGCGGTGGCAAGTATCAAACATCAAGGAGGGCTTGTCTATATCCCTCATCCATTTGAAATTTTCAGGAAAGGCTTGCGGAGAAATGTTGCACAGCGTATTATCTCTGATAGCGATATTGTTGAAGTTTTTAATGGTCGTGGTCGCTTTCGGGGAAAACCAAAGCTTGCAGAAAAATTTGCAGCGCAGAATAAATTACTACAGGCGGCAAGCAGTGATGCTCATGGAGCCAAAGGACTTGGATACACAGGCTGTTTGTTGACCGACATGCCGACACAGAAAACTCTCAAGGAGCTTTTGACAAAGGCGATTCTTGATAAAACATACTCGCCGCTTTATACCTTTTTATATCCAGCATGGAATAGCATCAGAAACAGTGTAGTTTTAATCGGAGAAAATTGATATGCATCAATCTGAAGTGTTATATTTGATAAATCCAAAATCTAATGAAGGCACTTCTGAACGCATGTGGCGCAAAGTCAGAAAACAATATGGCTTTCTTCCTCAGTATCCCGTTGATATTACTGCTGTCTCTTTGGATAAAGTTCTTGGTCAGAGAAAGCCGAAATTAGTAGTCATTGCAGGTGGTGATGGGACAATCAATGCTGTATGTAGGGAAGTGCTCTCCTTATCCAAAAAACCACTTCTTTCAATTCTTCCTTTAGGATTTGGTAACGCACTCTCGTATTGTCTTGGTGTCGAAACGATGGGGAAGGCGATTGAAGTTATTAAGAGTCAGGAGCATACAGTTACGATTGATCTTTTGAAAACCAATATCCCCAATTATCCGTTCGGCGTTTTCAATGTGAGTGTGGGATTTGATGCACGAATTGTTTTTAACAGGCAGCAGTATAAATATATTGGTTTTCGTTCTTATGTCTTGTCTGCATTACGAAGTATGGTTTCTCATCCAGAACAGGAAATAACGTTTACCATTGATAAAGAAGTCACACTGACAGCGCGTGCATCATCACTCGTTATTGCAAATTGTCCGGTGATCGGACAGAATTATATCGTCTCTCAGGATGCCAAACTTAATGACGGTTTGCTTGATTGTACGCTCTTCTCAACAAAATATGCTTACATAACCAATCTTCGTTTCCGTGGATTTAAGCATCCGCTTTATTCGGAGTTGGGCAAAGTTCATTTTAAAGCGTCGCATCTCAAGATTGAAGGGGAGCCGTATGTGCAGATTGATGGTGATTCTGTCGTGCAACGGGAGGGAATTGAGATTGGTGTGTTACCATCGCAATTGACTTTTTTGAGAAATTCGGATAGGAAGATTGACCAAATATACCTTCCTTTTGTTACGTAATTCGTCTACAATCGATAAGAAATGTTTAGCGCAATTTTTTTCTCACTATGGTTCTTTGCACCTGCTGGCGCTGCTAATCTCGCTGCATTTTCCTCAGGAAAACTAAAAGTTTTAAGAAAGTATAACTTTCCGGTTGATTGTTATCTTAAATTTCGCGGCAAACGAATTCTTGGTAATCATAAAACAGTTCGTGGCTTTCTTTTTGCAATTCTTTTCGGAATTATTGCTTGTGGTTTGGAAATTTGGATATATAGCAATGCTTTTGTTATTCGGGAGCTGGTGCCAATTGATTATTATACGATAAATCCAGTGCTCCTGGGAGCACTTTTGGGATTTGGTGCTCTTTTTGGGGATTCGGTAAAAAGTTTTTTCAAACGCCAGAAAGGTCTACAACCTGGCAGAAGCTGGTTTCCGTTTGATCAGATTGATTATATTATTGGAGGAGTTGCTTTTAGTTTATTATACTTGCAGTTGCCATTTTATTATTATCTGTTGCTATGTTTTGTCTGGTTTCTTATCCATCCGTTGGCGACTTTCATCGGATTTCTGTTAAAAATTCGCAGAAAGCCACTCTAGGGTACAGTGCTGAGGTCGGAATAAAATTTTTTTGTTTTCAGTTCACAGTATCTCATTTAAGAACTAGCAAAGGAGTTCAAATGAAAACGAAAAAAATTTCATGTCCTCCCCGCGCAACTTTAGATTAATTCAGTCTCATTTAGTGAGATGGTCAAGAAGAGTTTGAAGTTTTATTGTCGCTACCCCAACGACTTTGTCTGCACCACCATAATAGACATGGAGCATATCTTTTATCACCACTGCACCGCAAGGAAAAACGACATTGGGAACTTCTCCTTCGATTTCGTAGGGCATTTCCGGCTCAAAAATGGGCTCGTCAGTCCGGGCAAGTATCTTGGTTGGGTCAGCGTTATCAAGTAACATTGCACCGATTTTATATTTAAATCCCGGTTCTGAGACACCGTGATAGAGCAGCAGGAATCCTTTGTCCGTTTGGATAGGAGGAGCAGAAATGCCGAGTTTGACATTATCCCATTTATCAGGACGAGGCTTTGCAATTGCTTTGCCATCAATAAATTGGTTGTTGCCGAATTCCATCTTATCTACAACCTCAATCCAGATATCAGTTCCCAAACGGTGGAAGACGACATATTTGCCGTCTTTATTTTTGATAATACAAGCATCCTTATCATCGACATCGGGGAGCGAGATCAGAACAGGTTTGGTCCAATTCCACTGTCTTCGCAAGAAATCTTCGACACCAATTGATGTCATCGCTACTCTCGGCGGATTTTCCCCGTCATATGCGGTATAGGTCATATGAAAGCGATCCTCAAACTCTGTAATCCGCGGATCTTCACAACCGGCGTTACCTTCGGGTTTTTTTCTTTTTTCGAAATCTTCTCGTGGCACATAAATAGGATAGTCCAGATTTTCATCAATATGAAATCCGTCGTTACTTACCGCATAGCCAATAACGGACATGCCATCACGTGATTGTGCACGGTAGAGAAGATGCACTTTCCCATCTCCATAGATTGCAGCTGGATTAAAGACGGCTCGTGATTGCCATTCCCATTCAATGATAGGAGATAAGATAGGATTTCCTTCAAAACGGGTAAGTTTCGTTCCTTCCTTTTCTTCAGGGGAAGCGATTGGTGTTGCCGCTTTTGGTCTGATTTCACTGAGGAGATCTTCTAATTTGCAGGAAGCAAGAGCGACGCGTGTGTCTGCCGCGCCGTAATACACATACAACTGCTCATCTTTAATTATTCCACCTGAAGGGAAAACCACGTTTGGGATATCTCCTCGCAATTCATACTCAGCCTGGGGATTAAGTAGTGACTCAGTGGTCCTTCCCAAAATATGACGTGGATGGTCAAGATCGAGGAGTACAGCTTCAATGCCGAATTTTTTCTCATTGGAAAGATAATCCGTAATATAAGAATAGAGAACCAGCCAGCCGTCTTTTGTCTTAATGGGTGCTGAACCAAGTTCAACTTGGTCTCGGATGTCTCGAAGGAGATTAATGACATGGGTTCCGGAATTTTCATACAGCTCATCCCAGTAATATGGCGACCACATATCTTCTTCGCGATCAAAATACGCAACAGCAATTTTTGCCGGCGGCAGATCGGTATTCATCGTAATGAGTGCTCCCATTTTGCCTTTAACAAGATCAGGGAACAGTGCCATCGCTTTGGCATTAAAAGTACTGACAGGATGTTTTTCAAAAGTCTGGAAGTCTTTGGTGATGGCAACAGCTGTTTTTATCCCGTATGCACTAAATGGAAAAACAGAAAGTGCCGTGTAAAAAATATAAAATTTCCCATTAAAATAAGTAATGCGCGGATCTTCAACACCATAAATTTCCCAGTCTTCTGTTGGTCCAAAAAGGAGCCGATGCTCACCAAAGTTAATGCCGTCTTTGCTTGATGCATAACCGACCGTGGAAACACGCATGTTGATACCATTTTGCCGCTTTTCTGAAGAGAGCGCTCGGTAGACCATATGATAGGTTCCGTCATGAAACGCAACACAACCATTAAACGCGCCGTCGTGCTCCCACTAATTGTTGGTATTTGGTACGAGGATAGGATTATCAGAATGTCGTTGGAGCTGTACCATTATTAAAATTAATTAAAGATAGGACTACTGACTCGTTTTAATTTCGGTTCTTGATGATGTTTCATTTGATAAAGGAGTTTGTCCAGATTTTCTTGAGCTGCGCAAACAAATGTATCAGCGCCGCCATAATAAACAAAGAGATCATTATCTTTGATCACTGCGCCGCAAGGATAGACAACACCTGCTTTAAATCCACCGTTTTCATAACTCTCTTCAGGGGAGATAATAGGATTATTCGTTCGATAAAGCACTTTTGTCGGATTATCTTTATCAAGAAGCATTGCGCCGATCTTATAACGGCTTGAATCTTGATAACCAACTGATTGATAAATGAGAAGCCAACCATCTTTAGTCAACATAGGTGGAGCACCAGCGCCGACTTTTTTGCTATCCCAGAATTTCTTTCGTGGCGGGATAAAGTATTGTCCAGTCAGATATTTATCAAATTCAAGATCATCTAAGAAATCAACCAAAATATTTGGGTACACTCGATGAAGGACAACATACTTCCCATTCACCTTTTCCGGAAAAATAACAGCACTCTTATTAACCATTCCAGGAGCTGAAATTAGTTTTGGCCTTTCCCATTTGTCCCAGCGTCTATTGAGGAAGTCTTCAATCGGTATTGATGTCAGTGCAGCGCGAGGAGGTGTTGCACCATCAAATGCAACATATGTCATATAAACTGTGTTGCCAACTTTTGTGACCCGTGGATCTTCAATTCCTCCATACCCACCACCTGATGCGAAATGTTCTGCAAATGTTTTAAAGGTATTGCCACCTGGTGTTTCAAATGGCTCTCGTGGTATATATGCAGGTTCTTCAGACCGCTCATCAATATGAATTCCGTCGCTACTTGTCGCATAACCCAGCACTGATAAGTCGCTATCTCCAAGTGCTCTATATAAAAAGTGGACTTTCCCATCTTCATAGAGCGCTGCACTATTAAAAGTTGCCCGTGATTCCCATTTGTGATTCGGATCAGGAGAGAGAATAGGATTGTGCTCATGTTTTTTCAGAAGGATCTGGATATTTTTATCTTTCAAACTTCCATTCGGAGGGATAGGACAGGAAGCAGCATAAACCGTACTTTCTCCGACAATCCAATAAAGAACACATTCATCTTTAAACATTTCTATGCCGAGTGGTCTGACTTGCTCTTTTTGTAAATCATTAGGTATTTCCCATAATGGTTTATCAAGCCGCCACAAAAGCTGAGTAGGATCTCTTCTATCAAAACCTGCTGCTCCTACTGAATGGTATGTTGCGTTTCCATCTTTTGCATAATAAAAAACAAGGATATAATCGGCAAGATTGTATACTTTTGCTACCTCGATGAATTTATTATCAAAACCATCTTCCCGTGGTTCTAATACTGGCCCATCAAGAATTTTCCATTCAACAAGCTGTGAGGAATAGGCGAGTTGTATATTCTTTGCGCCAAAATACATTACATAGCGGTTTTTGAATTGAAATTCAGGGACAATCGATCCGGCCTCTTTGATATTTGTCTTTCCGACCTTTTTCCATCTGAGTGTTTCTTTTGATGCTGCTATTTGGAGATTACCTGCAGTACGTCCATTGGTTTTATACGTTGCGACATAGTGGTCCTTTTGTTTGGTGACAGCAAACCGTTTCCAATCATAGGTAGTTTCTTCTCGACCTTTTGGTTCCGTAACAATGATGTATTTTGTCTCGCCGTCAAAAGAAAATCCGTCCTTGCTTGTTATCCGTTTGAAGTAATTTTTGTGGCGATTATCATAGGAGAAATAAAGAAAAACCTCATTATCAAAGTGAGCGGTTCCGACAAGTCTAATCATAATACATGCGGTTGAACATACAAAAAACGGTTTAGTTCCACCGCCTATATCAAGCGTAGCAGATTGACAAAAACGGTGTCAAGTTGATGTTTGCTTTGTGTCAGCGGAGGGTCGTCATTTTTGATACGATTTGTATCTTTTTATATCAGTTTGAGATAGCATCCTTACTAGATTCTTACTCTTAGTGATTCACCAGTAAATGTTATATTTTTAGGCTTAAGCATTACCTGTCTTTTTCCAGTTTCAACATAACCGGCATCAAGAGATTCAAAGCCATTTTCTTTCACAATTTCTTGCGCTTTTTGTATATCTTTTTGTGGTAAAAAGAGCGCATAATCCTGTCCCATGTTGAATTCATCATACATTTCATAATCGGAAAGATTTGCATGCTTTTGCATGAAAAGAAAGAGCTCCTGCGGCTCAAACAGCTTTTCGATTATGTAAGTAAAGCTTGCTCGCGCACGCATAACTTTGCGTAAACCATGACCGGTGATATTGGAAATATAATGCAACTCAATATTTGCATCAAGCATGTCTTGGATTAGTTTTGCATAAATATTTGTTGTCGTAAGAATTGCTTCTCCATACAGTTCTCCTGTTTTCATTTTTGTTGCATAACCTTCTGGCAATTGTTTTGCAATTGCTCGTGCAAGTGACAAACCGTTGGCATTAATGCCATTACTTTTCAAAAAGAGTATGCGATCACCGGTTTCTATCTTTTTGTCACTCAATAGCCGCTTTTCTGATGAGATTATTCCTATTGCTGAGCCGCCCAGAGCGACAGTGTTGGGTTCAATTATTCCTTTGAGTGTTGGTGTTTCGCCACCACCCCAGGACGCGCCGGAGAGATCACAAGCAGCTTTCCAACCATTAATGAGATCTGTCATACGCTCTTCATCTGCAAGCCAGTCATTATTTTCAATTGCCCAATAGGCGTGAAGCACCAAAGGTTGTGCGCCGACAGTTACTAGATCATTAATAATAGTTGCGACTGTATCATTTGCAATAATGTCGTAGTGTGTTTTTCCGGTGCTCTTTCGTGTGTCATCGGCAACGAGATTTTTTGTTCCAAGTTGTTCCGCTACTGCAGCCATGTAAATTTCTCCTTGTTTCCAGACATATGCGGATTCGCCTCGTGAATCGCTGACTTCTTCAAAACCATGCTTGAGCAAATTTTTTCCTGTTTCAAAGGCTGCTTTTTGTGCGTGGATTTTTATGGGGTCTTTGGTATCGTAATTATCTCCAACTTGCGCGTAGGTGATTTTTTGCTTTTTCATAGCGATACTATTATAACAGATACGAGAATGGTTGATAGTAATTTAGGATAAATATCTTACGCGCTATATTTTTTTAGGACAGACATCGTAATAGATTTTAATGATGGGACTATCTTGTTCGCTTTTGAAAAATTATGGGTTTTCGTGTATCGATTGGGTACAGCAATAACTTTCATCCCTGCATCATGCGCTGCTATAACGCCACTTTCTGCATCTTCTAATACAAGACATTCAGTAGGTTTGAGAGCAAGTTTTTTTGCTGCATAAAAGTAGATATCAGGATAGGGTTTATGTCTTTTTACATCCCATCCTGAAACAAGAACGTCAAAATATTTACTAATTCCTAAATTTTGCAGTACCATCTGGATATATTCATGTGAACCTCCTGTAGCAACAGCAAGTTTTATTTTATTTGTATGCAGTAGTTCTAATAAATCACACAATCCAGGAAGTGGCTTTATTATATTAAATGATTCGTTAAAAATTTTAAGATAGGCAGTTTTACTTTTTTGAGAAAGCATTTCTTCTGATTCATTAATCTCATATTGTTCTTTTAAGGTTTTCCAAATCTCAATAGCTCCTGCACCAACAGTATGAACCACGCCTAATTCATTTCTTTTTGGTTCTTTACCATACTCTTTCAAAACATGTTCAAACGATTGTGTTTGGATTGCTTCACTGTCGATCATCAATCCATCGATATCGAAAATGACCGCTTTTATTTTTTTCATAAAGTTTATTATAAACTAAGAATAACAACTCCGATAATTGTTATCAATGCACCGATGAGTTTTTTTCTGATATCGTTTCTCTCTTTAAGAAAAATTATGCCGGCAAGAATTGAGGTAACCAGCATACCTTGATAAATAGCATTTACCTTTCCCGGATCTCCGATGCGTAGCGCCGCAGTAAACAAATAAATAGAGATAATATTAACGCCGACAGCAAGTAGTTTTAGTGACAGATTTTTTTGAAATACTTTCTTCATCCGTATTGTTGCGTCTTTCATAGTCAATGGGAAAAATAATGCTGGAATACCTGATATAGCAGCATTAACAATAGAATTTGAGCCGTAAGGAAGCGCCATTTTCGTCAGAACTGTATTCAAAGCAATCATAAAAGCTGAAAGATTTGCATATGTTGCTCCTTTATCAATAAAAATTTTACTTGGACTGAGAACAATACATAGCCCGATAAACAGAATAACAATTCCCATATAATCTGAGATTTGCAATCGTTCTTGGATCAAAAAAAACGCAATGATCGGTATCCAAATGAGACGAGTTCGTGAGAGAATTGCTGAGATAGAAAGATGGGTATGCTCATGCATTTTCATATACCAATATACGGAGACCCATTCAGTTATTCCCAGGAGAAAAAAGAGAATTATTGATTGCTCTGTCAAGATTATTTTCCTGTCAATAGTAATAGCCACAATTATAAGGAACAAAAAACGAACAAATTCAAAAAACCATGCAAAGGCAGTTGAATCTTCTTGTTCTCTTAAGAGATATCTGCTGATGAAATTAAATGCATTTGAAGCGAGTCCTGCAAGAATAGAAAGAATAATCCATGAGGAAAATAAAAACATGATTAGAGTATACCCGATTTTTTCAGGTTTTGTTTTATTCGATTTTCAATTGGATAATCGAATACTTCAAATGTTTTTCCTGTTAGTTTCTCATAGACATCGATATATCGTTGAGCTGCTTTTATAATCAATTCATCAGGCATTGGAGGAATTCTATCTTTATAAGGATCTATTCTTTGTGTATACCATAGTCTGATAAATTCTTTATCAAAATTTTCCGGCTCTTGATCTTTTGCAAATCTTTCTTCATACGTATCTGAAATCCAAAAACGTGAACTATCCGGGGTATGTATTTCATCAATAAGTATGAGCTTGTTGTCATATAAGCCAAATTCATACTTGGTGTCAACCAGAATGATTCCATGTTTTTGACACCATTTACTGCCAAAATCAAATAGTTCTAGAGCGATTTTTTCAGCTTGTTCATAAAGTTTTTTATCAACAATGTTTTCTTTCACGATTTGTTCTTTTGTCAGTCGTTCATCATGAAGATTACTTCCTGCTTCCGGATGAGTAGTGGGGGTGATAATCGGTTCAGGGAGTTTTTGATTTTTTTTCATTCCATCAGGGAATGGCATGCCATAAATATTTCGTTCACCTTTTTGGTAAGAATACCAAATGGAGGTGTTAGTTGTTCCAGTAAGATATCCACGGACAACAATCTCTATCGGAAAATTCTTACATGATTTTGAAATCAAGACATTCGGATCAGGGATTGAGATAACATGATTTTGCACAATGTGTTTGGTTTTCTCAAACCAGAAAGCTGCCAACTGATTTAGCACCGCTCCTTTGAATGGGATACTACCCAGGATAATATCGAATGCAGATTGTCGGTCTGTAGTTATCGTAACCCGTTTGTCTTTAAGTATATAAAAGTCCCGGACTTTGCCTTGTTTTTTCTCTCCAAGTTCAGGAATAGTAATTGTTTTCAATACATGGGGCAGTGCTTTTAGAATAGTTTTCGATTGCACCATAGTTACTTCATTTTTTCTAGATACTCTCTAAATCCTTCTTCATCAAGTTTTTCAACTTTTTCCAAAACAGAATTCTCAAGATTTTTTTGGTAGTCCGAAAGTTTTTCTTGAACTGTTTTATTTGAAACTCCAATGATCTTTGCTGCAAGCAGTCCGGCATTTTTTGCACCATTCACAGCAACGGTTGCAACAGGAATTCCTGGTGGCATCTGAACGATTGAAAGAA
>Ga0265338_10004698_pt1 | contig 18302 bp, 12 predicted proteins | sample 42126metaG_FD_193579 | JGI IMG/M metagenome (GOLD analysis project Ga0265338, IMG submission 193579) | Rhizosphere microbial communities from Carex aquatilis grown in University of Washington, Seatle, WA, United States - 4-21-26 metaG | ecosystem: Host-associated > Plants > Roots > Rhizosphere... | reverse complement strand
ATGGCGGCCAGCTGCGCGATTTCATCTACGTGCGCGACTGCGTGGACGTGATGCTGTGGCTGCTGGATTACCCGCAGGTGTCAGGCCTGTTCAACCTCGGCACCGGCAAGGCACGCAGCTGGCTCGATCTCGGCAACGCGCTGTTCGCGGCAATGGGTAAGGCGCCGAAGATCGAGTTCATCGCAATGCCAGAGACCCTGCAGGCGAAGTACCAGTACTACACGGAAGCAAGAATGGAGCGGCTGCGGGCGGCGGGGTACCGGGCAACCTTCAACACACTGGAAGGCGGCGTAGGGGACTATGTGCGCGGCTTTCTAGCGGCCGCCGACCCCTACCGGTAGCGCCGCGAGGCAGGACTGAAATACCTCCTCGACCGTGATGCGACGGATGCATTCCTGCTGCCGGTCCTCGCAGCGTATGCGCCCGCAGCCCATGCACTCGATGCTCGTGTAGTGCACTCGGGCATTCTCGCTGAGGGGAAACCACTGACCCTTCGGATCCCGCGAACAGAAGATCGCGACAATCGGAACATTGACTGCCGCAGCCATGTGCATCGGCCCGCTGTCGTGACCGACGAACAGCTGCGTCTGCCCCAGCACGGCGGCGCTAAGGCGCGGTGAAATCTTTCCGCAAAAATTCTCTGAGCGGCGAGGCCACAGCAGCCTCAGGCGCTCGGAATAGTCGGCTTCATCCGCGGAGCCGATGAATACCAGGCGCCCGATGTTCTCTACCGATGCAAGGCGTCGGATGAGCTCGGACCAGTTTTCGACACCCCAGTCCTTGACCTCGAACTTGCCGCCGATATTGATGGTAACCGTGACCGTTGAATTAGCACCCAGCAGGGAGCGCGCCTCGTTCAGCTCAGAGTCGGTAATGCCCATCGAGCGCGACTCGGGCGAATTCAAGAGTCCGTCCTGCAGCGCCTGGATACCGCGCGCGAGGCGCGCAGATTCGTGCTCGTAGCGCCCGGACGATTCCAGGTACTGCAGCGGACCGGAGGCGACGTCGCTGGCCAGTCCGATGACACGCAACCCGAGAAAGCGAAAAAACAGTCCGTCGCGCGCGAGCTGCCGTGGCGTGCGCATGGGCATCAGGTAATACAGCAAGGCCAGCTGGGCGCCCCGGAATAGCCGGACCTTGCGCAGAATGGAGCGCCAGTCGGAGCCGACCGGATAGTTCAGGTACTCGTCGAAAAGTCCGTCTGGCAGCACACTCGAGGGTCCGACGAGCTTTGGATTGCCCGCCGTCGGCAGGTTCGACACCAGCACCAGGCGGTCGCGCGCATGCAGTCCGCGCAGTCGCCGGTACAGCGGAAGGGCGATCAGATGGTCGCCGAGGGAGCCGACTCGAAGAATGCCGACGCGTTGTGCCATCAGTGGAAGTTCGCGCTCAGCTAGATCCGCGGCCGACCAGGACCGCTGGCGTCCCGGTGCTCTCGCTAAGTTTGAGAACGGCGAGCATCCGAATATCCGTATATCCCAGTCGGCGGACGGTCTGCGCTTCGGACTGGCCAGCGCCATAGCAATACCAAAGCAGCGCCGAGTATATGTCCGCGGTCGGGACGCAGCGCAAGCGCCGCGCGCCAGGAAATTCGCGCCGGCGAATCCCGCCCCTGCGATACAGCCCATCCGTCGTATGAAGATGACATGCTAATGACTCGCGCAATGGCAGGAAGATTGCGATCTGCTTGGAACACCCCCGATGCGGTTGCCTCACAGCAGACTGGTATGATAGCGGCACAATCGGGCACCGCCTTGAGGTAACCGCGCCATGGAGGCGGCGATCGCATTGAACAGAGCGGCCAAATTTTCCCTGATCTGCCTGACCCTGGCCACCGCCGCCGCACTGGCTGCGCCACCCCAACTTTACCGACAGCCTGCTTACGAGAGCCCAGTGCGCGCCGAGCCGGACGATCTGCTGCTCTTGCCCGGATACGGTCTCGAACCGGACGACATGGTCATATATCGAGCGGTATTCGACACAACACAAGTCCCCGCCACGCCCACGACGGTGCCTGCGCGGTCCACCCCGGATGTTGGATTGGCCGATATCGTCAGCAGTGCGCAGGTACCCTATTCCCTGACCATCAAGCTACCGCGCTCTCTACGGATGGATCAGTCGTACGCGCTCTGGGTGAGGACAGCACGTGGCGAATGGAGCAAGCCGGTGCTGGTCAATGACGCACGGCCACTCTGGTTCACTCCTGTCTATGCATATGCCACGGGCAACATCCCGGGACTGTCGCGCGAATTGAAGATCGTTGGACGCAATCTTCAGGCCGCCCCCGGAAGCGCAACTACCGTGCGACTGACAGGACCCAGGAGTTATACCTTGCCGGCGGTCCCAGACGAACGCTCCACGGCCACGATGAATCACTATGTAACGCGCGCCGCTCTCCCGGCGCGGGTCGCCCCGGGACGTTATCGCGTGGCACTTAGACGCGACCAGAGGAGCTGGGTCGAGCTGCCGGACCAGGAGCTGGAAGTGCTTCCGGATCCGACCAGCGGCCCCATGTTCAGCATCGCCGACCGAAAGTACGGGGCCTGCATGCCTGACGATGGCATCGACGACACGCCCTGCATCGTGCGCGCGATAGCCGCCGCTGGCAGCACCGGTGGCGGTACGGTCTACTTCCCAGCAGGGACCTGGGACCTGGTCCGCTGCGTCCATACCGGGCTCGCCGCCAGCTCCGGATTGCTGGTCCCAGCGGGCGTTGCGCTCCGGGGTGCGGGCAGCGGGCAGACACGACTGCTTAGGCACCGCGAATGGAGCGAGCAGGGAGAGACCGCTGCGTTCACGCTGACAAGCCGGACACAGGTCACAGGCTTCACGTTCGGCGATCTGAAGACTTACGCCGCCGAGGACCGCGCAGAACCGTTCCTGCGGCTGGGTGAGGATTACCGCTGGGTTCCCGCGACGCCGCGCCCGAGCGACGCGGCAACGATGGTTAGCGATGTCGTCATCGCGTACAACGTCTTTGATCGGGTCTTTGTCGCAATCGCTGGCGGGGGCTTGCCGATGCGACGCCTATTCATAACCCACAATACCTTTGGCGCGTATTACGCCGCGATTGAGATGGGCGGTGACCAGTTCAATATGACCTACAAGTACCGCATCGACGATTCCGTGATCGACGACAACATGTTCAAGCCCGGCAGCCGACTCGACCGAGCAGCCAAGTCAGGCACGATGGCAAGCGAACTGGGTGCCGCATTCCGACTCGATTTCAGCGGCAATACTGCCGACGGCACCACCACCGAATTTCTGTATTCGCCGGAGGATCCGCATGGCTGGCGTGCCGCGTTCTTTTGGAATATGAATGGCAGCTTTGAGCAAATGCTCGTGTCCCAAAATGAGGCGAGCTGCACCGGCGACAAGATCGGGGATGGCGAGGCGATCGCGTATGACAACAATACCAATACCTTTGCCTTCGCTACGGCCCCGACTGTGACGCGTGCGGAGGGCGCGAGCGTGACGGTCAGTGCAAGGTTCGCTGCGCGTCAGAATAATCGCGACATTCCAGTAGAGAGCTACTATCTTGGTCACTGGCTGCAGGTTGTCAGCGGTCCGGGCTTGGGGCAGGTACGCCGGATTGTGGGCTACACGAGCGATCCGTCATCCGGGCTGACGAGCATTCGCGTCGCCCCGGCATGGGATGTAGCCCCCGTGGCAGGTGTCACGCGCATAGCGGTGGGACGCGAATTCTGGCAGGTGTACACCCTCGACAACCGCATCGAGCACCGCCGACCGCCGTGCCAGAAGAGCAACCGCAGTAGGCACGACGGCGGCGTGATCGAGATGTATGCGCAAAGTGCCGACTCGGTGATCGAAGGCAATGTGCAACACGATACAGATGGCATCCTGATCGAGGAAAACTACATCCTCCCCGAGCATGCTTGCCAGGATTGCACAATGAGCAGCTTCTTCCAAGATTTCCTCGAGATCCGCGACAACACGATCGACGGCGAGTATGACTGGGAGACTGACTGCAGCGACTCCGGAATCGTCACTGCGATCGCGGCTTCCCCGGCGGGAGACCCAATCCCACCTACCCTCGGCTTTGGCATCTCGATCTCCCACAATACGGTGCGACGCGCAGATGCGGCGTTGGGAGGTGCTATCGCCCAAACCAACCCCTGGTACGCTGGCCCGGCGCCGCACAGCTGGCCCCTAAGCGACAACCAGTTGATCTATCACAATGTGCTGGAGGACATCGATGGACCCCGTGCGTTCGCAATCTGCGGACGCGGCCTGCCGCGAATCGGCATCAACTTTCCGCCGACGCCGATCGCATGGCGCTCAGTGCTCTATGCCAATCGCTGCGCCCGAGTGTCGCAGCCGATCGCGGCTGGCGGCAAGGATACCGTCCGTGTGTGTCCGTCGCCGGCGCTCGAGTCGTGCGAATGTCCGCAGCTCGAGACGGTCGGCGGGTCGGGGCACTGACGACAAAGTCGCCGATACACATCCTCCAATAGCGCGATCCTGCACCCCGAAGAATAGGCTGGGGGTCCGTCGTCCCACCGAATCGGGCGCGACTTTGTCAAGCTGCGGCGCTACGTCGACGAAAGCCCACCGACCGAGTTCGACTCCACCGCATACGAGCCCACCGCGCCATTGTCTCGTCGCCGCTACGCCTACGCTTAACTTCGAGGCGCACCTTACACGGCGCCGTGGCAGGCTGCAGCCACAGCGGCATCCGGTGTTATCAAAAGGCCTGCTGTGCCGAAAGGCCGATCAGAATTGGATCATAGCGTTCATTGCAAGTGCTCCGCCTTACACGGATCAGATAGGCCTTAGGAACTGTGTCAGGATCGCCTGCGCCTTCCTATCAGTCCGGCACGTCGCTGAATGCCGCCGCGCGCGCGCCGACGACCATACCTTGGCCCAACGTAATGACCAGCCCCGATAAGGGGCGCGGCCCCGTTCCCGGCTTGCAGCAAGCGCCATGGCATTCGGACACAGAAGATCCGCAACATAGAAAGCCACTCAAACTCGACGTGTCTGCTGACAAAAGTCGAGGCCATCGCCCGCACGAGTCACCAATGGAGCTGCGCCCTGGGCCCATGTCGAACATGGCATGAGCGCCGCCCCGCCCGGATCGGTACTCATTGGCCCGTCATCGACGCCCGCGATGCGCGACCCCCCCATCCAATTGCCGACTAAAGCTATACACTGGAACATCTGGCATTCTACGGATCCCTGTGCCGTGTTGCGCTGCGCTCTCATGACCTGCGCCTAAATCACTATGGCATGACAGATGGGTAGCCACATTGCCATTGAAGATTGCCAACGTCATCACCTCATTCAATTCTGCCAGCGGCGGTCCACCACGTACCGTCTCGTTGATTGCGCAGGCAGGCCTCGGACTTTGGCTCGCCGAACTCTTCACAACCGATGCACGTGCCTCGGCCGTGGATTCCCTGTTGACGGACGAGTTTCCCGGTCGCGTGACCCTGCTGCCTGCTAATACCGTACGGCCTCTTCGTGCCGGGCTGATGTCCTTCGGCCTCGTGCGTGCGCATGAAGCGCAACTGCTGCGCGGCGGTCCACCCGATGTCTTGCACATTCACGGCATCTGGAGCCTATTCCTGCATGCCTTTGCCAGAACCGCGATCCGGAATGGGATTCCCTACATACTCACTCCGCACGGCATGCTCGAGCCCTGGTCGCTTTCAAAGCGTGCTTGGCGCAAGTCGCTCGCGCTCGCCAGCTACCAGGGAGCGATTCTTTCGCGGGCAGCGGCCATTCACGCCACTAGCGAAACCGAGGCGGCCCACATCCGGCGGCTGCCGGCCGTGCGGGCACCCATATTCGTGATCCCAAATGCGGTGGATGTACCAGGCAATACCTTGTCGGCGCCAGAGCGCTCGCAATTCAAGCCCCAAGCCGCGCCAGCATCGAAGGTGCTGTTGTTCCTGTCACGGATTCACCAGAAGAAGGGCCTCGATATACTGCTGCAAGCGTGGAACCGAGTCCGGCCGCGCGCGTGGACGCTGCGTATCGCCGGCGCGGGAGATCCTGCGTACCTGCAGCAACTCAAGCGCTACTGCCGCACGGAGAACGTACCTGGCGTCGAATTTGTGGGTCACGTGGATGGTTACGCGCGCGAAGCGGAGTTCCGAGCGGCCTGGGCGCTCGTATTGCCAACCTACAGCGAGAACTTCGGCAACGTTGTCGCCGAAGCCATGGTTCGAGGACTGCCCGTGTTGACCACAACCGGAACGCCGTGGTCCGTGGTCTCTGAGCAGAAGCTGGGTTGGTATTTCGAGCCTAAGGCGGACGCGCTTATCGGGGTGCTCCGTGCGCTTGAGGCCACAGCCCCGACGGAGCTGCGCGCGATGGGCGAGCGCGGGCGAGCGTATGCGCTCGCCACGCTCTCGAATTCGGCCGTGCGCGGACGCTTCATGCATATGTACACCAGCGTAGTCCATCAGAAAATCTTGCGACACGGTGGCTTCAGCGCATGAACTTGGAAAGCACTGCGTCCGCGATCTTCTGCGCCGCGATCTCTGTAGTCCAGCTCTCGCTACTTCGCTGTGCCGTAACCCCCAGTCCGCGCAGTCCATCGCGCCCCCGCACGACTGCATCCTGGAGCACCAGCCTTAAAGCATCGATATTGCCTGCTTCGAAGATCCAGCCATTTGCACCCTCCGCAATCAGATCTCGGGCAGCGCCGACATTGGAGCTCGCTATCACTGGCCGTGCACAAGCCATCGCCTCATTGAGGGCCAGGCCCCAGGTTTCCCCGGGCCCCCGGGACGGCAGGACGAATACATCGCCGACGCGATACACCGATGGCATCGCGAGTTGATTTTGGAACGGCATAAAATGGATTCGCGCATTGCCGGCCGCCATTCGTCGTAGTTCAGACCCCAGTTCGCCATTGCCGACGAATACTAGGTGGCACGGGAACTCGATCTGCCGGAACGCCTGCAAAAGCAGCGTCGGATCCTTCTTGCGGATGAATTTCCCTGCGTAGAGGACCACGGGCTGCTCCGTCGCGATACCCAATTGCGCGCGCCACGAGTCAGCCAGCCGTTGACTCTCCTCGCCCGCATCCGCAAAGCGGCGCACATCCACTGAATGCGGTGCAATACGCACCTGATCCGGACGAAGCCCGTAGTGCCAGAAATAGTCGCGATTATTCTTGCCGACCGCGATCGCGACGTCCACATAGCGGTAGACCCACCTCAGCAGCAACCAGCGCGCGATGGAACGCAGTGCGGAACGCTCATCGAGAAGCGTCGAGTCCCCGCGAAAGAATACCGGTATACGTCCATGAAAGTGCCGGAGTACCGACAGATGCGACGAGGAGTTCCAGCCATAGACCATAACGGCGTCTGCGCCCCACCGCGCAATGGACGGGATCAAATCCGGGTTCTGCAACCCGCGGAAATTCGCGGGCCCCGGTCGTACCAAGCACGTATTCCGGACGAATTCATAGGCGTACCCTTCCAGCAAAGGAATGTCCCATTCGAGGGTGGTGCCAAATCCCTGATCCTCAATGGCACCATTCGCGACTTGGGACCAAGTGTAGAAGACCCGAAGATCTAGTGACGCCATCGCTGCGATCCGCCGAAATACCGGCGCGTAGTATTGAATCGGATGGGTTGATACTACAGCGAGTTTGATCCGGCTATCATTCATAGACGGCTTCCCATTTATGTTCATCGATCTTGGCCTGCATCTTAACCATGCGGATACTGACGCGGCGAGCGCGGCTCATCTTAATGAGTACTGCGCGTGACCCATTCCGTGTCGCGGGAGTACGGTGATTTGAATTTAACGTTTGGCCGGCGTCCTGCCTTCCAGCTAGGCTCGAACGGCGCGCCGCCATGTTAGCGCGTCATAGCGGCCTCGTGCGTCGACTGACTGTCGGCATGTCCGGACAGGCTTTTCTAAGGCTGGTGCTCGCGGCCTATACAGTGCTGCTTGTCCCGTTGCTGATCAGGTATTGGGGTGTGGAAGGCTACGGACAATGGATCGCACTTACAGCTCTCGCCTCATATCTGGGCTTGTCGAATTTTGGTCTTGTTACCAGTTCTGCCAACGAGATGATTATCGCGAGCGGCGCCAATGATGGTGACCGGGCGAGGCGAGCATTCCAAGCCTCCGTGAATTTAGCCATTTACGTCGTACTGCCTCTTATCGTAGTGCTGGTGTTCACGCTATCAAAAGTGCCACTGAGCCGCGAACTTCGCCTTTCACAGATCAAATCCAACGCCGTCGTCGAAATCATCGCCTGCTCTGGCGCTGTACTCTGGTTTCAAACGCTCAAGGGCCTGATGCTGGCAGCCTTATATGCTGCGGGCTCTTACGGTTTCGCCTATTACATCCAGGGAATCGTTAAGGTGGGTGAATTGCTGGGCGTTGCCGTAGTCGTTGCGGCCTTTCACGGCTCCCAGGCTTCCGCCGCGGTTGTCATTGCGATCGCGGCGCTCATCGAATTGCTCATTATCGCTGTCTACGCGCGGCGGGCTGCACATTGGGCGCGTATGGATCTAAGGGTAGTCGAGTGGTCGTGGATCTCTACGCAGGGACGGCCCGCGATCGGCTTCATGATAATGAACTTCGCTACTCAAGGTCTGATGGCCCAAGGTGCAAGAGTCGTGCTCGAGGCCCTCATGGGAGGCGCCGCTGTCGCCGTCTACGCAATTTACGGCACCGCGATGCGATTCGTCGATCAGCTGCTTCTTATGCTTGTGTTTCCGCTTGAGGTTGAAATCGCTAACTACGCCGGGAAGGCGGACTTAAATAGAATAGAAAGGCTAATTATCATTGGAACGCACATCTCCTGGCTGCTGTATCTGATGGTCTGTGGGGGGCTCCTTCTCTTCGGTCCTCTCGTGTTCCGCATTTGGACCGAGGGACACGTCCAATTCAGCTACTCGCTGATGGGTCTGTACATGATCATGTCCGCCGCCAACCTAGAGGGTCGCGTCAGCCTGCACGCACTTATCAGCACGAACCGGCTGTTCGGACCTTCATTCCGAATGCTCGCGGTCGCGATTTTGGCGGTGGGCCTCGGTGCCGGCCTGACACATTTATTTGGGATCAGTGGAATGGTGCTCGGCGGAATCTGCGGAGAACTCGCGAATTCTTCAATCGTTGTCGTGGCCGTCGCTGCCTGGCTGGAGAAGCCCGTTGGCCGCCTATTGCACGACTTCCTAGACTTAAAGGGCTCGCTCCGTGAGCTGTATGCCAGAACTGCGGGAGCAGTCCGAACGGGACGATCCCGCTAAATGGCGGATCGCGAGAGTCGACTACGACAATGCCTAGCAATCCCCATCTATAATGATACGTCTGCTCGGTATTCTTACCGTTCGCATCCCGCGGAGGTTATAGCAGAGGTGCCTGAGACTTACGCAAGGAAATGGCCAGCCCGATACGAGCTGCTGGACGGCCTGCGTGGAATCGCATGCATCGGTGTTCTACTGCATCACCTAGCAATCGTGGCCATCGGCCATTACTCCGTGATGGTGTTCTTTCTGATTAGCGGCTATTGCATCACCGCTTCGGCGCAGTCCTGCCTTCGTCGAGGAATGAGCTTTCGCAATTACTTGCTGAGGCGGGTCCGTCGGATCTACCCGCCGTACTTCTTGGCCCTTGCTTTTTTTACCGGCACACGGTTCGCGAAGGCCTGCTTCTCTGGAGAGCCCGCATGGCACCCCACCGCCATCGCGTGGCTGCAGAATCTAACACTCACCCAGTGGGTTTCAGATCTCTTCCGACATGTAGAGTGGCCAGCCGACAACAAGACGCTGTTTGTTTCTGCGTTCTGGTCGCTCGACTACGAAGAGCAGTTTTATCTGGTCATCGGCATCTGCCTACTACTCGCGGCGAATCGCGGCATTCAAGTGCTGAGCAGTGTGCTAGTCCTCGCGTTCCTGGGACTGGCATGGAACCTGACTTTCCCTGGCGGCTGGGTGACCGGGATATTCATCGAGTATTGGCCGCACTTCGCTCTCGGGTCAATGCTGTACTTTGTCTTGTGCGAGCAGTCTCGACCGGGCCCACGGTTTGCGTTCTTGGCAGCCACCGGTGCGCTCGGTATCTTCTGCTTGATGCATGTCTGGCCGTGGATTGATGCAACGGATGCGGAGACAGTCCGCCGGGCCTATATTGAGCTGCTATTGCTTTCGGTCACGTCGCTAGCGCTCCTGGCTTTACGGCCTCTCAGTGATGCCATTGCTCGCAGCACACTTTGGAGGCCCGTGGCCGCGGTCGGCACAATTTCCTATAGCCTGTATCTGATCCATCAATTCAATCTGACCCTGATCCATGCGGCGGCCACGTTCCTGCTGCCACGGTACGCATCAACGGCCGCTCTCGGCGCCACGCAGGTTGCGATGCATCTTTGCCTTGCTACCGCATTCTGGTACCTGTGCGAACGTCCTTTCCTAAACCGTCCCGTGACAGACCGAATGCGGGCCGTCAGAGGCCTGTCTGTTTCCGGTGACTTCGCGGAATAGTAGCCTTGCGGCCGGCGCCCTCACCATCCAACGAGTCCTCGAGATTTCGCTCCCTCGATGGATTGCGCGGCGTCGCCGCCCTGAGCGTCGTCGTGTTACACCTGTTGTCGGTGTTCGTTGGCACAGCGTATCCTCGTTATCAGGGATTCGATCACCTGATAGGGGAACTTGGCCGAACGCCTCTGCAAGCCCTGTGGGGCGGAGGTCAGGCTGTTACATTGTTCTTCATTCTGTCCGGCTTCGCGCTGCACAGGATGCTACTTGCGCAGCCGATGCACTATTTCGCGTTTGCCTGCCGCCGGCTCATCCGCCTTTGGATTCCCTACGCAGTGGTTCTCACGGTCTCCGTTCTTTTTCTGGAGTTGACTGGTACCCGCCGGATCGTCGGTCAAAGTGCCTGGATGAACAGCCTGCTTGGCACGATGCCATCCGCAGGCCTCGTGCTGCAGCATCTGTTGGCAGTCGGCGAATTCGATACCAAGCCCATCGACTTTGTTGTATGGACGCTGGTCCAGGAATTCAGGCTATCTCTGCTGTTCCCTGTTATCTTCTGGACCGTCAACCGATATAAGTGGCCTAGTCTACTTATTGTTAGTTTCGCCTTGTCGCTGCCCGCAACCTACATGGCGCACCTCAACCCGGAGTCGCTGGTCTCGCCGCTTTCCACAGCCAGCGTGCAGTTCCAGTTCGTGATAGGAGCGATACTCTCCCGGCAAGAACACGCTATACATCGGCTGTATTTATCCACTTCAGCGCTCTCCAGAATCACACTGCTCGTCCTAGCTTTTGTGCTCTACAGCAATTGCCTCGGACTCTCGTCGACCTACAGCCAAGTCGTCGGAGCCACCTTGCTACTCGTCATCGCGCTCTGTTCCCCCACTGCGATGCGATTCCTGTCGCTAGCTTCCATTCAGTGGCTGGGCGCAATCTCCTACAGCCTTTACCTCTGTCACGGGGTTCTGCTCCTCCGCCTCATCAATGGTGGGTATCCACGATTGTCGTTTCTCACGATTGTGGCGATCGCCGGCCCGCTGTCGCTTTTTGCCGCGGAAGCATTGTGTCGATTCGTGGAGCGGCCTACCATCATTCTCAGCCGCGTGGCCGGGAGGCGCGTCGAACGCGCCTGCGCGGTTCCCGCGCGGAGCGCCAGCTAGGTCATCAGATTCGGGAATCGCTCGGGGGCCGCCGGTGGCGTACCATCGAGCCCGCTTCCTTCGAATGACGCCAGAGATGCGTAAGCTGTATGACGCAGCCCACGACGCGACAGCAGCAGGTGCAGCAGCAAGATTCCTGCCACGCTGCGAACCCACACCTCGAATTCAGTCGCAATCGACCCTTCGAAACGAACTCCGAACTCGAAGATGGTAATTGCCAAAATCAACAAACGGGTTACCGATGTTGCAGTAGACAGGTCGCATAGCGCGCTGGTATATCCCAGCACCAAACCGATGACAAGCAGTCCGATCAGCGCCCCGGCCCACCCAAAATTCCAGTACAGTTCGCCGAGGTAGGACGGGGAAATGTAGACGACCGCATCGGCAATTTGGAACTCGTCGTTGAATAGCAATCCCGTCTCTACCGATGGCTTGTTGGGCCATAGCAGTCTCGGAATGAATGCGGTCAGGATCGGTGTCAGTGTGTGTCCTCGCTGGTAGGCGACATCCACTCCAGCCCGCGACACTATCAGCTCCACCGAACCTTTTACGGAAGAGCGCTCGAAGAACGCGACCAGTTTTTCGTCGTTGTTCCGCCTCTCGCCATCGATGGCCAAACGGAGCACCTTGCCGATATCTTGGGCCGCCTCGGCATTGGTCACTCCCCGCTCACCGACCACTACAGTTCGGTACGCCTGAAACACTGGAAACGCGATCGTGATAAAAAGTGCTCCCGCGATGAGCCAACTCTTCGCTAGTCTTCCGTCCACGAGATAGACCGTGACAATGACCAGAATCCCACCCAGCATGGCAAGACCCTTCTCATTCGACACGAAGCCGAGCAGTACCTGTATCACGACGACGGCGATCATCATCAGGCCGAGAGTCCTGGACCGCCATATTGTGTAGGCATACGCGAGGATCAGAATTCCGATTGGCTGCGCATAGCGCCCAATCATCAGCAATGTCGTCACGCCTTCGCCGGCATAGTTGACCTCGAGCGTGCGGACAGTAAGTCGAATGTTCCAGTACCAGGTTGCGAAGGTCCCCCCGGCCCAGAGAATCAGGCCTGCGCTCAGCAGGGTCGTAATCGGCCAGTCGTCTCTTAGGAAGCGGGAGACCCGGCGCCGCGTCAGCAGGTTGGCTGCATAGTGGTAGCCGAGCGCGAACGCGAAGCCGCTGAGCAGGATTAGCAGCTCCGGGGTGCTCAACAGGGCAGTCCTTGCAGCTAACGGCGCCTGCTCGAACAAACGGATGAAGTCCAGGCTGCCAAAGGACACGAAATAAATGACAAAGAAGATCGTGTAGAGAGCGTATCCGTCATTAAGCCTGCGCGCGTAGAGCACTGGGCTCGCGCAGAGCGCGAACAGCAGCGCGACGTAAAGCAGCCGCGCATCGGAGGCGCCGAAAGCGAGCGCGGCTACCGAGATCAGCACCGTGAATGCGACCACCATGGCGCCGTAGAGCGGCAAGCGGATCATTACGGGAGCGGAAGAAGTGCTGGATAGCGAGATGTTCACGCGGCGTCCCTGAGAGGGCCCCTAGAATAGGGCATCGCATCCTGGACCGCATGCCATTGATTCCCACGGGCATGGCTTTACACTTTCTATCGCCGTTTGCGCACGTGGACGGGAAGGCTCTTGAAGAGTCTCCACTATCTTGCGATCTTTCTATATGTGGGATGAGCACACGTCTCACATCGCACTGGCGTTTGGCGGTGGGCTTTTCTGCTCTTGCGACCCATAACCTTCATACGTCACAGGGACCCAAAATTCAAAGCCGCACTATTGTTACCAAATCGAGAGGCAGCGCAACCCTCCAACGTCATCCGCAGAGCGACCCGCGCTTTTGCAACCCAATATCGCCACCGAAGACTGGACGCAGATCGGCCGCTTGCCTTGATTCGCAATCGCTCGGTCTCAATCTCACAGACGTTCTGGAGCCGCGCCGTTTTCGCGCCATCGTGATGCCGAAAGCAGCCCACATACTCTCGCACATGCCGCACCGGCCCGATTCTCCCCAAACGTAACACGAGGTCATAGTCCATACAGAAGTCCAGTGCCGGGTCGAAGCCACCCGTTTCTCTGCACAAATCGGTCCTAAAAAGTGCAGCGCAGTTCTGGACTGTAAGGTAGCTGTATAGACAGTCCCAATAGTTAAACGACGGTTGTTGACGGCGCTTTAAAACCCGACCATTGCCATCAATCACATAGTAATCGCCATAGATTATGCTTGGCGATCGAGTGGACTGCGACGCCGAAAGCAGCGCAGAGAGCATTCCCGGAACGAGGCAATCATCAGCATTCAGCCATGCAAAATATCGCGTGTCCACCACCTGGAGAGCTTTATTCAACGCATCTGACTGTCCGCGATCCGGCTCCGATCGCCATAAAAGACGGTTGTCAGAGCGCGATTGTTCTCTAAGAATATCCACACTTCCGTCATTGCTTCCACCATCCATGACGATGTGCCTGCTGACGTAAGGTCCTTGCGCCGCCACACTGCGAAGACAGCTTAGAATAAACGGCGCGGCGTTGTAGCACGGAGTAATAACGCAAATCGATTCACTCACAGGGTTCTCATATCTCGCTTCTTGATGGGTCGACAAGGATTGCCCGCGCAGACCATATCGGTGGGTAAATCCGTCGTTACTACAGACCTCGCACCGACAACGGACCTGGCTCCAATTGAAGTACCAGGTCCCACAAATGCTTCAGTGCAAATCCACACTCCGTCGCCAATGGTGATTGGAGGGCGGATCAATGGCATTCGTGGATCCAGGTAGTCGTGGCTCCCGGCGCAGAGAAAAGCTCGCTGAGATACCACAGTATGTTCGCCAATTCGAATTCGGCCTAAGGCATACAGCTGCACGCCCGAACCAATCACGCAGAAGTCGGCCAACGAAACATTCCAAGGGCATTCGATGCGGGCGGATGGGTAGAGCACTACTCCGGCGCCTATTGTTGCACCAAAAAGACGCAGCATTGAACGGTGCCAGAAGTTCAGGCTCCGGGGCACCCATCTATAAAGCGTCCAGTAGAAAATCCTCCACAGAGCACGCGCGATTTGCTCACGAGTCTTATATGGATTCGGCTGTCCACGGCCATCCTGAGACCTTACAGTACTTTCGTTTGAATTCAGCGGTTCCACTACGAAAGCCCGGCCTGTTCCCGCGGTTTTTCAAATTGATTGATACCGTGAGCGTCAGTACCCCACAGAAGACTCAACGAAACGCGCCGAGAGAAATGATCAGTGAACATGCAATCACCAGTAGCCGCCATAGCAAAGAGATCGGTCTCCGAGAGACCGACGCCCGCATGCGCGATCAGCGCGACCATACCAAGGGGGCGTCGCTGGTCGATTTAGAGGATGTAATGATGCTCGCTACTATCAGTGTCATCTTGAATTCTCGATGCCGCGTCGAAAGTCCGAACTTCGCTCGATCGTGAAGGCACCGGAGAGCATATGCATCCAATCGATGCCGACTGAACTGAGGCGAAAGCTTCTTCTTGGGCCCTCTTTAGGGCGATTGATCACCGGGAAATCCCAGACGGGTCGATACACCTATTGCGAGCGCCAAGGATTGTCCTGTAGATGGTCAGGCCAAGCATATGTGTATTATTCCTACAATGAACTTGAACTAGCCCGCGTGGCCGACCTCCATGGCCGCCACCAGGTCACATCGGACCCACATGACGTCCAGCCAGAGCGCTCGGCCGTGTGAGTTGCTGCGGGTGCGATACAGCTGATACAACTCAAAGGTTCCCATCATATGCATATGAGACATGATGCTTCTCAGGTCAGCCTGATTGGCATAGAGCTCAGCAATTGACGCCTCCGTGTAGAACGCTACGGCACGATCGCGAAATGTGTCCGTCGCACCCTCCAAAAGCTGGAGTTCAGCTCCTTGTACATCCGCCTTGATGACAATTGGGCCAGAGGCGAGGTGCTCTGCTGCCCAGCGGTCCAATGTTGTCACCTGAACGTCCACCCAACCGCAATGCGCAGTATCCCTCGTCAAGTACTCGACATTGCCACTTGCATTATCGAGTAGAGAGTTAGTCTGTGCGTTGTTATTGAGAAACAGTCGCTTTGTACATGTCTCCCGACCGAGCGCTATATTGTGCGCCGCCACGTGAGGCAGATGCCGGGTGTTGTTCTGCAACAGCTGAAAGCTGGCTGGAGTTGGCTCAAATGCGTGGATTGGGACGCCAGGGAAGTGACGAGCGAATTCCAGGGTCGTCTCCCCCACGTGAGCACCCACGTCGAGAATTGCCACAGGATGGGCCTTTCGCACGACCCGAGAGAGATCAACGAGCGGGTCCGGTACCGCGAAAACCTCTGTTAGGATGACTCGTCCCGCGCGACGCGCCCGTTCGCGAAGTGGGGTGGGCAGCAGTCCGAAAGCACTTCTAAACTTCGACAATATCGGGGCTCCGGCAGTTTAGAGAACGGACGCTCATCAAGTCCTCGACGGTCATTCGGCTTGCGATACGCATCTTGCCCACCCAATAGCACCAGCGCAAACCATTTGGCGAGCGCCCACTAAACTTAAGCACTCGCTTCCTGCTCATAAACTAGCCCAGTAGTGTAAAGGCGGCTTATCTCGAGCTTTACGTGTCTTCCAGAACACCTACCCTCACCGTTCGCCGCAAGCGCATTAGACAGCTATTGACGCGATCGACTAATTCGAATTAGGTGATCAAAATGAATTCGCGTGCTGTTACTGCCGTTATGCCACACATCTTCTTTCGCCTCGCGCCTGGAAAGGTTGCCGTTGGTAGCCTTTGATCAACCCAGAATCGTAACGCGAGAATATTTCAGGTCGCGGCCGCAGGCTTTTGAGGGAAAAAGGCCAACTCACGTGCACGCTAACATTGTATGTTTGATTATATTGATGATATAGGTATCTCTCCGATGTTCCCAGCGTCTGTACGTTTCTGCACGCAGCAGTCCGGAAGTCAAATAGCCGAAGGGCCCGGCCGGAGCAAAATAAAATGATAAGGCGTGTTGTTCACTCGAGGCGCCGCCTAGATAGCCGAAATGGATCCTGTCGTGACAAGCAGTTATTTACTTAATCTACCGTAGAGAGGCTGTGTCTCGCACATTTCCAGCATCCATTTATGCCCATATCTGTCCTGATACTTACCTTTGACGAAGAAAAGAATATTGCCGACTGCCTGCGATCAGTTGACTGGTCTGATGACGTGGTAGTACTTGATTCCTACAGCACTGACGCCACGATGGATATCGCCCTTGGGCATGGGGCGCGCGTTGAGCGTCGCCGGTTCGATGATTACGCGTCGCAGCGCAACTTTGGACTGCGGGAAATTGTATTCCGCAATCCGTGGGTGCTAATGCTCGATGCGGATGAACGCGTTCCCGCCGACCTGCGTGACGAAATCATCGAAACATGTGCGCACGCTCCCGCGTCAATTTGCATGTACCGGTTGCGTCGTCGCGATCATTTGTATGGCCATTGGATTCGGCGCAGCAGCGGATATCCGACGTGGTTTGGTCGAGTGGCCCGAGTGGGTCGCGTGTGGCTGGAACGTCCGATAAACGAAGAATTCAAGACCGACGGTCAGACCAAGGCTTTGACGGGGCACCTGGATCATTACCCTTTCAACAAGGGGTTCCACGAGTGGATTCTGAAGCACGATCGGTACTCCACGATGGAAGCGCAACTGCTCGTCACGTCGACCGCACGCAGCTGGCATTGGCGGAGCCTGATGAGCAGCGACCGCACGCGGAGGCGATCAGCGCTGAAGTCCCTGGTCTATGCCCTGCCTGCCCGACCGCTGGCGATGTTCGTCGCGCTGTATTTCTTCCGAGGCGGCATTCTGGAGAGGCGCGCGGGTCTGACATTCAGCCTGCTCCGCGCCTGGTACGAGTTCATGATCGACTGCAAGGTCCGGGAGCTCAAGCGCCGGGCGCAGGGGCTACCGGTATGAATCGCTGGGATTCACTGATGGGTTCACAAGGCTCACGGCTGCAATAGCGCGCGCCATTGCTGCAGGGGGATTGGGAGTGCGTAACGGCTTTCGAACACGGCCCGAGCACGCGCCCCGGCCCGCTCGCAGCGCTGTTGATCACTGCGCAGCACCCGAAGGATCTGGGCTAGCGCGATCGGGTCGCCGCCAGCGTTGGCCTCGCCGCAGCCTTCCTCGCGCACGACACGCGCCTGCTCCCCTTCCCGGTCCCCGATCACGATCACCGGCCTTCCCGCGGCCAGAATGCCATAGAACTTGCTCGGCACGATCAGCCCCTCCATCTCCGGCAGCAGGCAGCTCAGGTGCACGTCGGCGGCGGCGAGGCTGTCGGCGAGCTCTTCGCGGGGCCGGTAGGGCAGGAACAGCATGTTCGGGAGGGCGAGTTGCCGTGCCTCGGCCTGCAGCCGGACCATGTTGGCGCCACCGCCGACCATCAGGAACAGCCAGCCGGGCTCGGTAGCCAGGATCTGCGCGGCGCCGAGGATCGTCTGGTACTCGTGCGCGCGGCCAAGATTGCCGGAGTACTGGACCACGAATTCCGTGCCCACGGGCAGGCTGGCGCGCAGTTTGCTCTCGCTCGCCTCCATCGGCCGGATTGCGTCACCGTCGGCCCAGTTCTCGATGACCGTGATGCGCTCTGCGGGGATTCCCAGGGCCTGCACCCGCTCGCGCATCCGCTCGCC
>Ga0265338_10004697_pt1 | contig 18304 bp, 38 predicted proteins | sample 42126metaG_FD_193579 | JGI IMG/M metagenome (GOLD analysis project Ga0265338, IMG submission 193579) | Rhizosphere microbial communities from Carex aquatilis grown in University of Washington, Seatle, WA, United States - 4-21-26 metaG | ecosystem: Host-associated > Plants > Roots > Rhizosphere... | reverse complement strand
TGAACACCAGAAACAGCATTTAAAGCGACATTTGATTCGATTTCCGCACTCAATTCTTCAACGCGTGCTTTACCGAATTTCATCATGTAATCTTTAACATTAAACATGAATTCTTGAGCGGTAAAATCATGCGCAGAGTTTGCTGCTTGATCGCAAACAAATGGTACTAAGCGCTGTTGTACGCCTTGGAGATTTGCGACTAAGCCTTTAGAAGCAATAGCGCGATTAGGTAATTCAAGGTTGACGGCATTTCCGAGATTCTTTGGTTCGTCAAAACCTTTGAATTTGGTATTTAATTCGTGAATAAAACAATTTAGATTTTCTAAGTAGCCTAACTCTGCATCGCAATAAGTGGCCACTTGTTGTAAGACGTTATTTGGTACAGACATTTTTTAAACTCCGAAATAATTTATTATTCAGAGATAATGGCTGTAACTATGTGATGACTATCCTTTTAACCAGTCTTGATTTTTAAAATCATGAACCGTCATCGAGCCATTATCCTTGCCAACGTTCGAAGGTTTTAATTGACTCAACGGCTCATTAACGGAGGGTTGTTTCTGCGCTTCTTGATTTGTTTTAATCGAGTTTGATAATGCTTGTAGATCACTCATTGCAGTATGCGGAGCATACTGAGAACTTGTGATTAAGCTCACAAACTTCTGGCGATTTTTACCCATTTCATGAAGAACATCTTCTGAATTAGGTAATCCCTGTAACATGTGAATTAAATTCGCCATGTCGCCAGGATTAGAAACCATGTCCTTTACAATCGGCGCAATATTTTCGTCAAAAGAATCAGGATACTTTTCTTTAGCGGCTTTAACTTTTTCCGCAAAAGTATTTGCGATTTGCATTCCTTGCGCATTACGTTGAGCTTGCTCATGATCAGCTTGCCATTTGGCTTTCTCTTCATTCGCAACTCTACGAGCCATCGCTTCCATACTCTCTTGTGAACCACCCATATTTTGAGTAGTCATTTGAGAAGATGGCTGAGCTTGCTGCTGCCTTTGAATTTCTTCAAAAGCTTCTTTCCGTGCTTGCTCGCGCGCTTGATGCTTTTCGTGCTTAATCGCATTATCAAATACTGACTGCGGAATCATTTTTTCAGCAGTAGAACTTGATTGCGGTAAAGCTCCATCCATAGGTATCGCAGTCTGATTTTGTGACATTCCGTTTAAAACTGTATCTGTCATAAAAACCTTTTCTATTGACTATTGCCCCGTCACGGTTATGCCTCTAATACGCAAGAGTCTCGGCCATTTGTTCCCCATGGCTGGGTTAAACACCGCCTAACGAACGGTTCTCGGCTAAAAGATTTATGTGAAATAGCTTTCACTTCCTCACACGAATTTATAGGAAAAGTGTTTAAAAACAAATGGTTGCATGATATCCAGTGATATCCAATGATATCCCTGGATATCCGCCTATATATAGAGTGGTTAATTAGGTCGGAAAGTATGTCGAGTTAGAAAAGCATCAAGGTCTTCTTTGCGGTATTTTGTTAACCTACCCACATGAATAAATGGAAGGTTGATTTTGAGCCAAGCCCACTTTCTCAAAGTAAAGGGACTTAGTTTCAAATAATCAGCGGCTTTTTTTCGGGTTAGTAATTCAGGCATATATTTATCCTAAAATTGTAAAAGGTATCGTGTCTCGAGGCGGCTCAATTGCGCAAGTTGTTGTCCAGTAAGGCTGGTTAATAGGAGGCTGGTTAGTCGCAAAATCAGGATAATAGTTTTTTTGTTCAACGATCACTTGATCAAGCTTTTCTTTAATCATTTGCCAGTCTCTAGGACTCGGAAATTCTCTATCGCGTCTTTCTGAAAAACCTTCAAGCCAACTTTTAAATTCGGTAAATGTCATAATCACCTCTCTTATGCCGCATCATCACCAATAAATTCATCATTTGCGGAAAGGGTCTCTTCGACCCCCTCGACAATTTCATTTAAGCAAACCTCATCTAAATCTAAATGTTCAAGGTTCATGCTTTTTTTCTCCCTTTAGCAGCCATGGAAGCCATTTTTGCAGCACCGTATTTTTTACGTCCGGCAGAAGCAGCAATTGCTTTAGCGCTCTCAGCAGACTTTCCTTTAGATTCTAATTTTTTGGTCAACTTCTCGAATCGACCGCCGCCACCTAATTTCATTGATTTAGCCATTTTGCATATCTCCTGTTGGTTGTTGCATAGGTTGTTGTTGCGCCTGAGTTACGGTATGAGCAAACTCAAGTGCATCTTTAGTGTGTTGATGCAATTGATCGGCATGTGCTCTACTCTCTTGTATCGCATTAAGCGCGCGCTGATGTTCTCCATCAACATGACTTAACGCTAACTCGGTTGCTGCACGCATTCTTTCGGTATTTGATTTTTCTAATTGCACTAGTCGATCTTCATGTGCTTGCTGTGCTTTTAAAAGAATATCCATGCGCTCATTATCCGTTTGCTGTTGAGCAATATCTTGCTTTCTATTTTCGATTTGAGCATCAGACTGCATTTGCTGATTTTTCAATTGTAATTCCTGCTGCAATTGCTGCTGCTTCATCATCATCGGATTATTTTGTTGAGCTGCCTGGGCCGCTTGAGCTTGCTGCTCCTTCATGTTTTTCATAAATGGTTCAGCGCGTTGCTTCATTAAATCAGCTCCGCGACAATCGATATTATCGACTATGATATCTAAACAATCCTGGGCAATAAATTGACCAAATGCGGGCGTTGATTGTGACTGTGCATTAATTGCTTGTAGAGCTTTATTCTTTTGAACCGTGAAGTTAACGCCTGCTTCGACTTTAACTTTTAAAGAATTATCGGGATATTGAAGGTTTACCCCACCCTTATAATTAACCTGTCTGGGAACTTTTTTGCCATCCATCCCGATGGTCGCCATGGTTCGTGGCTCTATGTAATATTTTGGAATAACCTCTAACATGACCTGAGCAACTTGACTTAATCCCTGCATCTTATTTCCAATGTATGGCATAGAGGTTGCATTCGAATTAAATGCTCCTTCAACAATGGCTTTGCCGCTTGTTTGGTTATTATTGATAGCGCCCAAAGAAGCGTCATAACTTCCCAAAACTTGCTGCAATATTTGTTGAGAATTAAAAAATACATTCGAAATTTCTGGAGGTATGGGAGTTCTAACCACTTCCTGAGGAGCCGTTAAACGAATATTGGGATCATTATTGTAAAGTTCGTTATAAACAATAACATTGGGTATCTGATTATTCGTAAATGCATCTTGATAGGATTTTTCAGTTGGTATCGACTGCTTCGATATCTTCCATTTATGCATAACCATGTTTTCAAATTCATTAGCCAATGTTTGACCTGCAAAGTTAATTAGTTTTTGAATACCGACGGCATTATGAAGATAAGGACGGGTAATTTGATAGGTTCGACCGCTGGTTTCAATATATTCAGAATTCCCATCAACAAACACTAAAGGGAGGCTCTTAAAATCGGTTTCAGTATATTCTAAGACCATGTTTTCGATAAATCGATACCGGCAAATACTTACAATTTCGGTTTCACGAGGCTTTCCTACGATCTGAGGAGCTTGTCTTTTTTCAGCTCCCTCTTCTTCTCTTTTTTTCCAAGCAGCTAGACGTTCGTTATATTCATCCAGCTTCATTGTAAAGCCACCCGGAAGTTGAACAATTTTCACTTTAGTCTTTTTCTTTTCATAAAAGTCACAAATTAAAATGACTTTTTCCTTTTTTTGGGTTCTATAGGACCATCTAAACCCCGTATTTTCACCGTAGAATTTAATCTCACTGGTATTGATATCCGGAAAATCATTTTTAAATTCTTCTAATGTTTTTGGATATAATTCAAAAGCAAAACGTCCGTCACTTTTACTGGGATTTCTCGCCAACGGGTCAAATCCAGTTAAGCAAGGATTAAATACCTTACCAAAACGAATGACTTGTTTAAAAGTCATCTCATTTTCATATTCAGTCCAAACTTTATAAGCACTAAATCCACCGCCCATGGTATCTCTTAAAATTTGGAATTCAGTACCATTTTTATTAGCCTGGTCGATCTGGTGACGCATAATTCCTTCAACTAATTTCACCTGCTCTGGATGAACGGGGGCCCCATCTTCTGCTGAAACTTCAATATCTGGTTGTTGCTGTAGAAACTCTCCCCACAGTCTCGACAAATGCGATTCACAAATATTAAATTCAATAGAGGGTTTTCCAAGCAGAGCTAGAGTAGACTTCTCATCATCGGATTGAGTCGTTTCGAAGGTAAATCGCTTCATCACATTAAAGCGGTCAATATTGGGTTTAAAATATTCCCTTTCTTCTTCTACCATTTTTTTAATACGCGGTAATTCGTCTTGATATTTTTTGTCTACCATCTTGAGTTCTGCCTTATTTGTTGTACTTTTTGGAAGGGTGCCATGATCCTTTGCGCGAGCTCTTCATCATTGACACGGTTAGGATTCGTTTGATAAATAACGGTTTGATCAATTAATGCGATCTTTACAGCATCGTATAAAGTATCGGCTATATCATCATGTGCTTGTGTCGCATTATTTGTAATTGATTCACAATGAGTAATACATTTTTTTGTATGCTCTCCATCCATGGGTAAAGAAATTCGCTTTGATGCCTGAATATGTTGGATTGATAAAAACCGAGCCGTTTTGTTTCCGGATGCTTTTGTTCTTTCGATATCGATAACCTTAAGTCCCTGCATCTCTTTTAAAACGGACAATAAAGTCACGCCCGTGCTTTTCTTCTCAATCGCCGCCATATAGGGCTTCACTTTGCAATTACGCATACACTTAGCGTAAAAATCCATAAATTCAGAATGAAGGTCTTTAGGTTCTATACGAATTTCTCTGCAATCAATCCAGTGCAAACCATAAATATCGGTTTCAATTTCGTTTTGAATTATTTTGTAAAGACCCCAAAAGCTAAAAACCGTCGCGTCGTTGGCATCCTTTGATGTTTCGGCGGTATCAGCCGTAATAAAGGTCGCTAGGTAATTCGGTTCATAATCAAGTAATGGAAAGTCGGCGCCTACAAAAATACCGCCTCCATCGGGCTGTGGTTCTTGCTGACCTTGCGACCAGAACATATATTTGTTCTTGGCTTTCTCAATGAGCCAATCCTGCTTACTTTTTTTCTCTTCGTCTAAAACATTTCCCGCATCATCAATTGCTTTTAAAACTATTTTTTTCCACTGGTAGCCGTCTTCACCCGATAAAAGAAAACCCGCTAAATCTAATTGATGAAGTCTTTGGCCAATAAATATAAACCCGACATTATTACCGCGAGGTCTGGGCTTAATAGTTTGGTTATAAATACGCTTAACGGTTTCTCGAATGGTAGGACTATGAACTTCATCGGGTTCATGCATATCATCCATAATGACGCAACCCGAAAACCGAGATAGGTTGGGTAATACAGCATCTTGACCCGTTACTGCACCCTTGCTTCCATATGCCCTAACGCACCCACCGGCCATCGTTTTGAAATTATCTTTTGCAGAAGAATCTCTTCGAATTTCAATCCCAAATAACTTCTTATAATGAGGCATCGAAAGAATTTCTTTAATTTCGGCGGTATGGGTAGCGGCTAAGCTATGCGTGTGACTAATATAAAGAAAATTGCTATCAGGATAATGGGCCAATGCCCAGGCGATAAAGTGTTTAAGTAGAACGCTTTTACCATGCCCAGGAGGAATATTAATAATGACTCTTTTAGTTTCGAGCTTGAAAAATGAAGTGAGTTCACGACAGATGGTAATATAATGCGACTCTCGACCAATCGGATGACTTAACTCAAAGTCTCGCCCCGTCCTTAACTTGTAGAACGTTTGAGTAAATAATAGCAGTGAGCCCAAAAGCTCATATTTTGTTTTTTCGATGTCTTCCAATTTAATTTTCCTTTACAAATCAAATTTGCAGGATTATCTTTAAATTGGATGAGCTCCTCTATAATGGATTAAAAGCCTGACTTAAAACGTCAGGCTTTTTATTATCTTGATTATAAAGTCGGCTGTTTAAATCCATTAAACAACGCAAACAAATATAATCCCCCATTTTAATGTGCTTCCCTTCTGTTTTGAAGTTCAGCAGGCATACTTTCCCACAGCTAAAGCAATTATTTTTAATAGGATCGTTCATATTTCTTTTTAACTTCTTCTGTGGCCTTTATTACTTCTGTAGCAACAATATCAAGTTTGCCATTTAAATCTATCTTATCGGGTTCATAGTGACCGAGCATTTTATTAATTTCAGAAATGGCGCGTACCTTTTCGCTATTTTCACCATTTAGGGCAACTTCTTTGAGTTGTTCTAAGCACCATTCTTTATCTATTCCGATCTTCTTTTCCATCTCTTTTAACCTTTTTGCTATCAGCTCCTTGACCCTAGGCTTGTTAAAAAAAACATAGGCCTGACTGTTGGCGTAAAGATCTGAATAACCGTGCTCTAAAAAAGCCTTTACCTGGCTCTTTCCATTATTTAAGTAGCTATCGATTATCGACAAATCCTTTGCCGTCAATTCTTTTGGCGGCCTAGTCCCCGACGTGTACATCTGTCTTCCTTGGTCGACCGCGTTGTTTTTTTTCGGTTACCTCGGTTAAGTCATCTATATTAATTAAAGGGTCGGTAGTTGATTTATAAATAGGCTTAGGTGTAGATGGATCAGTGTCTTTATAAAAAATAACATTGCTTTCGACGCTTTCGACTTTTCCAAGACCTCGACACTTAGGACACTCAATGAAAATACTGCCAATATCTCTAATCTTTTTTCCGCCCCCACAGGTCGCACACATAATCAAAGCGTTAGACATGCTAGTTCCTTGTAAACTTAATGTTTAATTAATAGTTGACATATATCATGTATTTTTTGATTTTGCAATACTAGAATCAATTACATAGCAAGTTATAGTTAAAAACCTTTTGCATCGAGGGCAATATAAACCCTTTACCTCGAATAAACGCTTATGACCAAATAACTTACAGATTAGTTTTTTTAACATCATTATATAAAACTCCATTAGGAAATTTTAACCAGAAAATAGTTTTAGCGCATAAATTACAATAAACATAAATAGTATTATTAGAATAGCAATAATAATCTTTAAACTTTCTATGACCTAATAGCTTACAGATTAGTTTTTTAAGTAGCATAGTTTCTAGCCCTATTCATCTCTGAAATTGAATCTTCCATCCATTTTTTTATAAATTTCGAGTTCTCAAGCCTCATTTGCTCTTCTTCTCTTTTAAGCAGCAAAATCTCAATAATTCCAAAATATATTTTATCATCGCAATTTTTGCACTTATAGTAACCATGAAGTCTTTCATGGATATTTCCCCTAACCTCAAGAATCGCCTTATAGTCATGCTTATAAATCTTACAGATTATTTTTTTTAACACCGACAACCTCACTATCTGAATGCCCGTTGCTACAATAATAATAACTTTCATAGTGGTCTAGTGGAGAGTGGTATTTGCCATTTTCATCATAGAAAGGACGTCTATAAACAAGGTCGACTAATCGTTCTTCGTAGACATGACTTTTTATTCCTTGAGTCTGACACTTTTTACAGATCATGCTCCAACCTCTTCACTTCTTTAACTTCTTCGCATTTTCCAATCCATCGATGCTCCATCAACTCATCAACCGCCTTACAAACTTCTTTCAATTTCTCAGCAAGATACTTCGATTTATCATTACCTTTAAAAATAGGCTTACCATCGAAATACATGTATTCGTTATTGTTGGTTACTTTCAGGTCGAAATCTAGTTTTTTAGTCATTTTTGTTCCCGCAATCTGGGCAGTAAGGAAAATTATAATCTTTGTAGAAAAAACAACCGCCGTCTTTAGTTATAGTTTCTGAATTTTTTTTAATCCCAGGGGCGCAAGAAGGATATCGGCACTTTTCGCGCTTCCCTTCCTTCTCCGATTCAGGTTTTTTAGATTCGAGTTTTTCGAGTCTTTCTGCATGATTATCTCTTACCTTAATAATAAGGTCTTTCATCATGTTATTAACTGTATCTTGTTGTTCAAGTTGGCATTGAACGTCGTATAAACGCCTATGTAAAATATCATTATCTGCTTCGAGCTGTTTTTGTTTATCCCATATTTCAGAAGAAGGGTGTTTAGGCTTCCCCCATAGTGGTATCGCCCCTATGGGACAATCATGATAACCTTGAGCACCGCACATATTACATTGCTGAACTTTTTGCATCTCACACCTCCGTCACTATTTCTTGCTTACCGCCTGAATATCATCAAGAAAATTATTATCATCTCCTTCGTTTCGGCAAAACGTGACAGCTTCATGATGGTACTTAATAATTACTTCGCTACCGGTAGTCAAAGCATCCTGAGCTTTCTTCAGTAAATCTTCATTTTCAATAACAAAATTAAATGGTGTTACGCCAAAAGAACCAGATCCACCATTCATTCCGCCTCTAATTAGCTGAACTTCCCAAGTTTTGCATATCACTCCTTCTTTGGCTATTTTAACGATAGAACCAATTTTCTCTCCTGCTCCTGTGGTCCAGCAGGCTGATAAAAATAAACAGGCTATTAAAATTAATAAATATCTCATCTCTCTCTCCTTTTGTTTTTAAACTTCTCAATCTCTCTCTTAACCCTATAAACCTCTTTCCTGCTCACCATAAAACAGCAACCACACTCCGAAACTCTTACCGTCTTGAAGTGTCCTGCTTTAATCAATGCTTGCATCCTGCGTACAGAGACAACTAATATCTTGGCGGCTTGTCTCGTTGTAATGTCGTCCATGTCATTTATTTTCATCCATCAATTTACTAACTCGTCTATATTCTAAATAATCTTTTATTAATGGCCAAAAGATATCAGAAAGCACATATCCTAATAAAAATGCAATGATTGGAATAAGAAAGATCATTTGTTTTCGCTCTTATAAGTTAAGATCGCTTGTAACTGAACCTTCTCTTTATCGGTTAACGCGCATATCTTCGATTTTTCGATTAACCGACTTGCAAGATTTTTCATGTCTTTAAAGTCTTTTTTCTTTCTGAAGAGTCTAATTAGTTTACTTAACATTCTTACCTCTTTTTTTGGGCTTGTTTAATTTATTAAGTTGTTTTTTGAACAATGAAATTGCTACCTTAATAGACCTAATGTTATCTTTTAGTTGAATGATGTTCTTCTCTTCTTGAGCGATCACCTTCTTAAGGTCTTTCTTGCTAAGAGTCAGAGCCTCAGCCTTTGTTTCTTCAATTAACATTCTTGTAGTTTTATCTAACTTTTTCATTTTTCTATCTCCTGTATTTTTATCCACTTAACACTCAATATCTTCAGATGTTCACTGTGCACAACCAGTCTCTGATTAATCAATTCATGTGCATCTCTGAGAAATAATAACGCTTTCCAGTTTTGATCTAATCTATCATTAATCTTTTCTTTATTAAATTCTCTCTCAAGCTTTTTCATGCTAATTGCTAATGCGAAGACCGCTAGTGCTAATAAGATCTGTGATATGGTGATTAAGATCATTATTCGCTCTCCGGCGGTTCTGGTAGTGGTTGCCAGTGGGTTACTTGCTTATCCGCAAATCTTCCGAGATGCTTTATAAACGGCGAAATAATTCTTTCAGACTCTATTCCATAGTTACAAAAAACTAAGTACCGATTATGAATTATTTCTGTTTGTCGAAGAGGTTCAACATAAATAGTTATTTATTCTTCGTCGGGCAACCGATCTTTAACGCTAATCCACTTACTCATCACCATTACTCAGCGTTACTTTTCCGTCGTAGGGTTTGAATGCATTTTTTCTCCAGTAAGTACAATACTCCCTGTTTGTAATCGAAACACCTTCGAATATTTCATGATCATTGTCATAACCACGAAATGCCCAAACAATATTTTCACCATTATTTTCAAAAGTAACTGATTTCACCAACAGCGGATATTTCCACTCTTTCTTCTTATCTTCGATTTCTATTTTCATGGTTTGTTTCTCCTGTAAATTTTCCCATTTTGCTATTTCTATGTTATGTAGAACCCAACGGCCGAACATTTCTCTATCATCATCTTTCATGGGTTTTTTCTTATGCTGTTCAATGATTTCTTTTTTTAACTTTTTCCATTTTTCAATTTCTTGGGTATGAAAACCCAATGCGTCCATTGAAATAAACGCCGACTTACTACCAAAACAAGAAGCGAAGTAAATGGAATAAAGTAGATTCTTAGCTTCTTTATGACTTACTATAAACTTATCAATCATTTCTATACGATCATCACTCATCTTTCACCTCTTCTTCTTAACCTTCTTAACCTTCTTAACCGATTTCTCAAGATCTTTTATTGTTTTTACAACCAAACTAATTACATATTTATCATATTCTATGCAACTCATAAGATCTTTCAGATGATCTCTTAATGATTTAATTGACCAATCACACGTATTATTTTCAAACGATTCTTTGATTCCTTTGCGCTCTTTAACGCTTAGTTTAACTTTCGGTAGTTTCATATATTCCCCTCTTTTAAATAAAAACAAAGCGCAATACAAGCTTATCTAGATCGCTTGCAGGGTGCGCTTTGCTTGTCTTTTTTGTGTCTTGAGTAGACAAGGAGACTATACGCAACCGCGTATAACATTGTCAAGTTGACAAGTGATTTATTTTTTGTGAAAGTGTGCGTGACATGAGGATAAATAAATGATCAAAGTTTTTGAATTCGAAGGTGCTGAGTGTTTGCTTATTATGGCTCTACTCATAGTATTGAAAGCATTTGCCTATATTACCTTGTCGTGGTTTTGGATTATTATGTTCCCGTTCATCCCTTTCATCCCTATTTTTTTATTTTTGGGAGTATATTTGCTGCCATTTGCGTTTATTATTGCGGTTGTTTCGATTCCTTTTACAATAATAGGCGGTTTAATTTACTTACTGGTTAAGATGATTTGAGGATAAATAAATGAATAAAAAATGTAGAAAATGCCTAATCCGGGTGTACTCGGATGACATAGAGTTCAGTTACGAAGAAGACACTAATGACTATGGCGATGGGTGTTTTAAATTCCCGCACTGCCCTAATTGCGGATATAAAAATAGTCATGAATGCAAACCACTTTTACCACAAGAAGAGGATGCAGAAAATGTCTATTAACAAATGCCAAAGATGTATTGCCGGAATATTCGGTTTTGAATTTGCTTTTCACGATGCTGAAAATAAAGAAATAGAAAATGAAGAAACTTTCGATCCAGACTTTCCATACTGCCCTAGGTGCGGGCACGAAAATAAGGATAAATAAATGAGCTTAAGATTAGAGATTATATGTAATTTAGAATCGTTAGTTAAAAAATTAAAAAATGGATGCACCAACGCATGCCAAATATCGGGAAGAGATGGTATGAGGACAAGTGCCATTTGTCAGTGCGGGCCACTATGCACAATCAGAGAGTTAGGAAAATATGCCAACTGGATTGAAAAATCTAAAATTAGAAGCTGGGAAGAGGATAAATAAATGATCAAAGTTTATGAATTCAACTGAGTTGGGTGTTTCCTTATCATGGCTCTCATCATAATATTGAAGGCATTTTCCTATATTACGTTGCCGTGGTTTTGGATTATCGCATTACCATTCATCCCTATTTTTTTATTTTTGGGAGTATATTTGCTGCCATTTGCGTTTATTATTGCGATTATTTCAATGCCTTTTGCAATAGTTGGCGGTTTAATTTACTTATTGATTAAGATAATTTGAGAGGATAAATAAATGTTACTCATAATCGCTCTACTTTTCGGATTTTTTATAACTACAATGTTATTCCCATTTATTAGAAATGGATTTGTTTTGATATTGGTATCTATTTTAATTAATTTTATTTTTATCTATTCACTAAAATATTTATTTCATTTGTGAGGGAATTTATGCTACCGATAGAAAAACAAAAGCCACTCTGGTATCCATGCTGTAGTGAAATGGAATTATCCAAAATTTACGGATCGGAGTATATACACGCCAACACCATAGGGCATCAATGCGTAAAATGCCAAACAAGAACAATCTATTTACCGTACGCACTTTTGTAGTTTTTAAAGAAATGCTGTGTTTTTTGATTAATAGAAAGAAAAGGAGGCTGTAAATGCTACCACTAGAAAAACAAGTCTGTAGGCTTGAATACGCTAAGAAATTGAAAGAGCTTGGGGTTAAGCAGCACGGCTATTTTTATTATATTAAATATCTATCAGGCAGTATCGGTTTAATATCTATCGTTGACGAAGATACACGAATATATGCTCCATGCTGCGAGACTTGGGACGCCTTCACTGTTGCAGAGCTTGGCGTGATGTTGCCCCATATCTTAACCATCAACGGTCACGAATATGATTTAAGGCATTATAAATTACAAGATGAAGGCCATTCATTCTGGGCGCCGACTTATTTTAATGCCCATGTCGATATAGATACCGCAGTTAAAGATGGGATGATGAAATATGATAAGGGCTCAGATAATGAATTTTATTCAGCTTTTATAGCTTACCCATACTTCAAGCATGATACTGATGCTGGCGAATGGATGAAATTTAGTGAAGCCGATAACAGAGCTTTTTTATTAATATCACTTCTGGAAGATAAAATAATCACAGTGAGCGAGATCAATGAGAAATATTGAAAAAATAATGACGATTAGCATACCGGTCTACGATGAGCATGTAGTTATCAAATATCCTTTTAATGCTGCAAAAAACGAAATTGTTTGTATTTTTGAAACCGCGATCGCTATTCTTGAAGCAAGATTACGGATGCAAGAAAGGGAAGGCAAGGATAATAAAAAAATATTTGATGATTTTGTTAAGAGTATTTCCGAAAGCAAACTTAACGAGGATAAATAAATGCAAGATCAAGACGAAATGAAAATTTATTTCTATGCAACTTTACTGTTGGTATTCCTGAACATGTACTTGATGAGATATTTGATGGTGATCGAATCGAAAGTGAAAGCGCTTGAAGATGAAATGTCGAGACAGCATCAGCGCAATTTTGGGTTGAGTTGGGCTTGATGATGAACAAACAAAAAATAGAGTTACTTACAAAACTGATCAATGCGCAGGCTGTGGATGCGGCAATATGGGAATATGAAGGCGTATATGTGCCCTACATACAAGATCAAATGCGATTACTGCATCAGATTGCAGAATGCGAAAAAAAGAGCAATCTTGCTCGGTTAGAAGCTAGAGTTGATAATTATATTAAGGATATTGTTAGATGAGAGAAATTAAATTCAGAGCTTGGCTGAAAGATTGGAAGCGTATGGTTTATACAAGCCCCCCCGCGTCGGGAGGTGATAGTGGTTATGGCGGAGACCATATAAAATATATTGATTTTTGGGATAACTCATTATTTTCTCATCATTCAAATTATTGGTTTAATCACCCCGATCAAGAAAATCTCGAAGATAAAGATGCATGCATTTTAATGCAATACACCGGCCTCAAAGATAAGAATGGTGTAGAGATTTTCGATGGGGATGTTGTAAGAATCGAGAAATTTAGAAACGCAGAAAAACACGAGGGCCTGCATCACTGGACTGAAGTTAATATAGTGAGATACATTCCCCCGGAATTCTTGATGATTTGTTTAAAAACATCAGATTCTACTAAAACTGCTATGCATGAATCATTTAAAAATGTTAATTCGTATAGAGATACTATTGAAATCATCGGCAACATCTACGAAAACCCAGAACTACTAGAGGTAAAACCATGAAATCTTTTGCTGAATTCCTGGACTGCTGTAAAGATCCCCAATTTAGATGGGATGGTTTAGCATCGGGCGGTGTCAGGTGCCAAAATTGCTCACATCCCGTAACCAAAGAAGCAATTACCAATTATAAGAAATATACTTGTGATTATCTTGGAATAAAGACTGAATTATCAACTGAAGAATTGATACAGATCGGTAAAACCCATAATTATTAGAGGTAAAACCATGAAATTTGAAGGAGCGCCCAGCGAATAACTTTTCTCCGGCTATACTCCTTATTTTAAAGGAGGAACATAAATGGAATTTAGAAACTATGTTAATAATGACACTAACAAATCACTCAGGATATTAATGTCGAACTTACAGCTGACACCTAAAGAAATGCATGAGATCGTAGGCATGCACATGAGTTACTTTATAGCATGGATTACGGGCGAGTTAATCATGCCAGATTACTCTATGCGTATCGTCAAAACAAAATTACTCAGCTATCTATGTGATAAACCAATAGGCTTAAAAGCACGTAAAACATACCGATGTTTGCAAACGCATGGGATGGGTTGGACGAATAGATTAAGCAAGTCTAATGTGATAAAAGCTAAGAAATATGCGCAGTAATGTAACAAGCCCCAGCCAGATAAAATCATCTCACAAGTTAATTTTATTTGGGGCTTGTTGGGTATAAGATATTGTTATTCTTTGATAAAAACAAGGGGTAAATGATGAGTCTTTATAAAATGATACTTGGCAAAAACAGATGCGATATATTGCTTGCTTGCCTAGGTTTTAAAATAAATGATATACCTCGTTTTAGAAATTGCTATGCGCTAGAAGGTAAAATTGTCATCTACACAAGGACGGGCGGCGGTAATCGCCAAACTTATGAAAACAAGGAAATGAGGCTTAAAACGTTTAAAGAATGGGGGGATGAAGATTATGAAGGATGTGAATATCACGGCCCATTTAATGATGATTTACGTAAGAATCCTCATTACTTGTCTGATTATGACAATGATTATGATGAGACTTATGCTTATTTTAATTTTAAATATCCCGATGAATATAAATCTGATTTAGAAGCAATTGAAAAAGAAATCGATGGTTTTTCTCCTACGGAGAAATTTAAAATATTGATAGATAAAAATAGGTGAATGATGCCGATTTTTAAAGGCAATAAAGAAACACTCGGCTATACTCCGCTGTGTGAGAATTATGTTTGCTGTATTTGCTTTGAAGAGCTTGCGGATGAAACGATTTATCGGAATGAATTTGGATCTCCTAGTGACTGTTGTAAAGATTGCTACGAAAATGAAGATCCAGAAAATATAGAGAGGTAAGCATGACTAAACATATATTTACGCCGCACCAATACGCTCAAGAGATTGGAAAACAAATTCAAGATGAGATTGTTAATCAAATAACGGATGACTATAATAAACTAGCTATACTAAATAATCTGCAAGCTGAACGCATCAAAGAGCTTGAAAACGATCTATCGACTAAGATGCGAGCTTTAGAAAGATGCAGAGAAACTCAATCAAGAGTTCACGAAGAAAATAAAAAGCTCGCGCATCAAAATAACGTATTGGAATTTATTATAGATGATAAAGAAAAAGAAATATATTTTCAGAAAATGAAAATCAAAGAGCTTGAGGATGAAAATGAAAGTTTGAAGAGAATAAAAATAGATATCTAGCCTAAAAGTCTATAGTACGCTAGTTAAAATTGGTGGCAAAGTAGCACCGCAATCACACTCGGGAAACTTAATATACTTCTGTTGCCACACAAGATCGTATTTACCGCATCTTTTGCATACGTATAAATCATCGTAGTCTTTGTCAGTTAATGTAGTCATCAGAGCATCATGATCTTTAAATCCAGGTCCACCCTGCTGCACTCATGACATAACCTTTGCGGCTTGTCATACCATGGGATACTGGGATCATCATAATTAATGATAGTCCTATAGGGCTTATGGCAGTCTTTACAGTTAACCGTGTAACTCATGGCTAATATTCACCTGGCAGCTTTAATAATTGATTATCTAATTCCTGTCGTCTAAGCAATTGGCGATGAAAATCAAGGTTAGATCGCTCTTCATCGCTTAGGCAAACATGCATTGATCCAAATAGTGGCTTGTTTAAGCGCACTAATTTGCGACAATCCTCGCACTGAGCATAGATTTTGTTATCAATTACTATCATAGCTAATATCCTACAAGTGAATGGCTTATTTCCTACATTGCGGAGGGTGGAATCGAACCACCGATCACTAGATTATGAGCCTAGCATGTTGCCGCTACACTACTCCGCTGTTATTTACAAAACAATTGTAACAGCCATAAACAAAAAACATTGGCGACTGCACTTGCCATACGGTATTGCATTTTTGACAAATATAACTAACTGGTTGCATTAATTTATTTACCTATGCTTATTCGAATTATGCATCATTGAATAATCCTACAAATCACCCAGTCCAATTATTATACACATTAAATAAAAAATAAATCAATTATCTTATTGACATACTGCTCAATGGGCATTATAGTGATCTTGTATCGTTAATTAAATCTAAACAAGGAGTAATTTAAAATGATACCCAAAACAATGATTCTATTGCTGGAAAAGCAAAGAAAAGATCACGAAGAAGAGATAGATTATTGGCGAGAGTGTTGGCTGAGTATTGAGGTTTTCGCAAGGCCTGGCATAACGAGGAACATTGAGTTTCTAAAAAATGAAATTCGTGGTCTACAAAAAACAATCGAGCTGATAGAAAATTATAATGCTTGTGAGGGTATAAAATGACCACAAACGAAGAACTAAAAAAACTCTCGACAGATCGCGACCTAACTGGCTACGCAATTGCTAAAATCCTCTAGATAATCGAACGTACCGTCTATAACTGGCTCTCCCCTCCTCACAATACGAGCTATCGAGAAATGCCCTCTATCGCTCTTCAGCTCCTCAAATTAAAGCTAAAAATAAAAAACGTTACACGTGGAACAATCAAGTAAAACTTTAACTTAAAAATATAATAAATTAATTAATAACGATTTTAAATAATTTCGCTTGAGAGATTAAATTTACGATCTGGCTTTGAAAAAAGGTCTTTAGAGAGATTAAATCTCCAGTCTGCCGTTTTAAAATCGTTATAATAAAAAACATACCAAGCAAAAACATATTCACCCCCTCTCACTTGTTTTGTTTCTTTGTGTTTTTCTGTTTCAAAAACTAAAAATTCTTCGACTTGATGTTCATCAACAATTTGGAATCGTCTAAAAATATATCGTCTTCCGCGTTTAGCAATTATGTTGTAAATCCAGTTATTTTTTTCTTTGCAATCGCAAAGCCAGCGAATGGGTATAATTTGATCAAGTCGACGATAATAAATGTTTAAAGTTTGAGCATTTATGCACATATTTTTAAAAACTCTGCATTTTGAACCTTAATTATACTTTCAGAATTAATCTAGGAAGCACCAGGTGCCCGCTATTGAATTTAAATTTAAAGTTAATGGTTTCCATAGTGTCCAATGAATATCGTTTAAATTTGGCCTGTTTTATCGCATTGCTCGCATTTGCAATTTTTATGATGAGGGGCATTAACCTTGCCGTTAAAATTATTCCACTGGGGATTTTCGTAAATTGGCTTGGGGTATGTTTTCTTAGCAATTGCTTTCTTGGGTAAATAATCTTCATATTTTTTTTCAGCGAGCCATTTTTTCAAATATGCCATCTTCGGCCAACCCACGGAATCAACTCTACGCTTGTGATTTTTTGCGGCTTGAATTAATTTGTCGGTAAATTCTTGAGGATTATTTTCCAGTTTAATTAATTTTTTAAATTCCGCCAATGCCGCTGGTTTCTCTCCGATCGGAGAATCATAGTTTTCACAAAGACTCATAAACAATGTTTCCGATAATTCGGGGAGCCCCTTGCGATTATCTTTATTATCGGAAGTATTGTGAGCGATTTTCCCTTTAGAATCAATAACTTGCATTTTTTTAACGCTGTCAAAATCTGAACATTTATCAATTTCGTTCATTTTATGAGCTAGATTTCCCTCCCCAATCTCACACACAAGGGATTCAACCTCGCAGTCGTTTGGCGCCTGAGATCTAGATGCTACGTATGAATTGTGTGTGTGTGTATTAATAATCCTATTAATCCTATTATATATATAAGTACAGACCGGAACGGAGAGACCTATCTGCTTTCCGGTCTGCTTATTCCATACCGGAACGTAGAGACCTATCTGCCTACCCCAGACCGGAACGGATAGACCTATCTGTTCTTTGGATGGCAGACCGGAACGGAGAGACTTATCTGCTTTGTCTTTGTGATTTAGATATCGATCGTATACATGACGGCTAATTTGTTTTAGACGTTTTAAATAAAAATAATCGTTTATTAAATAAACATAAGATTTTCCGTTGCCTTGCCGAATGGCTGCAATTAATCCTTTTTTTACTAATTCAGAGGTATATTTTCTAATCGACCTTTCGGTGCAAGAATTTCTGCGCGCTAAAGCTTCTTGGTTGGTTTCAACATATCCATATCTCCAGCACAT
>Ga0265338_10004696_pt1 | contig 18306 bp, 13 predicted proteins | sample 42126metaG_FD_193579 | JGI IMG/M metagenome (GOLD analysis project Ga0265338, IMG submission 193579) | Rhizosphere microbial communities from Carex aquatilis grown in University of Washington, Seatle, WA, United States - 4-21-26 metaG | ecosystem: Host-associated > Plants > Roots > Rhizosphere... | reverse complement strand
CCATGGCGCACACCGCGTCGAGGTCCTTGTCCTTCGGCGAGCGCCAGGCGGCGCCCATGCAGAAGCGCGTCGCGCCGGCGGCCTTGGCGGCGCGCGCATCGGCCAGCACGGCGTCGAGCGCCATCAGCTTGGAGGCCCTCAGCCCGGTCTCGTGGCTGGCGCTTTGCGAGCAATAGCCGCAATCCTCCGGACAGCCGCCGGTCTTGATCGAAAGCAGCGTCGAGATCTGCACTTCGTTGGCGGCGAAGTGGCGGCGATGCACCGTCTGCGCGCGGAAGATGAGGTCGGCGAAGGGTAGCGCGAACAGCGCCGCGATTTCGTCGCGCGTCCAATCGTGGCGCACATCGTTGAGTTCGGGAGCGGGAGCGTTCATCGGTATACCTGGCTGGATCAGGGGCGGTGCAGGAACGCCTTAGCGTCGTTGCCGCCGCCGCACAAGCCGCGCCGGCTTACACCGTCACGCCGTTCGCCCGCGCGCTCGGCCGGGCCGAGACGCGTTCGTGCCAGGCGAGGAGATGGGTGCAGCCGTCCGGGATCGCCATGTTGACGAATTTCGCGAAGTCGATGCCGCAAAGAAGCACGATGTCGGCCATGGAGAAGTAGTCGCCGACGAGATATTCACCGCCGCCGGACAATTCCTTGTCGATCCATTTCATCGCCGATGCCACGACGCGGCGCATATGCGCGCCGTACTCCTTGAACTGGTTGGGATTGACGAAGGCGGTGCGCGGATCGTCGTTGATCCAAACCTGGCCCATCGGCGTCCAGAGGCGGAATTCGCTGCGCCGGATCCACATCTCGACCTCCGCCATCTCGAAAGGCGAGCGGCCGAACAGCGGCGGGGTGGGATGCAGCGCCTCGAAGTAGCGGCAGATCGCGACGGATTCCGACAGGAAGCGGCCGTCATCGGTTTCCAGCACCGGCACCTGGCCGAGCGAATTCTTGGCGAGGAAATCCGGCGCCTTGTGCATGCGCTCCATCATCCTGGTGTGGACGCGCTCGACATTCGCGATGCCCTTCTCGGCGAGATAGATGTGCACCTTGCGCGGATTGGGCGCGGGATAGTTCTCGGTATAGAGCTTCATAGCCGTTTCCCCTTTGTCGCTGGGGCGAGCCTAGGGGTGCAGGCGCATGGCGGGCAACCGCCGCCCACGGCGTTGACCTTGGGGCGGCGGCGACTAATATCCCGGCCCTTCCGTTTATTCGCGAATTCCAAGTGCCCCTGTGGCGGAACGGTAGACGCGGCAGACTCAAAATTATAAACACGTCGAATATCTCAATAATTTCAGATGATTAGCAATATCAAAGGCTTACACAAAGCTGTCACACTCTAGACTTTTTCAACAAAAGCGCGTATGCGTACGCGTGATGAGTGGGACACTCGATCTCGCGGGCGGAAAGCTCCATCTCTACAAGCGTGAGAACAGCGACGTTTGGCAATGCTCGGCCTACATGGCCGGCAAGAACCGTCGCGTCTCCACGAAGGAACGCGATCTCGAACGCGCGAAAGCTGCGGCGGAGGAATGGTATTTCGGCCTGCGCGTGAAGAAGCGGACCGGCGAGCTGGTCGGCGGTCCCACCTTCGCGCAGGCCGCCGCCAAGTTCCTCCCCGAATACGAAATCCTCACGGCGGGCGAACGCAGCCCCAAATACGTCCAGACCCTCAAGGACAAGCTCCGCGTCCATCTCCTCCCCTTTTTCGGGAAGACCCCGGTAAGCCTCATCGGCCCGCAGATGGCGCAGGACTACCGGGTGCACCGGAAGACGAAGCCAAAGGAGGCCGAGGCGCGCGAGGCCCTCGAAGCGCAAAAAGTGCGCGAGGCGAAGCTGAAGGGGAAAGAGTACAAACCCAAGAAGCCTTGGACGCCTCCCGCGAATGTCACGCTCAAGCACGAGATCGTCACGCTGCGGCTCGTGCTCAAGACCGCGCAGCGGCTCGGCTGGATCGGCCACGTGCCGGACCTGTCGCCGCCCTATCGCGGCTCCGGCAAGATCAGCCACCGCGCGTGGTTCTCGCTCGAAGAATACAACGAGCTGTGCCGAGTCACGCGCGACCGCGCGAAGAACCCGCCCAAGCCGCGCTGGAAGTGGGAGTGCGAACAGCTCAACAATTTCGTCGTCTTCATGGTCAACACTGGTCTTCGTCCCGACGAGGCCGCGCGGCTCGAATTCCGGGATGTCGAGATCGTCGCGGACAAGGCCACCGGCGAAACCATTCTCGAGATCAGCGTGCGCGGGAAGCGGGGCGTCGGCTATTGCAAGAGCATGCCCGGCGCCGTCTATCCCTTCGAGCAATTGAGCAAGCGCCCCCGCGCCAAGGACCCGAAGTCCCGGCAATCGAAGGGCGGGGCCTCGGTCCTGCAGAATGGGAGCCAGGTCGCGGTCAATCCCGACCTCGTGCTGCCGGGACCGACCGATCTTTTGTTTCCGGGATTGCGGTCGCATCACCTCAATGCCGTCCTCGACGAGATGGGGCTGAAATTTGACCGCGAAGCGAATCGGCGGAGCGCCTACTCGCTTCGCCACACCTACATCTGCCTTCGGCTCATGGAAGGAGCCGACATCTATCAGATCGCCAAGAACTGCCGCACCAGCGTCGAGATGATCGAGAAATTCTACGCCGCACATATCAAGAACACGATTGATGCGGCGGCGGTGAACGTCAGGCGGCCGGACGGCCCGCCCTCCAAGGCGAAAGCGAACGCGAAACGCCCTTCGGCGGCCTCAAAAGGCGGGTACCCGCCGCGCCGTCGATAAAACTTGGCGAACGCCCATGTTCTGGCTATAGCTTTTAGGGGCTGCCCCAGTGGCGAAACGGTAGACGCACGGCACTCAAAATGCCGCGCCCTTGCGGGCGTGTTGGTTCAAGTCCGACCTGGGGCACCAATTTTCTGTGACGCGTAGATTATTCTCACAGCCGCGCGAAATGATGCGGCAGCCTTCCGATCACCCTAGCGATGCAGGCAAGCAAGCGCGGCGAGATAAGCTGGATCATCTGCTTATCGCTCGGTTCATCAAACGTCTTGCCAGCCAATCGACGGCTTGCAATCGTGACTTAAACCCCAAAGAGCGGGACACTAAATTAAGTCGACCGAGGCAGATACTCAATGAACCCCGTCGAAATCGAGGAAGCCGTATCCGCGCTGGCGGAGCAGCCGTTCGACCCGGCGGACTTTCCGTATGCTTTCCTCGAAGCGTTCGGCAATAAGGAAACGACTCTCAAGCGGCTGCGCAGCGGCGCGACAAACAAGTCTGACGTTGGCGGTGTGCTGCAAACTAACAATATCCACATCGCCGTTAGCCGGTCCGGCGAGGTTACAAAAACTCTGGCCGCGTTGAGGGAAAGCCCTGCCTCTGCCAAAGCGAAGGCCCGCTTCATTCTCGCTACCGACGGCGTGGATTTCGAGGCAGAGGATTTGATCAACGGTAAGACCGTCGCATCCGCCTATCCTGAATTTCCCGATCACTTCGGTTTCTTTTTGCCTTTGGCAGGTATCACGACAGTTGAGCAGATCAGCGAAAACGCTTTCGACATCCGAGCGACAAGCCGTCTAAATAGGCTCTACGTGGAGCTTCTGAAGGACAATCCTGATTGGGGCACGGATGCTCGTCGCCCCGACATGAATCACTTTATGGCTCGCCTTATCTTCTGCTTCTTCGCGGAAGATACCGACATCTTTCACAACCGCGGCCTGTTTACGGCCACGGTCGAACAGATGAGCGCGCGAGATTCATCGAACACCCACGAAGTGATCGGCGAGACTTTTCGTGCCATGAATACCAAAATTGAAGACAGGGCGGCATCGAATTTCAGACCATGGGCTAACGCTTTTCCTTATGTCAACGGCGGTCTGTTCTCGGGCAACATGGACGTGCCGCACTTTAGCAGGATCGCGCGCTCCTATCTTCTCCACATTGGCGGTCTCGATTGGACAAAGATCAACCCCGATATTTTCGGTTCGATGATTCAAGCTGTTGCGGAAGATGAAGAGCGCGGCGCACTTGGATTGCATTACACCAGCGTCCCGAACATCCTGAAAGTGCTCAATCCGCTGTTCCTAGACGATCTGCGAGAGAAGTTAACAGAAACGGGTAACAACAAGATCAGACTCCTCAACCTGCGTAGGCGTATGGCCAAGATCAGGGTTTTTGATCCTGCTTGCGGCAGCGGTAATTTCCTCGTCATTGCGTATAAGGAAATGCGGGCTATTGAGGCTGATATTAACGGGCGGCGCGGTGAGGCCGACCGCAAAAGTGAAATTCCACTCACGAACTTTCGCGGCATCGAATTGCGCGACTTCCCCGCTGAAATCGCGCGCCTCGCGCTCATTATCGCGGAATATCAGTGCGACGTCCTCTATCGTGGACAGAAGCTTGCTTTGGCTGAATTTCTTCCACTCCACGCCGAGAACTGGATCTCCTGTGGTAATGCGCTGCGACTAGATTGGCTCGGCGTCTGCCCGCCCACAGGAACGGGCGTTAAGCTGCATTCGGATGACCTGCTTCAAATTCCGCTTAGCCAAGCGCAGATTGATTTCGAAAACGAAGGTGGCGAGACCTACATTTGTGGCAATCCGCAATTCAAAGGCGCCCGCAAGCAGACTGCGGCGCAGAAGGAGGACATGTCCCTCATCTTCGGTGGCCATAATGACTTCAAGGATTGCGACTATGTAGTGGGCTGGTTTTTGAAAGCTGCGAATTTCATCAGCAAATGCGATGGACGCTTTGCCTTTGTCGCGACAAGTTCAATAAGCGAAGGTGAGCAGGTTGCCCATCTTTGGTCAAGACTGTTGCCCCTCGATTGTCACATCCATTTTGCCCACCAAACTTTTAAGTGGCGCAACAATGCATCGAACAACGCCGCCGTAACCTGCGTCATTATCGGTGTCGGTAGGGGCGGACGCAATTCATGTGCAATCTACGACGGAGATACAAAGCGCGAGGTCCGATGCATCTCACCCTACTTAGTAGCGGGTGAAGAGACATATGTGAAAGCTCGTGAGACGCCGCTCAATGTCGAGATGGGGAAGATGGTTTCCGGCAGTATGGCCCGGGACGATGGGAACCTCATACTCTCGCTCGATGAAGCCAGAACTCTTGCATCCCAAAGTCCAGCGTCGGAGCGATTTATCTGCAACTTTGTTGGCTCTCAAGAGTTGGCGAATTATCGAAATCGAAGATGCTTATGGATCGAGGATGGCGACCTCGATACGGCAATTGCCATACCGGAAATTGCTCGACGCATTTCCAACGTAAAGACTTTCAGGGCTGCATCTCCGGCCAAGACCACACGCGGCTACGCAGCCATACCGCATAAATTCGCGCAGCGCGCCCACCAAGCTGGAAATTCCATAGCTATTGCAAAAACGTCGTCCGAGGCACGCCCATATCTGCCCGCCGACTTGCTTGGAGACGACACGGTAATATCCGACGCCGCGTTCGCTGTCTATTCTCCGTCAATGTGGGAATTTGCTGTCATCGTATCGACGCTTCATCGGGTCTGGATCGCGACGGTATGTGGTCGATTGAAGGAAGACTTCCGCTATTCCACGACGCTTGGATGGAACACTTTTCCCGTTCCTAAGCTTACGGATAAGAATAGGAATGATCTTACCCTCGCTGCGGAGGCTATTTTGCTTGCCCGCGAAGCGCACTTCCCAGCGACTATTGCTGATCTTTATGACCCGGAGCACATGCCTGTCGATTTGCGCGAGGCGCATGAGCGAAACGACGAAGTGCTAGAGCGCATTTATGTCGGTCGCCGCTTCAAGAACGACACAGAAAGGCTGGAAAAACTATTTGACCTCTACACCAAGATGACCGTCGCCCAAGGCGGAACGAAAGCAAAAAAGGCGACGGGGGCAAGCACATGAGCGACACGAAAAAATCCATTCCTTCCATTTCCGTTTCCTATGCCCAAACCGGCGCTTCGACAAAGTCTAATGCTCTTGGCATGCGGCCGATGCAGGAACTCGCCTATGAGAAGCGTGGCGAGCAATATCTTCTCATCAAATCGCCGCCAGCATCTGGCAAGAGCCGCGCGCTCATGTTCATCGCGCTCGACAAGCTTGCCAATCAAGGCCTCAAGCAAGCCATCATTGTTGTACCGGAGAAAGCTATCGGCGCGAGCTTTAACGACGAGCCCTTGACCAAGTATGGCTTCTGGGCCGACTGGAGCGTGGAGCCGAAATGGAACCTCTGCAATGCGCCAGGTGCCGACAATGGCGGGAAGGTGAATTCCGTTCAAGCGTTTCTGACGAGCGCCGATAAGGTGCTAATTTGCACTCACGCGACATTCCGTTTTGCGATGGATAAATTCGGTGCGCAGGCTTTCGACGACAGGTTGATCGCGGTGGACGAGTTTCACCATGTCTCCACTGATATTGACAGCAAGCTTGGCCTGCATCTCGGGCACCTTATTACCCGCGGCAAGGTGCATATCGTTGCGATGACCGGTTCCTACTTTCGGGGCGATGCCATGCCCGTTCTCGCGCCGCAGGACGAGGCCAAATTCGATACCGTCACCTATACCTATTACCAGCAACTCAATGGCTACGAATATCTCAAGCAACTCGACATCGGTTATTTTTTCTATTCCGGCTCTTACATAGTTAAGGAGCGCCTAAGTGAGAAGACCATTTTCGATGTTCTCGATCCGAGCGAAAAAACGATCATTCACATTCCGAATGTCAATTCGCGCGAGAGCACGAAGCAAAAGCACAAGGAAGTAGAGGACATTATGAACGGCCTCGGCTCCTGGGAGGGTACTGACGCCGCGACAGGTTTTCAATTGGTGAAGACTCCCGCCGGGCGCGTGCTGCGTATCGCTGATCTGGTCGACGACGACCCGAACAAGCGCGACCGTGTTTCGTCCTCGCTGAAGGACCCGACCCAGAAGAACAATCGTGACTACGTGGACATCATCATCGCGCTTGGCATGGCAAAGGAAGGCTTCGATTGGATTTGGTGCGATCACGCGCTGACTGTCGGCTATCGTTCCAGCCTCACCGAGATCGTACAGATCATCGGTCGGGCGACCCGCGATGCACCGGGCAAGACTCGTGCGCGCTTCACTAACTTGATCGCAGAGCCGGACGCCTCCGAAGAGGCCGTCACCGAGGCCGTAAATGACACGCTGAAGGCCATCGCCGCCAGCTTGCTTATGGAGCAGGTACTTGCGCCCCGCTTTGAGTTCAAGCCGAAGAATCCGCAGAATGGGCCAACGCCAGGCTTCGATTATGGCGAGGGCGGCTACGATCCGAACAAGTGCAACGTCGGCTTCAACGATCAGACAGGCGAATTCCAAATCGAAATCAAAGGTCTTGCAGCGCCCAAGAGCGAACAAGCCGAGCGCATTTGCCGGGAAGATTTGAACGAAGTAATCGCCGCCTTCGTTCAAGACAAGGCCACCATCGAGCGCGGCCTCTTTGACGAGGAGCTTGTGCCCGAAGAGCTGACGCAGGTCCGCATGGGTAAGATCGTTAAGGATAAATATCCCGAACTAAACGACGAGGAGCAGGAAGCCGTGCGCCAACACGCCATCGCTGCCCTCAACCTCACGCAACAGGCTAAGGCCGTGCTGAATCCCGGTGACGATCTCGAACCCAAGGCGAACACCGCGCTTATTGATGGCATCCGCAAATACGCTCTCGACATAACCGAACTGGACATCGACTTGATCGATCGCGTCAATCCATTCGGTGAAGCGTATGCCATTCTCGCCAAGACGATGAGCGAAGACAGCCTGAAGCAAGTCGCGGCTGCCATTGCTGCCAAGCGAACAAATTTGACACCGGAAGAGGCGAAGGGGCTTGCCGTCCGCGCCGTCCAGTTCAAGAAAGAACGTGGGCGGCTTCCGTCGATCAGTTCGACCGACGCTTGGGAAAAGCGCATGGCCGAGGGCGCTGCCGCTTTTGTGAAATTCAAGGACGAGGGACGCTATGAGTGACCTCGATCTCGACGAACTGCGCGATGAACTTGCCGAATTCGCGCAGCCCGAAAAGAAGAGCGGACGCTCGCCGCGCGAAGAGCGCATCATCGCGGGGTTTGAAGAAATTCAGCGTTTCGTCGAAAAGCATGGGCACCCACCGCAGCATGGCGAGGACAAGGACATCTTCGAGCGGCTATATGCCGTGCGCCTCGACCGTTTGCGTGCGCTTGAAGAATGCCGTTCGCTTCTCGCGCCCCTTGATCGTCAAGGACTGCTTGCTGGTGCGGAACCTACCGTCGCCGAACCGGTTGAAACGATGGATGACGACGAACTCCTGGCCGAACTGGAGGGAGCAGCGGGAGCCGCCGATATTACCGACCTTCGCCATGTGCGCACTGCTGCGGACAAGCGCGCCGCCGACGAAATCGCTGACCGCACGGCCTGCGAGGAGTTCGATACGTTCAAGCCGCTATTTGAACAGGTGAAGAAAGACCTTGCTTCCGGCGCTCGTCAGACCCGCCGCTTTCAGACAATGGCCGAAATCAAGAAAGGTGAGTTCTTTATCGTTGGTGGCCAGATCGCCTATGTCGCGGAAGTCGGCGACGAGTTTATGACGGAATATGAGCGCCGCGACAGCCGCTTGCGCGTCATTTACGACAACGGCACCGAAAGCGATGTGTTATTGCGCTCGCTCCAACGCGCGCTTCACCGTGATTTGGCAGGGCGTCGCATCACCGATCCCACTGCCGGGCCACTCTTTGGTGACAAGTTGGAAGATGGCGACATCGAAAGTGGCACGATCTATGTGTTGCGAAGTCTCTCGAACCACCCTTTCGTAGCGGAGCACCGTGAACTGGTGCATAAGATCGGCGTTACAGGCGGAAAGGTAGCGGCGCGAATTGCCAACGCAGCAAATGACGCAACCTACCTGCTTGCAGATGTTGAAGTCATTGCAACGTATAAGCTTGCCGACATCAACCGCACAAAGTTAGAAAGTATCTTTCATCGCATCTTTGCGCCGGCGCAACTCGACCTCACTATCCAAGACCGTTTCGGTCATCCGGTCCATCCACGAGAGTGGTTCCTTGTTCCGCTATACGTGATCGACGAGGCTGTTAAGCGCATCCAAGACGGCTCCATCACGGATGTAGTCTACGATCCGAGTAAAGCGAAGCTGGTGACAAGGAATTAAAGGCGCGGCTACGCGCAAGATAAACTTATGTCATGCCCGCTAACTGAGGCCTTTACACAGCCTTTTGCGAAGCCGCAGCTTCTCACAATTGGCTTTTTTTGCAGGCGGCATGGCCTGCTGCATCACGGACGCAAAGAACCCATCGAAATTCAGATAAAACTTTTCGACGGTGTCCGGCTTGCGCATGGGTCTTCCCGTGAGGGTGAGGACTAGAACAAATAGGGAACATAGAAGCCAAGAGAGTTCGGCAGGAGTCAATGAAAATGGGGATTCCGTGACGAGCAGACCGAGATTTGGGGATGGAGCGACAACCGGAACTTGTACGACCGTCGCTCGCGTATAGTTGGCTCTTACGCGTGCCTGATTCGGTATGCGTTCCTCTGACAGCACTAGTATATGAGCAGCACCGTCCAGATACCGAGAGACATTGTCTTTATCAGCAAGGCGACGCCGCGCGACGACGAGTTTGCGCTTTGGCTGGCGCCGCGCCTCGAAGCGGCTGGATACAAAGTGTTTTGCGACATTCTTTCGCTTCAACCCGGCGATAGGTGGCGCAAAGAAATCACGAATACCTTGCAGGACCGCGCGATCAAGATGCTGCTTTGCTGCGAAGACACCACATTGCAGGCGGCTGGCGTGCTTGAAGAAATTGAGATCGGAACGGAACTCATAAAGAAGCTCGACGATCCGAATTTTATCATTCCGCTCCGACTGGCGCAGTACAAGAAAATATTTGGCATCGGCGGCTTGCAGTACGTCAACTTCGAAAACGGCTGGGCGCACGGTCTCGACAAGCTGCTCGACACCCTTGGACGTCAGAAGGTGCCGCACTCGAAAGATGTGCCGATTAATCCCAACTGGGAAGTCTACCGCCGACGCGGCGCCATTCCGCTTATGCGTGAGCCAGAGCGCTTAACGTCAAACTGGCTGCGGATCACGCGGGCGCCCGATGTCATCCGATACTACGAACCGAGCGGCGCATCCAATCGTGATGCGCTCGAAAAGACCGCAGCCGATGCAACGTATCCGATCGAGATCAGGCCGCGCGGCGTCCTGACCTTTGCATCGCTGGAGGAGCTGGAGGAAACGTTCCAGAACGTATGCAAGTTCAAGCTGGTGCATGAATTTCCGCTTATGACATTTGTGGAGAAAGGCGCCGAGACGGACCTTGAGTTGAAGCCACAGGATGCCTCCAACCTCGTCATCTCGATGTTTCGCCAGGCGTGGATTCTTTTCGCGCGAAAGCACAATCTCCGCGAATATCAGTTCTCCGGATCGGTCGGCTTCCACATCTCCCGGGAGCAGGCCGACATTGGAGAGCGCATTTCATGGGGGCGTCAGGGCGAGAACAGGTCCTCCATGTTGCGCAACATCGCGAAAGGAGTGGTCTGGCAGTACGGAGTGACCGCACTGCCAAACTTCTTTCCGTTTCCGCATTTCCGCCTGAAGGCGAGAGTCGTTTTTGCGCCACCCGAAGGACAGGACGCCGGGGATGCTTTTGACGATAAAAAGAAGCAGCACCGCCTCCGGCGTTCTGTCTGCAAGGGATGGCGCAACAAGCAATGGCATGGCCGGTTGCTTGCGTTTCTTGAACTTCTTTCGGCTGACCTGTCTTACTTCCCGCTTCCTTTGAGCCCTTCCACACATCTCGCCGTCGAAGCCGCTCCCCTCTTGTTCACATCGCCGGTTAGTACGGCATTGCCGGATGCGGAAGGCGAGGATGACGAGGACACCGATGACACGACGCTTGGCAAACCGGAACCGGAGGAAGAGGACGAATGATCGACTTTCCCGAACGGAGCCTCTTTGCCGAGCATTTCGACGAGCCGCTGCTTGAATTTGATCACCGGCAGGCGACACCGCATCCGAAGGACGGACTGTTTCTCTATGGCCCCCACAGCCGAAACAAGCTGACGCGCGAAATTAAGATCGGCGTCATCGGAACCGCAGAAGGCGTCAAGCACTTCAAGACTTGGGCCGAGAAATTGAAGAAGCCCATCCTCGTTCCTCCTCCCGGTAGAGCCGAGAAAAAGGACCGGCTTCATCTCGCGAATTTTCCGGGAATGCAGGAAGTCTTCGGTCTCACTTATGACGTCAACACTTTTGTCGTTTGTACGCTAGACGTGAAGGAGTTGAATCGGCGGACTTCGATCATCAATCACCATGAAGCCGTTAAGAAAACGGTGCTGCTCTATGCCGAACGCGCGAAGAAACACATCGACAACGACGAACGGACCGTCGATGTGTGGGCGCTCGTCATTCCCGAACTCGTCTATGACCGTTGCCGCCCACTCTCGAAGCGGCTAGGCGTGCCGTTGGTCAAAGGGACCTATGGCAAACGGCAGGCTGCTCGTTCCAACTTGCCGTTGCTTGGGCAGTTCATGGCCGGGGACGTTGAGGAGGAAGTCTTCGATGACGTTCCCGATTTTCATCGCCAAGCCAAAGCTGAATTTCTGTCGCTTGCGCCCACACAGCTCGTTCGCGAGACGACAATCGCACCGGAGGCGTATCTGAACGCGAAGGGCTATCCACTCCGCAAAACACAGGACGTTGCCACTATCGCGTGGAACCTTGCGACTGGACTTTATTATAAGACGCAACCCAAGCCGCCGTGGAAACTCGCGAATATACGTCCGGGGGTCGCGTATATCGGGCTTGTGTACAAAAATCTCCCGAACCATCCCGAAGAGCATGTGTGCTGTGCAGCGCAGATGTTTCTGTCCGAAGGCGATGGTGTCGTTTTCCGCGGTGCCAATGGGCCATGGAAAACGGGCATAAACGACTATCACCTCAAGGAAACGGCCGCGAAGAACCTGATCCGGAAAGTACTCGATACTTACGCAGAAATGCACGGTGGTCCGCCGAAAGAACTCTTCATTCACGGCCAGACCTACTTCAACAAAGAGGAGTGGGAAGCTTTCGTAAGCGAGGCGCCGCCCGAGACGAACCTCGTCGGCGTGCGAATTCGGACGACCGGCGGGGAGACAAAGCTCTTCCGCGATGGCGACTACCCTGTGCTTCGCGGGACTGCGCTAATGCTCAATGAAAAGAACGCGTATCTCTGGACCAACGGCTACGTTCCCCAGCTTGATACCTATATCGGACCTGAAACGCCGAACCCGCTTTTCATCACGGCGCTTCGTAGCAAGGACAAGATGCCGGACATGAAGGTCATCCTTAGCGACATTATGGGGTTGACGAAAATCAACTACAATTCCTGCAACTTCAACGACGGACTGCCTGTAACCGTGCGCTTTGCAAAGATGGTCGGTGATGTCCTAACCATGGGGTCGTCGAAGGGCGCTGATAAGCAACCCTTCAAATTCTATGTCTAGCGCGAGCGACACCGAGCCAAGCTTTCTGGATGCTCTTTCCTTCAAGGAGCAAAGGGATGGGCCGTTCTTTCCGATGGAGACATGGGACAATTCAGCGCAAGTTATCGAAGTGCTATGGCGCGCCCCCGTCCAAGGCGGGGGCCGGGCTCTATGCGCAAGCGCACCGAGCCGCTTCGCGTCTCGGCCCATGCGGGTGACGATCCCTCGCGCGGGTGGCTTGCGGAGGGTTTCGGCGGGCGCACTCGATCCCGCCGCGTTGCGGCTCCTGCGGGTGCGCCGCTGCGCGCGTCCTTTGGGACGCCGGCGTCACCCGACGGCACTGCTCCGCTTGCTTGGGTGCAAGCTATGCAGGGCCTAACTCCGCACGCGCGCGGCTGAAGCCGCACTGCGCGCTTCGTATCCGCAAGCCTCGATCACACGGAAGGGTTCGCGAGCCTCGGCGCGGCTTCCCCGATCCTCCGCCGCGCTCCGGCTTCGGGTGTCCCCTCCGCGCCTCGCCCTTCCGCGCGAGGATTCTGGTGGAAGTTTAATTGGATCTTCGTTGCTAAGGGACGCTGCCCCTCGCGCCGGCAAGGGTAAAGCGCGCAGGCGCGCCTCGGGCCGCGTCTCCCCGTTCTTCCTCCCTGCGGTCGTGCAGAACGGGTGATCCCCCTCGCGGCCCTCGCCCTTGCCCTTGCTAACCCCGGTCTCGCCGACGGGCAGGGGTTCATGCGCGCGCGCTGCGCTGAACCCCAAGCCCGAGGAGGCAGACATGAAGCTTTTGACCGCAGAGCAGGAACGGCAGTTGTTGGAGAACGGACGGGCGAATGCCGAACGCATTCGCAAGGACGGCAACACGGTGGACTTCAAGCCGGTCGTGAAACTCTTCTGCCCGTGGGGAGCGGCGACCTGGCTCCTCACCGAGCTTGACCCGGACAACCCAGACATCGCTTTCGGCCTGTGCGACCTCGGCATGGGTTCGCCCGAGATCGGCAGCGTCTCGCTGGCGGAGATCGCAGCCGTGCGGGGACCCGCAGGCTTGCGCATCGAGCGGGATTTGTATTTCGAGGCCGACAAGACGCTTGAAGGTTATGCCGATGAGGCGCGGCGGCTCGGCCACATCAAGGCGTGAACACGCCATGGCCGCGCCGCGCTTTATTGTCATCGACGGCAAGCGCCATCTCTGGCGCGACATCCTCAAGCTGCGGAAAGAGCAGGTGAAGGCAGCGGCGAACGCCAAGCAGCCCACGCTCTTTCCGCTCATCGTGGACGCCCGCCCGCCCGCCGAACGGACGGCAGCCGGGCGTTACATGGAGCCGTCGCTGTTTGCCCGCCGATAGCCGCGCATACGAACGCATGCGTTGCGTCGGCTTTCGCGTGACTATGCAATCGCCGCGTCGCTAGGCTGTGCCTGCTTTCGATTCGAATTGTCCCGCCATGCCTTGAGTTTCCAACTTGCGCGCCCTGCCAACCTGTTCATCTCGCCCTTGCTCGCACTACCGCAATACCGACGGGCTTTCGCCTCCCGGCTTGGTTTGGCTCTTTGCTCATATTCCCTTCGTGATTGTTTTCGCCACGCAGCGGCCTCTCGGAATGCGGGTTCTGCTCGTGCGCGCGTCCCCGTCAAAACCGAACGGCCTCCGCCCCGCAAGCGGGTCCCCTCCATTACGGCAGGGGCCTTCGGCCTTTTGACCGCGCCGCTTCTCCGCACGCGCCAACGAACCGCATCGAGGCCGCGATCAGCGTGGCCTCACAACCGAAAGGAAAAAGTCATGAGCAAGAAGTCAAATGAAACCAAGACCGAGACGAAAGCCGCTCCCGCCTATCGCATCTTCTGCGTGACCAAGGATGGCGAGAAGTCCATCTGGCAGGAGATCGGTGCGGCGTGGAAGCACAAGGACGGCAAGGGCCTGAATCTCCAGTTCAAGGCGCTGCCGCTTCCCGAAGGCGAGATCGTCCTTCGCGAGCCGAAGGCGAAAGAGTAACCGCCGAGCCGACGCCGGAGCGGGCGACCGCTCCGGCTATGGCTATTCGCGTTGTTGAAGGACTTTAGCGGCGGCTATTCTCAATTGCGCGCTGGCGGGCGTAGCGGAATTGATCGACGGTGCGGATGCTCGCGGGCGGCTCATAGCGGCTCATTTCGCGGCCTTGCGCGGCGTAGTGATGGCGAAGGATTGACAGGCGCTCTTCCGAGTGCGCATGCCACCATTCGCCCTTCCTGTCCGGGAGGTGGCTATCCAGCACCACGACGTTCGCCAACTGGGCATGTGCCCAGATGCTAGTCAAAAAGTCATCGCCGCCACTGGCCTCGGAAATGACGCCATCAAGGTGATCCCGCGCAAACTCAATGTAAGTACGCGCAACTGGATCGATCTTGATGCCGATCCTGTCGTTGATCGGGCCCTTTGAGCCAACAAACAGGACATTGTCCTTGACATTCTCAAGCCGCGCATCGTCTGACGCTTGAATAGCGCAACCATATGGCATCCACTTTGACCGTTTCCAGCTCATTTCCAATTCGCCGGTCGCCCTTGCCATCATCACATGCGCTCGGTGACGAAGTCTCAAGTGCCCGATCCATCCGGGGCAACTTAGTCCGCGCGGCAGCACATCGAACGGCTGGACGTCGATCTTCGAGAGAATGAGGGAACGCCTTTCGTCGAGGCGACCGGACGAGATGACTGGCCAATAGCTCTCGGCATGTGCTTTGAACCATTCGCCAGGCTTCGGCACCGTGCCATCCGCGGGAATGAATAGGCTGATTTCAGCGCCAGCTATCACCTTCGCTACACCGCGAATCCAGTCCGGGCCGTCGCCACGGAGCGGCTTGATGCGCTCAACCATCAAGGCGTCGAAAGTGCTTCCGATACTTGGCTTTCCGTTCCTCATTTTGCCCCCGCACTGATTTTATGTGCAGGGGTATGAAAGTAATAGAATAATCTGTATACAGACGTTATTGAATTTCTTCGGAAATCGGCTCTGAAAGGTTAAGGCGTGCCCGTCAGCGGCTTGAAGCGCTCCTTGCAGGCCGCGATCTTTTCGAAGTCGGGGGCGAAGATGCGGGTGGTATTGCCGAGGCCAGCCAACCACAGAAGGCCCATACCACGCTCAAGCCCGATCAGCTCGTGCGACAGGAAGAGGTTGCGCCCGAACTGCTGCTCGCTGATACCCTCGCTCGTGCTTATGGACATCTGGTTGCCCAAGGTCGTGCTGCTGTTCTCGGAATAGCCCTTGAGCACAATCGTCGTCTGGCCCGAGCGTCGCGACATCCAGTCCGCCGTCGTCAGATCGTTCGGCGCGAAGCCAAACACCGGGCCAGCATTGGCGATGAAGGTCTCCCAGCGTTCTTTGTAAAGCTCCTTGAGCTGGCCGAGGTCTTGGAACATCGCCGCGATCTGGATGTTGAAGCCCCGGATCAGGGCGAAAGCGTCTTCGAGCGGCGCGAGATGGCCGAGTGCCGCCATTTCGTCCACGAGCATGACGACGCGTCGTCCTTCTTTCTTCCGGTAGAGGGTCGTGAGCGCTGACACGATCACAAGCCGTAGCCACACGCTATGCGTTCGAAGACGCTCGGCTGGAAGCACGACATATACGGTCGTAGGACGGTCGCGCAGCTTCGCGAAATCGAGGCCGTCGCGTTCGAGGTCGCCGCGCACCGGCGGCGACAACAGCCAACGCGTCTGCGTATCGGCGGTCGATTGGATGCTATCGATCTCGCGGGTGGATTCGATGAACCGCGCGATCAGGCTTTCGATCTCGGGGCCGCCCTCGGCCAGCATGTTCGCGGCGGTGACGCGGAGGCCCGCCGTCTGCCGCATGTAGCGCTCGCCGTCGGAGCCTTCCGCCGCTTCCTTGAGCTTGGCCTCGGTCAGCATCGTGCGGACGTTGCCGAGATTGGCGTTGGGTCCGTTCTTCCTTTTCTCCCACATGACCAGCGCCACGATGAGACCAAGGGCGGACTCCGTCCAATGCGGATCAGAGCCTTGAATTTTGATGAGTGCTTCGCCGATGCCGTTGGCGTCGTCGTAGAAAGTGGGCGAGTCAGGATTGAGCGCGGCGAGCGGATTGAAGCCCGCGCTGCCGAGGCCGCGCACGTTGAACGGATTCAGAATGACAACATCCTGCCCCATCGCGCGTCGTGCATTCGCCGTGAAGTCGGCTGCCTCGCCCTTGGGATCGATGACGACAACTGATTGCTCCTTGAGGCCGGTGAGAAGGTTCGGCATCAAGAGGCGTCGGCCCTTGCCCGAGCCGGTCGGACCGAAGACGAGCAGGTGGCGGTCGCCGCCGTAGCGGATTTCGCCTCCGGCCTCGCCGGACGCGGCGTCGTAGTAGCGGCCAAGATACAAGTCGCCGCCGCCTTCACCCTCCAGTTCGTCGGAGAGCTCGTCTTCGGTCGCGGTACGCGCATGTCCGTACGTGTCAGGCATGATGACTCAGAATGTTTGATCGTCGAGGCCGGAGGAGCGAGTGCCTTTTGACGCCGCCGCGCGCGCGGCATCCTCGGATGCGGTGTCCGACGCGCCGTGCGCCTTCTGCGCGTTGACATCCTCGCGGCCCTGCCGGATTGGCTCGGGATCAAGCACCATGGCGCCGGGTATGATTTGCCAGCCGTTCTGGTAGGCCAGCTCCCAGACATTGAGGGCGAGACCAGCGGCGAGAAGCAGCAGCCCGAAAATCAGGACGATCCAGAAAGCGGTTTCGTCTGTCCATGCGAGACGGTCGTGCCAACCGTAGGAGCCAACATCGACAAGCATGTTGTTGAGGCCCCAACCCCAGCACGCGGCCAGCGCGGCAAGCAAGAGCGCGCTTGCCCAGAGTACGCGTTCCGCGTTGTGCCGCGTACTGACGTAGAGCGGCTCATCCACGACGCGCTTCTGGCGTAGTGTCTCGTCCATTGCGTCAAGTCTGATCAAGCGTCGCCACTCGCCGTTGTGAAAAAGCCAGCGTCGGTGCCCGACCGCGACATCTGCTCCTTCGACAGGTCGTCGTGCAAATTCTTTGCGCAACGTAGCCAGAGTGCCCGGTTGCGGAGTCTGCGCACGCCAGTAAGACCACATCAGCGCGAGCCAGACGAGGATGACGGCCGATGCGGCAAGATAGCCATGGCCACGCTCCGCCGCTTCCGTTCGCGCGGTCTCTTCCGCGACGGCCTCGCGATCAGCCGCGAGTTTCGCGAAATAGCTGTCCTCGTTCGCCGAAGCCGTCGTGTCGTTCTCATCTTCGACCGGCGGGCCTTGTGCCGCATAGGTCGCCGGGAGGGCCGCACTTTCGTACGTGTCGGCGGGGATCAAGCCAAAGCTGTTGCGCACCCACGCAAAGACGTAGCCGTCGGATTTCGCGACGTCGCCGTTGCCATCGAAGATGGGCCGGACGAAGCTGCCCGCCGGCAGCAACTCCGGCGGGCGCTGCACGACGCCGGAGTCGAAATGGCTCTCGATGTCGTCGAGGGATGGGCGCTGGGCCGGGATGATGTCGAGGCTGCGCACCGGGCGATAGGGAAGCGGACGCGCGAGCCTGAGCGTCCGGCCCTCGTGCAGAGTGTTGATACGGTCAAGCTCCTGTCCCTTGGCAAGGGCGACCGCCTTGTCATTTGCCTCCCATTGGGCGGCCCAGTTGATGTCGACCCATGTGTTGACGCGGCGGTAAAGAAGCGAACTACCCTCAAGCAGCAGGGTCGAGACGATCAAGAAAGCGAACAGATAGACCACGCCCGCGACGGGCCGGGTCTGGATGAACTTCCAGATCGTCGACAGCGTGGGGTGGCGAAGGTCGAAGGCGCGCGACAGCGGGTTTTCGGCATTGAAGCCCGCCGCGCCCGGCCTTGGCTGCGCAGGTCCGTCGTTTGCCTCCGGCATGGTTCCGTCCCG
>Ga0265338_10004694_pt1 | contig 18310 bp, 13 predicted proteins | sample 42126metaG_FD_193579 | JGI IMG/M metagenome (GOLD analysis project Ga0265338, IMG submission 193579) | Rhizosphere microbial communities from Carex aquatilis grown in University of Washington, Seatle, WA, United States - 4-21-26 metaG | ecosystem: Host-associated > Plants > Roots > Rhizosphere... | reverse complement strand
TCCCGGTTAGCGATATCGCCACCATCGGCGGGCTCGGCAGCGCGCTCGCCGGGATGACCGTCAGCGACAGCAATACCGCGATCCACGACGACCTGGTGCAGGGCACCGGGGCGGAACTCTACCAGTTCCGCGGCAAGATCGACGGCGTCACGGTGACCGGCGGGCGGGTCACACTGACTGACGCACAGGCAGACAGCGTCCTTGCGGTGCTCGGCAAGCTGCCCACGACAAGCCTGGTGGTGACCGGAGTGGCCGCGTCGGATGTGGGCTCCATCGCTGCCCTGTCCTCGCTCGACCACCTGACGGTAGTCGACAGTGCCTCTCACATCGTTGCCAACGTGAATGGGCTGGGGACGATCGCGAACGCCCTTGGATCGATTTCCTCGGTGACCGTCAGCGATGGAACGATCGATGCGGCGGACGCGACCGTCATCTACGGTGCTTGCGGTTCCAAATTCGACGAATCGGCACTCACCGTCAGCGATACCGCCAGTGCATTGGTAACGGCGCAGCGCAGCAACCCTGGCGCGCTGTCCGCCGCACAGCACGTGATGCTGAGCACCAGCGCGTCCGCCGTGACTGCTGCGGACGCCACGACGCTGGTCACCGCGCTGCGTGGCTCGCTCGGTGGCAAGACACTTGGCGTGGCGGATACCGCCAGCGATCTGCTGACCTCCGCCTATGCCGCGGGCATCGACTTCGCCACGACAGTCCAACTGAGCACCACGTTGACCACCGATGCGGCCACCGCGACACAACTCGCCGCAGTGCATCACTTCACTGCCGGTCCGGCGATCACTATCCAGGATAGCCCCACCAACCTGCTGAATGCGGCAAATGCCGCGGGTCTCGGCATCGCCACGACGGTGGAACCGGATGGACCGTATACTGTCGTCGCCGCGACCCTTGCCGCGTTGGCGCTGATCAGCGACTTCAGCGCGGGCGGACAGGCAATCACGGTGACCGGGAACGTCAACGCCATCACCGCACTGAGCGCGGCGGCGCTGGGTTTCACAACGCTGGCGCACGTCACCGACAACTCGGTTAGGGTCGCTGCCGGGCTGGACGCGCTGCAATCGGCAGTGTCCGCGCATGGCGACGCAATGTCGATCACGCTGTCCGACGGAACCCCCGACACGCCCACCATCTTCATCGATGCGACGACCTATGCTGCCGACCGCGGTGCCATCGACAGCATCGCAACCGCCGGCGCGGTGAAGGTCACCGACGGTGCTCCGGCCATGGCAGCCGTCGCCAGCGAACTGGCGACGGACACCGTGGTGAGCAAAGTCGAGGTTGACGATTCGGCGGCCAACATCCTGGCCAATCTCACGGCGCTGGAATCGATCGGCAGCAAGCTCCTGAACGTGACGATCACCGACAGCTCGCTAAATGCGTCGGAGGTTGCCGCGCTGCTGACCATCCCGAACCTGCAGACGGGTGCCGTGACGATCTCCGACACCGGCTCGCAGATCGCCGCGGCGATCCAGGCGAACGGTCAGGCCGGCCTGAACTTCCTCAACGCTCAATCGGTGGTGCTGTCGGGCAATTCGGTGATCGCCGCATCGGATGCGGTGTTGCTGGAGCAACTCACCAGCCTGAACAAGGGCAGCTATGCGCTTGCGGTGTGGGATACCGCATCGCACCTGACCGACAGCGCGGACGGATACCTGGCAGCAGAGAAGAACGGCCTGATCACCGCGGTGTACCTGAAGACGACCAGTGGCACCGCCACGATCACCGCAGCCACCGCGGCAACTCTGCTTTCGATACCCACGTTCAGCAAGGACAATCCGCCCGCATCGCTGGGCGGCACCGGCGCTTCCAACACCCTGACGTTGTCGGATACGGCGGCGCATATCGAGGCACTGTTCGGCGCACTGCACGGGCACACGTCCTCGCTGAGCAGTGTTGTGGTCAGCGGAAGTACAAGTGTCTCGGAGTCGGTTTACGCCGACCTGCTGACGCTGGGCGCCATCATGGCGAACGGCCAATCGCTGACGGTGCGCGATACCGCCGCAACGATCCTCGCCAATGCGCCGGGACAGCTTGGTGGCAGCCACAGCATCACACCGGCGGTGTGGCAGATCTCCGGCAGTGCTTCGGTATCTGAATCGAATGCCGCTTACCTTGGTGGACTGGCCGGCTTCAGCGCCGGCGCCTACACGCTGACACTGTCAGCCAGCAATCCGACCACCAGCCAGGCCGACGCCAACGCCATCGGCACCTTGGGCGGCTCGTTCCGCCTCGGCGGCTTCCAACTCACCGTCAGCGGCTCGGTCAACTACGTGTCCGGTCTGTCATCAAACGCGCGGCTGATCGTGACGTCGAACATCACCGACAGCTTCTCGCAGATCGCCACGCTGACGTTGGGCGGCGGCTTGCTCAATGGCACGATCACGGTGAACGACAGTGAGACCCCAACGACCACGCAGGTCGGCAACTTCCTCGCCTTGCTTGGCGGGTCAGGTATCCCGGTGTCGAAGGTCAGCTTCGGTGGAAACGTCGAGACCATCACCGACACGCTGAACAATATCCAGAGCCTGACCGGCAGCACCGCATGGACGTCGAATACCGGCGTGCACACCGACTTCAGCCTGGTTGTCGCCGACAGCGTCGTGACCCTGATCAACCCGGTCAACACCACGGCACTCGCGGCGATGCACGCCACCACGCTGAATACCAATCAGATCGTCAACGCAGCCAATGCCGAGTCGCTGTTCGCCGTGACGAGCACGATCAATTTCAGCCTCGGCAACTACGCAATCACCATCCAGGACTCCGCTGCGGCTCTGCTCAATCCGTCCAACTCCGACGGCGAGCTTCTCGCCGCGGTGTTGCAACTTGCAGGCGACGACAGCGTCAATACGGCCGGTGCCGAGACACTGCTGCCGAATTCGCAATTCCATCTCAACCATCTGCTGACCGTTAGCGATTCCTCGGACAACCTGCTCGACGGCCTGCTTGCAGGCGTCATCGTAGCCGCGGATGCGGCCGATGCCGGCTATGGCGGCAGCGTCCACGTGACGCTGTCCGATGCCGAGACGTTGGACGCGAACACCGCGGAGGCACTCGTGAGCTTGCCCGGCTTCGACAATACCGGTCAGCTATCGATCGCCGACGGTTCCACCTATCTGCTCAATCCCAATAACCTGACCGCGGAGTTGGACGCCACCAACGTAACACTGGCGGGCGACGAGACGGCGTCGGCCACGACGGCGGCCAAGCTCGCGGCACTGCCGCACTTCGAACTCGATGGAAGCACGCTGTCTCTGGCATCGAACGATTACGCCAATGCCGCGACGCTGAAGGCCATCGCCGATTTTGGCACCGGCTTTAGCGCTGGCAGCTTCACGCTGACCATGACACAGGACAACGTCAGCCTGACGCCAACCGAGTACACGGCGTTGCAGTCCGACAATATCGTGCCGAACGGGCATGCCTTGTCCGCGATGCCGACTGGTGCCTCGGTGAATTCGTCGGGGGGCGAGGTATTCCTGACCGCCTCCGGAGTCAGCGGCGCAACCCTGAACGTCTACGCCGCATCCGGGTCGGTATTGCACAGCAGCGTGCTGGGATCGTCGTCGGTCTCGGTAACCCAGGCCGACGCATTCGGCACGCTTGGGGGCGCCGTGATCGTTACCGAGACGATGCCCGGGCACACCGCGGCCGCGGCGGAATCGGCGCCGCTTATTGCAATCGACCAAACCATCATCACCGCCGATGCCGGCGCGGCGAGTTTCTCCAGCACCGGCGGCGCGGGAACCGTCCTGGTCGGCACCAACGAGTACATGCATCTCTACACCGCGGGATCGCAGCCAACGACTCCTGTCAACCCAGTACTGGTCTACGATCCTTCGGCGCATACTCTGTCGTTCGATGTGGCCAGCACCGCCATCGTGCTGGTGACGCTCGGAGCGCAGACCCATCCGGCATCGCTTGATCCTTCGGAAATCTTCATAACGCATTTCGCTTGAGGAGCAGTCGATGATCGGCAGCATGCCAGTGCGGCAGACCATTCGCGTCATTGCCGGACCACTGGGTTGGGTGGCCGGATTCTCCTGCTTCCTCAACGTGCTTTACCTCGCCGCGCCGCTGTACATGATGCAGGTCTACGATCGCGTCATGCACAGCCGCAGCGTGCCGACGCTGCTGTACCTCACGCTGATTGTTGGGCTGTGCTACGTGACGTACGCGATCCTCGACGCGGTGCGCGGGCGCGTGCTGGCCGGCGTCAGCGACCTTGTGGAGGACCGGCTGGGCCGCGCGCTGATCGCGCATGTCACCACTCCGGCACGCAGTGCACGCGAGCAACCGCTGGCGGTGCATATCGCGCGCGACCTCGATACGGTGCGGCAATTCGCCGCGGGTGCTGGCGCTTTGGCGTTCATCGACCTGCCTTGGGCGCCGATCTATCTCGGCGCTATCGCGCTGCTGCATCCTCTGCTGGGTGCGTATGCGGTTGGCGCCGCGCTGGTATTGCTCGGACTGACGCTGGCGACCGAGCAAGCGGCGCGGCGGCCAATGGCGGAGGCGGGGAAACGGGCTGCGCAGGCCTATCAGTTTGGCGAGGCGGTGACCCGCTACGCCGACTGCGCGCGCACCATGGGTCTGGGCGCGACGCTGACCGAGCGGTGGCGCACACTGCGCGGTGACATGCTGTCGGCACAGACGCAGGCGAGCCATCGCACGGTGATGCTCGGTGCCGTCGGCAAGTGCGCGCGGATGTTCTTCCAGTCTACCATATTGGGCGTGGGTGCCTGGCTGGCGATCCATGATGAAGTCAGCGGCGGCGCGGTATTTGCCGGATCGCTGTTGCTCGGGCGCACGCTGGCGCCGGTCGAGGCAATCATCGGCGCCTGGCGTCCGACGCTCGCGGCAAAGGAGGCGCTGACCCGCATCGGCCTGCTGACGGCGCATGACGGGTTGACGCCACAGCCGGTGACTCTGCCAGCGGTGCGCGGCGAACTGTTCATGGAAGGCGTGTCCTGGACTCCGGCGGGAGCGATGCGGCCAGTGGTGCGCGGCATCAGCGTGCGCATCGAGGCAGGAGCGGCACTGGTCATGGTAGGACCGAGCGCGGCCGGCAAGTCCACCGTCTCCAGGCTGATGGTCGGCGCGATGCGGCCGGATACCGGCGTGGTGCGGCTGGACGGCGCCGATCTGGCAACCTGGGATGCGGCTCAGCTTGGCGGCGCTGTCGGGTATCTGCCGCAGGATGTGGCGCTGTTTCCTGGCACGATCCGCGACAACATCGCGCGCTTCGGCAATTCGGGTGACGAGGCCGTGGTGGCGGCAGCGCAGGCGGCATGCGCGCATGAGATGATCGTGCGGTTGCCGAACGGCTATCAGACCATGCTGGACGACAATGCGATGACACTGTCCGGTGGCCAGAAGCAGCGCATCGCCCTGGCTCGCGCGCTGTTGGGCGCACCGCGCGTCGTCGTGTTGGACGAGCCGAACGCCAACCTGGACTCGGAGGGTGAGGCGGCGCTGACCAACTGCGTGCTGGCGTTGAAAGAGCGCAAATGCACCGTGGTGATGATCACGCACCGTGTCGGGCTGGTGCGTATTTCCGACTACGTAGCGACGATGAGCGAGGGGCAGATGACAGGCGTGCAACGCGCGGGCGAGTTCATGGCGCAACACGCACCGGCCGCGGTGGCAGGAGAAGCGGCGTGAGGCGCGGTTTGAGCGGAAACCTCTCCCGCGTTCGGCGGCAGAGGTCGAGATGCGGAGCATCGAGGGTGAGAGTGCCGCGAGCACCACCCGGCCGATCTGTCTTGTCCCGCGAAAAGTCAGAGTGTGCCGACCCGATCACCCTCACCCTCGCCGCTGACGCGTCTCGACCTCTCCCGCTTTGCAGGCGAGGTGTACGGTGATGAAGGGCGCAATTGTGACGGGCGTGTTGACGATCGGCGTGTTCTTCGGTGGGCTGGGATCGTGGGCTGTTCTGGCACCATTGGACAGCGCCGTGGTCGGCACTGGCACGCTGACAGTGCACGGCAACCGAAAGACCGTGCAACATCGCGAAGGCGGGATCGTCGCTGAGTTACTGGTGCAGGAGGGCGGCGTTGTCGAGCAAGGCCAATTGCTGGTGCGGCTGGACGACACACAGGCCCGTGCGGTGTACGACGTGCACCGCTCGCAGCTTCTGGGAGACCAGGCGTTGACGGCACGCGATCTCGCCGAATTGGCCGATGCCACCACGATCGATTTCCCCAGCGACATGAAGCCGGATGACCCGGTGGCGACGGCGGTGATGAACCGCGAACGGATCGTGTTCCACAGTCAGGTCGATCTGCTGGCACGCCAACTCGACGTGGTGGACCAGCGCATCGTCCAGGCCCGCTCGCAAGAGGATGGAGCCAGGCAGCAGCTCGCATCGATGGGCCGGCAATCGACGCTGGCGGAGCAGGAGCTGCATGCGGTCGGCGAACTTGAAAGAATCGGGCTTGCGCCGAAGAATCGGATGCTGGAACTGCAACGTGGTGTGGAGTCGCTGCATGGCCAGGTCGGACAATTGTCGTCCGACGTTGCGCGGTTCGGCTCGGAGGCGGTGGAGCTTGAGGCAGAGAAGCTGCGGCTGCGCCAGGCGTCGGAGTCGGATGCCACGCACGAGTTGCGCGATGCCCAGTTGCGCATCAACGACGTCCTGCCGCGCCTGGCAGCCGATCGCGATTTGCTCGGGCGGCTGGACATAAGGGCACCGATCGCGGGCGAGGTGGTGAACCTGGCGATCTTCACCAAGGGTGGCGTGATCGAACCGGGCAAGCCGATCATGGACATCGTGCCGCGCGGCGCGACGATCGTTGCGGAGGCAGAAATCCGGCCGGAGGACATAGAACATCTGCATGTCGGCCAGGCGGCGCAGGTCATGGCTACCGGGTTCAGCCTGCGCGACGCCTCGACGATCGATGGCGAGGTGACAGTGATTTCCGCGGACGGGGTGACGGACCCGCGGAGCGGACGCAGCTATTTCAAGGCGGAGATCGCGCTGGTGGCGGACCGGCAAGACGGGGCGCTGCTACGGCGGCTCGGGCCAGGGATGCCGGTGCAGGTGATCGTGCCGACCCAGGCACGGACCGCGTTCGACTACCTGGTGGGACCGCTGCGGCAGAGTTTCCGTGGGGCGCTGCGGGAGTTGTGAGGTTGGGGGTGCGTTGTCACGGGGATTGGTCTGGATGGCGGCGTTGTTAAGAAAGTAGATTCACCACAAAGACACAAAGGCACGAAGGACGCACCAACGCCGCGAAGGAAGCTGCGATGCGGTTGAGCGGACAGGTCATCGGCATGGGTATCGAAGTGCATCGGCAGCTCGGGCCCGGTTTGTTGGAGTCGCCTTACGAAGAGTGTCTGTGCTACGAGTTCGCTCACGCTGGTCTGGCATTTGCACGCCAGGTCGCGCTGCCGATCGTCTACAAAGGCCAGCAGCTCGCCCTCGAATATCGGATGGACATTGTTGTGGCACCCGGTCTGGTCCTTGAAATCAAATCGGTTGAGCACCTTCTTCCAGTCCACGAAACGCCGTTGCTGACCTATCTTCGTCTGATCTGCCACCGCGTCGGTCTGCTGATGAATTTCAACGTTGCAGTCCTGAAGGATGGCATTCGCCGCCGAGTTTTATGAACCTTCGTGCCTTTGTGTCTTTGTGGTGAATCTACTTTCTTAACACCCGCCCAACAGGCACCGACTGCAAGATGATCTGCAATCCCCCAACTCGCGACGCTGTTGCGCGCGGCCGGCAAGCGCCGCGCAGACCGACGCTGCCGCATCCCACCCGTTGGCAGCCGTTGCCCACCCCCACCTCCAGTGCAATACTGACCAGTAGCAGCGCGATCTGCCCAGAAGCCTCGCCCGCCTTGAGCCAACGCATGGGAGTTGCCTAGCTAACAAACAACAGGAGACAGTCCATGACCCGCGCCTATAACGTGATCGATGCCGACGGCCACATCCTGGAGCCGCTCACGCTCTGGAACGACTACATGGACCCGGCATACCGCGACCAGGCTCCGAAGCTGATCCGCGATGCCGACGGCAAGCAACGCCTCCAGGTTGGCGAGCAATTGCTCGGCAGCAAGAAGGGGCTGGGCGCGCTGGGCGGGGTAGGCGCGCGCGACGGCACCGTGGTGGACGACACCATGGAATATGAGCAGGGCCGCAAGGGCGGCTTCGATCCGCATGCGCGGATTCCAGACATGGACATGGACGGCATCGACGCTGCTTTCCTGTATCCCAGCATCGGCCTGTTCGCCGGTGCGGTGCAGGATCCGCCGGCCGCCGCCGCCATGGCGCGGGCGTATAACCGCTGGCTCGCCGACTACTGCAAGCCTTATCCGGACCGGCTGTTCGGCGTCGCCATGATCCCGATGCAGTCGGTCGACCTGGCAATCGAGGAAATGCGCTATGCCCGCGAGAAGCTGGGCTTCCGCGGCATATTCCTGCGGCCGAACCCGTACAACGGCAAGATGATCCACCACCCGGACTACGAGAAGTTCTGGACCATGGCGGAAGAACTCGACCTGTCGGTCGGGTTCCATGAAGGCGGCAACAGCGGCATGATGCAAGTCGGCATGGACCGCTTTGAGGAGCGCGGCGCGCGCCACATCATCACCCACACCATGGAGATGATGCTGGCCTGCATGGCGGTGATCTGGGGTGGCGTGTGCGAGCGGCATCCCAAGATCCGGATCGCTTTCCTGGAGTCCGGCGGCGGCTGGATCGCCCCCTGGCTGGATCGCATGGACCGGCATTTCGACGACAAGGGGTTCAACGATTCCGGCCTGACGACGCGGCCGAGCGAGTTGTTCCAGCGCAATTGCTGGATCGCGTTCGAGCCGGTGGAGGGCTGCCTGAAGCCGCTCGCCGACTATGTCGGGCCACACAAGATCCTGTGGGCGACGGACTACCCACATCCCGACGGCTTCTTCCCCGGCGCTCCGGCAAAAGTGCGGGCGCTGCTGGGTAACGCTCCGGCCGATACGGTTAGCCAAGTGATGGCCGGTGGCGCGAAGGGGTTCTACGGGCTGCATTGAGCAGGATGCAGCGGCGGGCCTGAGGGCGACCGCCGCCCAGGGGAAGCAACGAAGCGTCGCATCTGAGGCAGGGACAAGCATCGCGCATTCCGCCGCTCGACGGTGGAATGCGCGACACCCTCCGCCGCTCCTGCTCCGTCGTTTCGTCGCCTGACATGACCTCACCTCACGGCAGGCCCAGCGCCCGCCACCGTTCCATGCCGCCGCGCAGGACCGCCACGTCGGCGGCTCCCGCGGCGCGCAATTGCTCCGCGGCCGCGGACGAGCGGCGATCCGTCTTGCAGACCACGACCAACGGCCTGTCCTGCCAAACAAACTCCGGCAGGCGTGCGCCGATTTCGGGCAACGGCACGTTCACCGCACCCTCGATGTGTCCGAGCGAGCCAGTGAATTCGTCGGCTCCGCGCACATCGATCACCAACGGCACGGGGCCGGTCATCAGTTGCGTCGACAACGCTTCCGCCTCGATCCAACCGGACGAGTCGGTGCCGGACCGGCGCACCAGGCGAGAAAACAGGTTCATATCCACTCCTCAAAATGGCAACCAAGGCCGGCAGACTCAACTGCCGGTCGGCGGATGTCCACACCACATACCTTGACTGGACGTGCGACACCTCCGCCGAAAATGCCCCGGCAAAATTCCCGGTGACTTCATAATTGCGAGCCCACGGACCAACGGCTACAATTTGATTACGCTAGCGGCTCCGCTGCCATCTGCCACCGACCAGCCATATACTTGGGAGAACTCGATGTCTGGCTCACGACCCCTTCCGCCATTGCCGTCCAGACCGCCGCAGCGGCCGCCGCCGCCGATTCCATTGAATGAATACACCCAGTTGTTGCGCGCCAAGCCGCTGGATCTGTTCCGCAAATACGCCGTTTCACCACCGGACGCCGCCGTCGGCGACGAGATCGTGACGCATACCGGAAATATGCGCATGCGGGTCATGCCGATCACATCCAGGACGCAGGTCTCGACGGATGGCATGTTCTCGCGCTTCTTCAATCCCGACATGGGGCCAACCGGCGAGGGTTTCCAGCACGCCGTCGTCAGCAAGAAGATCGCCTGGATCAAACTGGTCATGGACGAGGCGCGGCACGGCGCATTGACGTTCCGGGCAATCATCCCGAGTACCAAGGACAACATCCCCCCGGGCCACATACCTGTCTGGTTCCTGCCATGGGAAAGCCGCCACCTGGTGGAGATGACGATTCCGCCAAAGCAGAACGAGGACGACGACGACCCCGATGATCCGATGCTCTTCTTCACCGCCGGAATCAACGGGTGCTCGGTGTTCGTGCGCGGCGACGCGCGCTCGCCGACGATAACCCATGCCGGTATCAGCCAGGGGCAGACACCTTATGGCAACAACCCATCCGAGTTCTGGCGGCATCTGCTGACGGCCAACCTGGCCGGCAATAACGTGTTTGCCGGCAAGACGTGGGAGGTGAACAACACCGACTATATCAACCAGACCGGCGTTTCCGGCGGGGCGAAGACGGCCAACACGGACCGCTATCTGCAATGGTTGAAGACGCTGCCATCCGGCCCGATCACCGTCAGTCACGTGGTGCCTTGGGGCTGCGTGTTCGGCGTCCGCTACGGACGTTTGTGGTCGTTCTACCTGCAAGAGAACGCGGTCGTTCACACCTATAAGCTGATCGCCAAGTACGACACGATCCAGGTCGACAAGAAGCTCTTCGGCGTGTTCAAAACCGGCACCGAGGAGGTGAGCCACCGCAGGCTTGTGAAACTGGAGTCCACAATCAACCGCCCCGTCGTGTTGCGGGACTTCTATCCGGGTCAGGGAGGCGCCGTGAATTTCATCGAAAAATGGCAGCCGTGGTGACCTGACCGGGTTGCAGCCTGCATCGCCCTGGGGCTGCCAGTCCCACCGGCGGTAGCGCTGCGACACGCCACGACCCGCTTTCACATTCAGCCTCAATCGAGACCTTGCTCCGGCAAGGTCTCGATTTGCTTTGTGGCGCGATGTCACGCGGGCAGCGGTGGCGGCTCTGGTGTCCCGGCCGACAAACGCACAAGATGACCGGGATTCCATCGCGAGGGAGCCAGCCCATGCCATACGAGACCATCACTGTGAAGCCGGTGACGCCAGTCATCGGCGCGGAGATTTCCGGTGTCGATCTGCGCAAGCCGCTCGGCAACCAGCAGTTCCAGGAAGTGCATGATGCCCTGATGGCGCATCAGGTGATCTTCTTCCGCGACCAGGAACTGAGCCTGGAGCAACACAAGGCGTTCGGCCGGCTGTTCGGCGAGCTGCACATCCATCCGAACTCGCCCGGTCCGGAGGGCCATCCGGAAATCCTGCCGATCCACGCCGACGCCAACTCCAAGCGCATCGCCGGCGAGCGCTGGCACTCGGACGTGTCGTGCGATCCGGAGCCGCCGATGGGCTCCATCCTCAACCTGAAGACGCTCCCGGAGGTTGGCGGCGACACGTTGTTTGCCAGCATGTATGCGGCGTACGACGCGCTGTCGGCGCCGATGAAGACGTTCCTGTCGGGCCTGACCGCGATCCACGACGGCGCGCCAAATTACTCGCGAACCAACCAGCTGTATGGCAAGGAAGGTCCGAAAGACTTTCCGCGTGCGGAACACCCCGTCATTCGTACCCATCCGGTCACCGGACGGTCCGCGGTGTTCGTCAATCCGGTGTTCACCGTCGCGATCAAGGATGTGCCGGAGGCGGAGAGCAAGGCGATCCTCGAATTCCTCTACGAACATTGCGCCCGCCCACATTGGCAGGTGCGGTTCCGCTGGCAGCCGCATTCGGTCGCTTTCTGGGATAATCGCTGCGTGCAGCACATCGCGATGTGGGACTACTACCCGCAGGTGCGTTCCGGCTTTCGCGTCACTGTGAAGGGAGACAAGCCGTTCCACCGGCCGCAGTGACAACTGGGGCGGCCGACACGGCGGTGCAAGAGATAATAACAGCCGGGCTGAACAATATCGATCCCGCTGACGTGGTGCGTCTGATCCTCGCAGGTCAGACGCTGCCGGCCGCCTGGATACCGCTCATCACCGAGTTGCGGCTCGAACGCGCCCGCATCACCGATCTGCGGGTGCTCGCGGCGTTGACCAGCCTCCGCCGGCTGGTGCTCAGCCACACGCTGGTCAGCGATGTCGCGCCGCTCGCTGCGTTGACGGAATTGCGGCGGCTTGAATTGACCCGGTCGCGCGTTGGCGACGTAGCGGCGTTAGCGTCGCTGCTCGAGCTGCAAAGCATCCATCTGTCGTTCACGCCAGTGCGCAACCTGCGGCCGCTACAAGGGCTGGAGAAACTCGAAGGCTGCTTCCTCACCGGCACGTTGGTCGAGGACGCGACGCCGCTGGCCGGACTGCGCCGGTTGGAGCGGCTCGATCTTGGCGACACTGCGATCAGCGATGCGGGACCGCTGGCAGGACTAACCGCGCTACGCAGCCTGGATCTTTCAGGCACACGCATCAGCGACCTCACACCGCTGGCCGCACTGACACGCCTGCAATATCTCGATCTGACCGGCACGCCGGTGAACGACCTGTCGCCGCTGGCGGCGTTGCTCGATCTACGCCGGCTGGATTTGCGCAGCACCCGGGCCGATCCATCGGCGCTCGCGCATCTCACGCGGTGCCAGATCGTCACCACTGCATTGCTGCCGCGGCGGCGGCGGGCTCCCACCACGCCGCCGGTCCCGCCGTAACGCCGTAACCTCGTAACGCACTAACGACCCAACGCCCTAACGACCAAACGCCCTAACGCCGTAAGCCGTAGAGCGGAACAGCGCAGCGCAGTCCGCTGAACTTACGATCACAACGGCGCACGCCGGACTCCCGCCCGACGGCACCACCCCGCGGATGACGACGGAAGGCGCAGCGCTTTCACGCCCTACGCGCCCACGCGCGCCGCAACGCGTGCATCGGCGATCTTGTAGTCAGCACCGCAGCGTCTGCCGTAACGTTCGTCGCAACGGTGGCCGCTGCGGCAACCTCTACCGCGACACCTGTTCCAGCACCGCGCGCGCCTGCCTGATGCCAAAGCCACGGATCAGCAAGGCGGGCAACAAAGCACCAGGCACCACGATCCACAGAATCCAACCCAGATGGTTCGGTCCCAGCAGATACAGCGGACCCAGCAGCGTCACGCCGCCCCAGGCCCCGAGATGGCCCAACCCGTCGGTCCACGCGAACGCCATCGAGCGGATGCGGGTCGGGTAGGCGACCGCCGTATAGTTGTACAGATTGAACAGGAACAGCCCGGTACCGATCCGGCTGATGATGTAGCACGCCGCGATCACCGGCAGGCTTGGCACCAGCCATGCAACGATCCAGCACGCGGCAAACAGCAATGCCATCAGCGCAATGACGTCGCGCCGCTCGACCCGCTCGCCAAGCCGCGCATTGACCTGGAATCCGATGAACAGCGCCGCGTAGGCGGCTGCGACCGTGCCGAATACCTCGTGCGCCGAGGCGCCATGATCCACCATATAGACGCCGAAGAACGCACCGACGCCGTAGATCAAACCTGCGTAGCCGGCCAGCCAGCAGATGATCAACACCCAGGTGCGGCTGCGGTACTCCGGGTTGAGGAACAACTCCTTCCAGGCGCCGGAACTGGCCATGACCACGGGATTGTCGATGCCCTTCGGTTCGGCCAACGGCTCGCTGCTATAGCGCTGGCAGCGCTGCTCGTACTCTGCCATGACGCGCTCGGCTTCCTCGTGGTGGCCGTGCGCCTCCAGCCAGCGCGGCGATTCCGGCAGCAGCCAATACAGTAACGGCAGCAGGATGATGATTTCGACGCCGGCGCTGATCCACAGAAAGCTCTGCCAGTGGCTCGGGATCAGCCACAGCGCCAACAGGTTCACGCAAACCGCCACCAACGCCGTGACACCCTGCGACGCCAGCAGCACCTTGTTGCGCACCAGCGGCGACGTCATTTCGGACAGATAGACCGAATGGGTCGCAACGATGCCGCCGACGCCGAGCGTGCTCAGCACCGACAGCACCACCATGCCCCAGAAATCCGTGACGTAAGCGAACGGCCAGATGCAGATGCCGCCGAGCAAGGTCGCAATCAGGATGGCGGGCCGGCGGCCGTAGCGGTCGGCGATCCAGCTCATGATGTAGACGCCCAACAAGATGCCGGCACCGACCTGCAACGCCTGGATCACGGCATATTGGTAGACATCGATAACGTGGTTCGGGCGCCAGACGAACGGATAGAGCCGCGCGCCGATGCCGTCGGTGTCGAAGATGATGAAGCCCCAGGTGACCTCGACCAGAATGGCGAGCAACCACTGCACACGCGTCAACGGCAGGCGATCGACGCGCGCCGCGATGTGGCCGTGGATATGGGACCCGCCCGCTGTGTTGTGTCCTTGCGCACTGGTGGACTGCGACATGCCGTTCTCCCCCTCCGATGCGGCATGCACCCGCGAGGGTGCTGCGTTTGTTGCATTATGGGAGAACGATGGGTTGCCGCGTCGAGGCTGTCAATCAGGCTTGCGCCGCGGCTACGGGCTCGACGGGGGCCAACTCGACACCCTCATAGAGTTCCGCAAGGGGCACTTCGATGTCGATTTCCGGCATGCGCAGGATGCTGTCGGCACGCAGCAGATGGCCCGCCCAATCGGTGCCGATACGTTCGAACATGGTGCCGGCCATTTCGTCCTGGGCCAGCACGATATAGCGCCGGACACTCTGGATGCCGGCGTATTCGTGGTTTTTGGTAACCAGGTCCCGCTGGGCGCTGTCGTCGCTTAGCACTTCGAAAATGACGACCGGGTCGGGGATCCGCGTTGCACCAGCCGCAAACGGCGAACACACTACAAAGCCATCCGGATATCTGATCGTCTCGACGGTTTCGATTTTCAAATCACTGCCATAAAACTGGCAGGGTTTGCGACGCAGCCTGCCGCCCACGGCGATGGCCAGGTTGCGTTGGATCGCGGCATGTGCCGCAGTCCCACCGGCCATCGCGATGGGCTGAAATCCGTCGAACTCATAGCGCAGCGGCTGTTGCGCCTCCCACTCGAGGAACTCCTCGATCGTCATCGGTTTGCGCAGGGCACTGCTCTTGGCGGCTTCCTTAGCACGCTCGTCCCCCACCCGTCACCGATGTGCGATCGACACCGGCTCGCCCACCGGGTCGGCGGTGAGGAAGCCGATCGTCTCGGCTTCCAGCACCACACAGGTCAGCAAGCCGCCGAACACCGCACCTGTGTCGATGGCGATACGGTTATGCTGCACCACCGGCGCCTTCACCGGCGTGTGGCCGTGCACCACCACGGCGCCCAGGTCGCTCTGAGTGTAGAGGAATGGCTGGCGGATGCGCAGCATGTCCTCGCGCGTCTGCCTGTCCAACGCGATGCCCGGCCGCACACCGGCATGCACGAAGAAATAGCCGCCCTCGTGGTGGCACAGGGTCAGGTTCCGCAGGAACTCCAAATGCTCCGGCGGCACCTGAGCCGGCCAGGCTTCGCGCGGCGATTGCGGATCGATGCCGTAGCTTTGCAACGCCGGCACGCCGCCAGCGAACAGCCAGTCGGTCGCCGCTGCTCGATCGCCCGACAGCGCGTGCAGCATCGTCTCGTCGTGGTTGCCCAGCACATTGACCACCGGCACGGACTCGATCGGCGATCCCGCGGCAAGCCGCGCCAGCACGCCGGCCGTGTCGGCGCCGCGGTCGACGTAGTCGCCGATGTGCAGCAACAGCGGCGCTTCGACTGGCCGGCGCGCCAGGTCATCGGCGATGATCTCGTGCAGATTGGCAAGCTGCGCATTGCATCCATGGATGTCGCCAATGGCATAGACGCGACGCCCAGGCGGCACGGCAGCGGGCGCGGGTGACAGTTCGATCATTCCGGTCTCAAGCCTTCTTCTCCCAACCCCGAGCACCCTGCTGCCAATACGCCAGCGTATGACCGTCCGCCTTTGCGGTACGCCAGCGTCCGCGCGCCGCCTCCACCGCGGCCGGATCGTTGCCATCGAACAGATCGAACACCCGCTCGAACGCCTCCAGCCGGGCAGTCGCGGTGCCGTCCACCACGAACAGATACTTGCCGCCGTTCGGTGCGGCGTCATCGGTCGCGAGCCAGATCGGCTGCAACTCGGCATCGCCATCCGAGGCGGTGCCATGCGGCAACCAGGGTTCTGCGCCCTCCCACAGCGCACGGTCCAACGCCGCCACCCGGTCGCCGGTCTCGCACAGCACCACAGCCCGCTGCTTCGCCGCCAGCGTGCGCGCCAACAGTTGCGGCAACGCCTGCGTCAGGCTGCTGCGGGTCAAATGGTAGAAACCCACGTCGCTCACCGCGCGCACCGGTGGTTCGACAGCAACGCAGAGGCTCCGTTCCCGCGGTCATTGCGAGCGCAGCGAAGCAATCTCCGGCGTGGCAAGCCGAGGCACATCACGCAGGAGATTGCCGCGTCGCTTCGCTCCTCGCAATGACAACGGAGAGTCCCCGGCCGTCGGCAACCCATCAGACGCGGCCCTCGCTATCGCATCGCGTTAGAAACCGCATCGCGTCACCCTTCGTAATGCGCCGCGACCAGCCGATCCAACAGCCGCACGCCGAACGCCGTGGCACCTTTCGGCACGGTCGGCGAATCCTTGCTCGACCACGCCATGCCGGCGATATCGAGGTGCGCCCACGGCTTATCGTTGACAAACCGCTTGATGAACTGCGCCGCGGTGACGGATCCCGCCGGCCTGCCGCCGATATTCTTCATATCGGCGATGTCTGACTTGATCTGCTTGTCGTACGCCTCGTCCAACGGCATCCGCCAAAGCTTCTCGCCGGTTTCCTTGCCCGCCGCGATCAGCTTCTCGCACAGCGCGTCGTCGTTGCTGAACAACCCCGCATGCTCATGGCCGAGCGAGATGATGATCGCACCGGTCAGCGTCGCCAGGTCCACCATGAACTGCGGATCGAACTTCTGCTGGCAGTACCAGATCACATCGGCCAGGACCAGGCGACCCTCGGCGTCGGTGTTGATCACCTCGATCGTCTGGCCCGAGTAGCTCGTCACCACGTCGCCGGGACGCTGCGCGCTGCCGGAGGGCATGTTCTCCACCAAGCCGACCAAGCCGACCGCATCGACCTTCGCCTTGCGCCCGGCCAGCGCCGCCATCAGTCCGACCACCGTGCCGGCACCGGCCATGTCCCACTTCATGTCTTCCATGCCGCCCGCCGGCTTGATGGAGATGCCGCCGGTGTCGAACGTCACGCCCTTGCCGACGAACGCCACGGGCTTGGTCTTGCCACCGGCACCGTCCCAGCGCATCACCACCATGCGCGGCTCGTTGACGCTGCCCTGCGATACGCCGAGCAACGCCCCGAAGCCGAGTTCGGTCATCTCCTTCGGGCCAAGCACTTCGACCTGAAGCCCGAGCTCCCCCAACTTCCGGCAGCGCTCGGCCATTTCCGCCGGGTTGAGCACGTTGGGCGGCTCACTTACCAGGTCGCGCGTGACATACACGCCGCGCGCGACGCCGGAGAGCGGCTCCCACGCGGATTGCGCTGCCGGCGTGTCACCATGCAGCAGCGTCAGGCTGGCGAGGCGCGGCTTGTCCTCCGGCTTCTCCTTGGTGCGGTAGCGATCGAAGCGGTAGGTGGCCAGCACGGCACCCAGCGCCACTTCCGCCGCCTGCGCCGCCTGCAAGCCATCGGTGGCCACCGCGGCACCCGAGTCGCGCGACAGGGCGGACACGGCATTGCCGCCGGCGTCCTGGAGGGTGCGTGCATTAAGGTCGGACAGCTTGCCCAGGCCGACCGCGACAACCCGGGTCAGGTCGCCGCCCGGAGCCAGGATGGTGCAGGTCTTGCCCTTGCCGCCCTTGAACTCGGCGGCCGCCAGGGCGCGACCGATGGCGCCGTTGGTCGCGGTGTCGGCTTCCGCCCACAGGCCGCTGGGCTTGTCGCCCTCTCCCACCAGCAGGACCAGCGCGCCGGAACGCGGCAAGGTGGGTTTGGCAAAGCCGATCTCGAGCATGGCAGAGGACTCCCGTGAGCGCTGTTTGGCCGACTGTAGCCATGACCGGCGCCCACCGCTATCTGCCGCGGCCATGATGGCACGGCAACCGGGCGAAGGAAGCAAGGCCAGGCCTCTGCCCTGGACCCGCCAAGCGGCTTTGCCCCCCTTGGTCCGCTTCGCGGCCCAAGCCCCAGCAACGGCGCAGCCTTTGCAATCCATCCACTTGGAGTGGTTGGACGGGAGGGAGCCATGTGGCGCGGCTACCTTCGGTGCCCGCCACAGCCGGAATCGAAGGCAG
>Ga0265338_10004693_pt1 | contig 18311 bp, 18 predicted proteins | sample 42126metaG_FD_193579 | JGI IMG/M metagenome (GOLD analysis project Ga0265338, IMG submission 193579) | Rhizosphere microbial communities from Carex aquatilis grown in University of Washington, Seatle, WA, United States - 4-21-26 metaG | ecosystem: Host-associated > Plants > Roots > Rhizosphere... | reverse complement strand
TCAGCCCGGAGGCCGCCGGCTGGATTAAGCAATATTTGGACAAACGCCAAGACAACACCAAGCCGCTATTTATCAGATACAGCGGCAGCAAAAAAGTTGATTTATCGGGCAATTTTACCCGCCTGACAGCCCGTTCTGTGCAGCGTATGGTCGCCCGCTATGCCCGCTTGGCTGGCATTACCAAACACGTCTCGCCACACACCCTGCGCCATAGTTTTGCCACCGATTTACTAATGAACGGCGCCGATTTGCGCTCGGTGCAGGCCATGTTGGGCCATTCCAATATCGCCACCACTCAGATTTACACGCACGTAACAGATCCGCACCTAAAAGCCGTGCACGAAAAATTCCATAACGCCAAAAAATAAATCGTTGGGCTGGCATTAAAAAACACCCGCGATGGGTGCATGGACTATAAAAGTTGTTTCCCGGGGGGCGCTTGCACGCCCCCCGGATTTCATCCCTTGTCAGTCCCAGGCCCCTGTCTTACAGGGGTCAACTCTGCCAGAAGCGGGAACCGCCTCATTTTCGGGCCACCAGACGCTGGCGGGGAGATAGGGCAACTGGGCATTGCCCGACAGAGTGACCACGTATGCCTGCGGGTAAAGCAAGCCCGGACCCCACTGCGGGGATATGACCAGGCTGCTGGATTGAAAACTCTCCAGGCATTCGGCAGCTGTACTCCCCTGCGGCCTGTAGCCCATGGTGAGCCGAACGTAGCCCGTGTAGCCCCCCGAGCAGCTGAAACCGTACTCCATGACGTAGTACGAGCCGTAACGGTGGGGATTGGGCTTGTTCCAGCGGCATTGGCCGAGACCCACGCACTCGATGCTGCCGTCAGCGTATACGACCTGTCCGCCGATGCCGGGGTTGATACCCCAGGTACAGGCAGACGGCGTGGCCCCCGGCAGCGAAACCAGCTTGGGCGGCGCGCCGCAGAACACGTGGCTGTCCGGCGTGACCCTTGGGAGGGTCTTGCTGGCTTTCGCCACCTGCTTGCCCCACTTGGCCATCACCGTGAAGGTGACTTGCACAATAGTGGGAAGCTGGGGCAGGTTGAAGCTCTTGCCGTGGCCAGCCATCGGGGCAAAGCCATTGCAGGGCTGATGCGACAAGTCGGAAAAACTTGCCTTCCAGCTTGTCGTATACGGCACGGGTGCCTTGCGCCCGGGCAGCTTGCAGGCGGCCTTGACGGCCACCTTAACGCCGTATTTACCGACGCTCTGAAGGCTGATACCGCTAGCCTTACAGGCCAGCTTGCCGTTCGTAGCAGCCGCCGGATGGGCAACTGCCAACGCACCTGCCGCCGCGGTAAGAAACACAGCGGCGATAACCTGAAAACGCTTCATTCTTCTCACCTTCCCTTTCAGGAAAACGCGCCGCGTCCTTATCGCGACAATGACAAAAGCGCCCCCTTAAACTACAAAGGACTGGCTATATTATCTCACGTTGTAATACTTACAGCAAGCATAAGCGCTATTGGTCTATTTTTAGACCAGAAAGTATGTTGGCCAAGATAGGCTGATTGGGCAGCCAGTTATAGTCATCTGTGCCCAAAAGCAGATAATAATAGTCGCTTTTACCAATTGCAAAAATCAGCTCGCCTCTTACAACCGAGATTTTTTGCTTATCGCTTTTAAGATTCGTATCAGTTGCCGTATAACTAAAAATCCAGACGCCGCCAGGTAAATTAGAGGTAAAATCTTGGGCGGGGTGGCCCAAGTTCAGGTCTATTTTGGGGTTTTTGTCTTCAGAAAAGAAAATATATGGCATTTCTTGAGATTGCAAGAAGTCCCTAATTGAAGAGGTGGCGCTTTTATAACCACTTGATGTATCCGGCAAACTGAAATAGTAATTTATAATTGCGTTGTAATTAGCTGGCGCGGGACTAGCTACTGCCGTCTCGCCGCCGACGGTATTGACAACGCCTTTTTTATTAACAGTTTGGGCAAAGCTGGCAATATCGGTTCTGCCTTCGGGTGCGATGGCGGTAAACTCCACGGGCCTTTGGAAGACTAAGCCGTGGGACACGCCCGTCCCAGCTAAAGTTGAGGTAACAAGTTTATGGTAAGTATATGAATAAGTAGTAACAGCAGGTTTAGAGATACTTTTATGGATAAAGTAAATACCACCGGCAATCAAGGCAATAAGAATCACGAAGCCAGCTATTAATATTGGTGCGCTCGGACGGCGCGGTTTATTAGCGGGTATAAGCTGATTTAAGTTACTGGGTGTAGACACTGAATCTCCAAACTTTAGGCATTATCAATGATTTTAAAATGTAATGAGACACAGCCGTGGGAATAAATCATTAAGATGGACCGCCTTTTTTCGGACAATTACCCGGAGTAGATGCGGTGCCGCCTATTGCACAGGTCACACAGCCAGGGGGAACATTAACAGTGACTCCATCCCAACTACAGGTTTGCTTGCTTGGAGGTGGCGTCCCGCCGCCACCGCCGCCACCGCCGCCTGGCGGACCATGAAGAACTACGCTCGAACAACCATTCTGAGACACATCGCTATAGTATATCCCTACTTGCCCGCGATCGGCGCAAGTATGCCATTCAGCGGGGCCGTAAGTAGCTTGGCCTGATGCATTTGCGCCATGGCAAACTGCCGTCAAGGTGGTGCCGTCATAGGGCATGGAGTTAGTTGTGGATGGGTTATAGCCAGGATCGCCATAATAGTTATAGTTAGCTGGCCAAGTGTTAAGGCTGCTATTAATCGTCACATTCCAGCCAAGCTGATAATTTATCCAGTTGGGCTTAGAGGAATCAGACTTTTGAGACCAATGCGGTTGCCCGGGTCCATTTGTAATAGTGTTTCTATAGCCGTTGTTCGTGGTTAAGTCGCAACTGGTTATCAGGGCAGGGTTACCGTTTTGGTTAGCCGAAAGGGAGAAACAGATAGCCCAGTTGTGAAGGTTATCCCGACAATCGTTGGGTTCACTCGGAGAGGAGGTTTTATACGTACGAGTGTACTCTTGATTATAGCCGGTGGTAGGTTGCGAAAACATTACATTGACTTGGGTAGCGGAGGCGGGAACAATAGCATCGCTTACAGCGGGGCCTACATTATGATCCCAGCACTTAAGGGTAGCGCTGGTATAGGACTGGCCGTCCGATACGGAGAAATTTGTATTTAGCACCGGTGCAATTTGGGTAGTGGCAGCGCCATTATCAGGGTAAATTATGCATTTGTCGGAATTGCTGACATTGTAAGTGAAACTGTCCGGGCTATTGTTGTTTTGATTCCAGAACCACTGGTTGATAACGGGCGGCGCGGGTGGTGGCGGGCTGACTGTAATCGCCACATTTTGGGTTGGCGTTTGGTAGTTATTAGTGCTGTTGCCGCAGTACAAATGGTAGGTCTGGGGAGAAGTTAAAAGACCGGTAGCTGTACTATTATCGCCGCTAGCGTGATTCTTATAGCCAACCCAAGACCCGGTGCCGCCCGTGCCGTAGCACCAGTCGGCTTGGCCGGTTATAGTCCAGTGCAAAGTTGTCGAAGTGTTATATGGTATGGTGATGGAGTTTGAGCCATTGTCGGTGTAAAAGGATAAGATAGGATTAACGGCAACCGTGACGCTTTGGTTGGCTGATCCAAACGGGCCGGTACAGTTGATGGTATAAGTAGTAGTCACCTGCGGAAATTCTGTTTGATTATCGGATAATGCCACTGCTCCTCCGGTCCAAGTACTGGTGCAGGCGGTAACATTGGCGCTAGTCCAAGTAAGCTGCGTTGGCTGGCCAACGAAGATAGTCGTTGGTGAGGCGCTTAGAGTCACAGCCGGAACTGGCTGCTGGATATTAAGCTGAGATAAACAATAAGGGTCGGCAATCTTGGCGGTTACGTCGCTTATATCTAGCCGTTTGCAGATGGTGTTGGCCGAATCAGCGGCAAATTCGGGTATGGCATCATCGCTTGGTGATATGTTGTTGCCCAGGTCTACCCTGGCCCGTAACCGTTTGGATGATGTATTGGCCTTAGCCGTAGAGTCCACAATGGCCTGGACGCCCACAAACTTGACCAGCTTACCGCTGTTATCGTTGCCCTGGATCCTAAGGTTGGTGGAATCATAAAGCGGCGTCATGCGGGCGTAAAACAAGCCGTCGGCGGGCAAACCAGAAATTATTACGCTACAGGTGTAGTCCGCCGGGTTGTCGTTACCAGTGTCAAAACCATTTTTGCCTTCGTTGCCGCATTGCACGCCTTGCAGCGGTTCGGTCGCAGTGGCGTAGTTAACGGGCGTGATGGCCGTATTGTTGGGATGGCTGGTATTGCCCGTGTTTGGGTAAAAGAAGTAAGTGCGTGAAGCCGCTTGCACGGCCGCGTTGTCTATGGGTGTGGTGGAGTTAGCCAAGGGATAAAGTGTTACTCGCAAAACCGGCGCCAAAGTTTTGTTGGACCAGGTAGTTTCGTCGTAAAGACTGGTGCCGGCGATGGTGCTGTTGTGGCCGGAAGTGCCGCTCCAGGCAAACATCAGGCTACCGCCGCCAAGCGCGGGACCACTAGCGGTGGTCAGCTTGATAACCTCCGATTTATAGGGTGGCAACGGATCCTGGCCGCCAAAAACCAGGTCCGTAGGCTCCGGGTCGATGGTCAGGCAGGTGTATTTTACATTGCCGCCACCTGCTTCACCCGATAGGTTGGCTTGGGAGTACAGCGCACCAGTGGAGCCAATTAAATCGCTGCAGCCGGTATTAAGCAAGGCACCGGGGTCAGTCGAAACATAATTTTTTTGCAGATAACCGATACCGCTGTTGATGCCGGACTGCGCGGCGTAATTGGCAGCCACGCCTAGCTCTTTGTCGGTAGAATTGGTAATGGCCCGATTCATCAGCCGGGCAAAACCAATGCTGACCAGGGTAAGAATCACAATCAAAACAGATACAATGACAATCGAGGCCATGCCTTTTTGGTCAGGCCGGACACTTGGTTGAGCGCTAAAAAATCCCTTTTGTTTCAAGTCTGCGCTCCCTGAAGCACCGTTGTAGAAATAGTGACGACCGAGCAAAATGCCTGGTTTTGTGAACCTGCCAAACAAGTAGGCCGGAGGGGATTGCTAAAGTCCAAAACCGAGTCATCTCCGTAAACCACTACCATATTGATATTATATAGGTTTGGCGAGGTAGATGCATCAGGTTGCGTAATACTAATGCTAGCCAGGCGCATATTATCACCCAGCATCTCTACCGAATTGCTGCTAAGGGCCACATAGCCGGCAAGGCAAGTGCCGCCAAAACACGGCGTGGCACAGCTGGCATTGCCCGCTAGAGTATCTTTAAGCAGGCCAAAACTACCGCCGCTGGTTCCGTTATTATAATTGACATTTGCCAAGTTGGCTGGCGTCGCCACCTGCTGGCCGCCAACACTGTGGGTTATATAGGTATAGCGGGTATTGCCAATGCACCAGTACGTATACCCGTTGCTAGGGGGAGGCAGAGAGAAGCCACTGGAGGTTTGCATATTGTTGCTCATGTCGTTGAGTACCTGGGTGGCAATGTTCTGCACGGCGGTCAGCGAAACGCCTTTGTAAAACACCCGGCCAATCTGCAAGAAACTACCCAAAGCCACCAAGAGCACTATAGAAAAAACACTGGTGGCCAGCATCAGTTCAACTATGGTAAAGCCGGTTGGTGGTGGTTGTCTTAGGCTAGTATTTTTCATGGTGCGCGGTAATAAATTGTTAGTTGGCTATTGCCGCTGCTACCGGATACGGCACTGGGCCAGCTGGCAATGATGGTAAATAGGCCACTGGCATTACAGGTATCGGACAAGTCATAGACACTGTTGATTAGATGACAAGCAGAGCTAGTGGGAGCGCTTTTGCCGTACTGCGTTGGGATACCAATTTTCGTATTATCTATACAAAAAGCCGTGCCCGGCTGCGATTGGTAGGCGCCTAAGCCGACCTGGTTGGAAGCGGCGGCGTTTTTGATAATCTCTACCTGTTGCTCGGCCAGCGCCAAAGCTTGCTGGCGGTTGGACGAATCAACGCCGTTTTGCAGGCTGCGGCTGGTAGAACCATAGGCTACCGACAGCACCAGCGCTAAAATGCTAACGCTAACCAGCACTTCAATAATGGTATCACCGGCCTGTCTGGTAAACCGGCGGCCATGGCCGATTTGGTTAAGGTCAGATTTGATAGTCGCAAATATTCTCATCTCATGTACACGCCACAAAATTTAGTAGAGTCCTGATACCGCCCGGCGCGCCGAATATTTTAAGTTGCGCGGTATTATTGCTACCGCCATCCTGCAAACAGATGCTCCATTGGTTAACCGATACGCTGCCGCATGATTTTTCGATACATGTTTGTACTTGAGAGTTCCTAGAATACGCGACATTGCAGTTATTGCCATTAGTGCAATCATAGGCCGTTAGTATCAGCGCGGCAGCGCCGCTGGAAGCTGAGGCAGAGTCATTTTGCAAGCCGTTATATAGTCCGACTAAGTCGCGCTCACTGCCGGATGCCGTAGAGGATTTCACCGTGGATCCGGCTCCAAGAGTATAATCTTCCGCCAGCACAATCTTGTCCGTGCCACTACCGTCATTAAGTAGTGCCGGCTCGGGATTAGTGCTGCTGATATTCAAAGCCGGCTGGCCACTGTCGGCGCCGCCGACAGTGTAGATATCTTTGGTACCTAAAACGGTGTAGGCATGCAGGGTAGGCTGACCAGGAACAGCCTGGATAGCCAAACCTAAAAATAGGCACTTATCATTGCTGCCGCTACCGTTGGTGAGTAATGGCCGGCCGTTAACCACGCTGCAGATGTAGTTTTCACTGCCAGAGTAAGAGCTGGTGCTAACCTTGTTGGCGTAATCCTGAATTTTGGAGTTTAAGTCTTGCATAGCTTGGGAAAAATCTGTCCCCGAGCGCTGGCCGTTAAAAACCAGCACGGCGCTAAAAAAAAGCACAGAAGTGATGGCTAATACGATCATTACCTCAACAATAGTGTAGCCCCCCGAGGTGGTCTGCATATGTCAAATTATAGCATAAGCGTAACAGAGAACACACACCTCACCAACCTGCTTTCCGGCAAAGCCGCCAGCTCTGCCAACTCTCTGTAAATTTCTGGCTACAGGAGGTGGTTTTGGTACCAGGTGATAAAGGACTGGCCAAACAGCAGGGTTATGGCGGTGGCCGCGATTAGGAACGGGCCGTAGGGTATGCGGCTGCTCATTTTGCTGCGGCCGGCAGCCACAGCCGGCAACGCGAACATTGAGCCCAGCAGTGAAGCCAAAAAAATCATTAAAAAGCTCTTGGCCGGCGTGGCTAGCAGCGTGCCGGTGATTAATCCCAAGCGCACGTCGCCAAAACCTATCCAGCGACCGCGTGAGACGTAAAATAACAACAAAAAAACGCCGCTAGCTACCGCTAAGCTTAAAGCTAAAAGCCAAAAGCTATGGGCGACGTTATCGGAGTAGCGCAGGATATAAACCAAACGGCCGGCGGCGGCCACGGCAAAAGTCGGATAGAGAATGTGGCTGGGCAGCAGCATGTGGCGCAGGTCGTAGAGCAATAGCGCCATCAGCCCAACAGAGCTAAGCAGCCAAGTGATAAATAATATCCCTTGCCCTGCTCCTAACACGCCGCCGGGCCAAAAGTAGTAAGAGGCTACGAAGACACCGGCCATAGCCAGCTCTACGGCCGGATGCTGCCAGGAGATTGATTGTTTGCAATAGCGACAGCGTCCGCCAAGAGCCAGCCAGCTAAAAAGCGGCAGCAAGTCGGCGACACTTAGCCGGTGGCCACAGTTGTCACACTCACTCCTGCCCCGCACCCAGTCTTTACCCAGATGCATCCGCCAAACCATGGCATTCAAAAAACTGCCCAAGCATAGACCGAATACTATCAATATAATCGCGATCATTAGCGGTATCCTAGCACAAAAACCCAGCCATTTAAAAACGAGCTTCCGAAGAAGCTCGTTTTATCAAACTTATTTAAGCCTCTACGATTCTTGACACTGAGGAATGACACCGCCGCTGCCCTCTACGTTGAATAGCACGGCTATGCTCCTAGCGGTAGCGTTGGCTGGATCGCCAGCGTTTGCGCTGCACTTCAGGTAATTGAAGACCGTTACGCTGTCCGTACCGGCTGGTGCGGTTGGTGCGGAGCCACGAGCAACGGCCGAGTAGTTATACAGGACATTGGCAGCGATGTAGTAGCTGAGGCTTGGCGTGTTGTTTGGAAACTCCGCGGCGAACGTTCCGCTGGCAGCAGGTATCTGCCCGGAGTTGTTGCTGGCGTATTCAGAGACGGCGGATAAAATCGAGCCAACGTCAGTTTTACGCTGGGTGTTGCGTGAGCTGCGTTGCAGGGCCGGTACGGCCAAGAAGACAATTGCCATGATAAGCCCGGCAATGGCCAACACAATCATGACTTCAATTATGGTGAAGCCCTGGTTTTTCTTAGTTAAACTAATTCTCATTTTGTCGTTCCCACCCTTTTAGGAATTATGTTGAAATGCTTATGATTACATACTAGGCATATGCAAGTAAAAAAGCAATTGTTCTCGCACGGGTTATATACCACCGCTTAAGTTTTTGCCCGCCAAACTGTAGATGGGCAGCAACACCGCCGCCACGATGATTAGGGCAATAACGCCGACGACTATCATCAGGGCCGGCTCAATAATGGTTGAGACGGCCTTGATTTGCTCATCAACCTCTTTCTCGTAATAGTCAGCCACTTTGCCCAGCATGTCTTGCAAAGCGCCGGATTGTTCGCCGATGTGAATCATATCCGGTACCAAATCCAAAAAATTAGGGTCGCCCTTGAGGCTATCGGATAGGGCCTTGCCGCCTTTGACTTGTTCTGTAGCCTTGTTGATAGAGGCCGCGACATGCACATTATTGACGGCCTCGGCCGTGGTATTGAGCATTTTTATCATCGGTACGCCGCTGGCCACCAGCGTGGCGCCGGTGCGTGCAAAACGCGCCATATAAACTTTGGTAAATAGCGGCCCCAGCGGCCAGACTTTGAGCTTAATTTCATCTACAACCTGCACCCCGTCCGGCGAGCGCGCCCAGCGTACCAATAAGAATCCGCCAATGCCCAATATAAGTATTACCAGCCACCAAAAATGAATAATAAAATGGGCTACACTAAGCAGTATTACGGTTACAAACGGCAACTTGGCGCCCGGTATTCCCTTGTATAGACTTTCTACTTGCGGCAGTACCGTAGTCATCATAAAAATTACCACGCCGATAAGTACCAATATGACCATGGCCGGATAAACCAGTGCGCCGCGGATTTTGGACAGAATTTCGGCGTCCTTTTCCTGTTGGTTAGCCAGGCGCTCCAGGCTGGTATCCAGCGTGCCCGAAGCCTCGCCGGCCGCTACCAAACTAATGTACACATTATCAAAGACCTTGGGATGGCGGGACAGTGCGTCGGCGAAGGTAGAACCGGCCTCTACATCTGAAATAACCGAGATAATAACGGTTTTGAGGACCGGGTTTTTGGTCTGCCCGCGGACGGTGTTGAGACTTTGCACTAACGGCAGGCCGGCATTTACCATGGTAGCCAGCTGGCGCGAAAAAATAACTTTCTGTTTGGTACTAATGCGGTCGCGAAAATGGCTCAGCAGGCCAGTTTGTTCTTTTTTAGGCCGGATATCTATGGGCGACAACCCGCGGTCTGTTAGCAATTTGACAGCTGCTTGTTCGTTGGCGGCTTCAAGCTCGGCCTCAACTGTTTCGCCGGTGCTCGTGTTGCGCGCGCTGTAGGTATAAGTCAGCATCAGGCTTTACCGCCTGATGCAATTTTCAATTTACAGTTTACAATTTTCAATGATTTAACATTGGTCATTGAACATTGGTCATTCAATGGTAATTGGTAATTGGTAATTGGTAATTGGAGTGATGCAATCACGACTTAGCCTCTCATCAGCCGGTCTAGCTCTTCAATGTCCACGGCGTAGTTGCGGGCCTCGTCGTAGCTGATAATACCGTTGTGGATCAAATTTACCAAAGTCCTGTCCATGTTCTGCATGCCATATTCCGAGCCGGTTTGAATAACGGCTTCCAGCTGGTAGTTTTTACCCTCGCGGATGATGTTGCGCACCGCGCTGGTGGCCACCAAAATCTCGGCGGCTACTACCCTGCCCCCACCAAGCGCCGGAATTAAGCGTTGGCTGCAGACAGCGGTCAGGATGTTGCCCAGCTGTGCCCTAACCTGCGGCTGCTGGTGCGGCGGAAAAACATCTACCATGCGGTCGATGGACTGGCTGGCGCTATTGGTGTGCAGCGTGGCAAACACCAGGTGGCCGGTCTCGGCGATAGTGATGGCAGCGGCAATTGTCTCCAAATCGCGCATTTCGCCAATCAGCACCACATCCGGGTCTTCGCGCAACGACGAACGCAGCGCCGTAGAAAAACTGTAGGTGTCGTAGTGGACTTCGCGCTGGACAATCACCGATTTTCTGGATTGGTGAGTGTATTCTATGGGGTCCTCTATGGTGATAATGTGCGCTGCGCGTTCTTCGTTGATTTTGTTGACCAGCGCCGCCAGCGTGGTGGATTTACCGGAGCCGGTGGGGCCGGTAACCAGTACCAGGCCGCGCGGATAGCTGGTGAATTTATTTAGCACTGGCGGCAGGCCAAGCTCCTCTATACTACGGATTTGGTTGGGAATCAGGCGCATGGCGGCGGCCAGATTGCCGCGCTCATGAAAAGCGTTAACCCGGAACCGGCCCAAATCGCCAAAGGCAAAACTAAAGTCAAACTCTTTATCACGCAGCAAAATCTGCTTTTGGTCTTCGTCCAGCAGGCTAAAAACCAGGTTCTCTACGGTTTCTTCGCTAAGTTTGCCTTGGCCGGTTAGCGCCACCAGTGAACCGTCAATCCTGAGCATTGGCGGTAACGACACCTGAAGGTGTAAGTCCGAAGCCTTACGCTTAACTACTTCTTCCAGCAAGATTTCAATTTTTGGTGCTTGTTGCATTTATTTCCCCACCCTAACTTTTAGCTGTCGTCCATGGCCGCTACGCGGTTAACTTCCGCCAAGGTCGTTATGCCGGCCAGGGCCTTTAAATATCCGTCCTGGCGCATGTTAATCATGCCTTGGGCCTGCGCCGCCCGTTGAATGATGGAGCTGGGCGCGTGCTTAATTATCAAATCCTGGATGGCCTCAGTGACCTCAAAAACTTCGAATAGTCCCATGCGGCCCATATAACCGGTTGGATTCTCGGGTGATTCTTTACCCTTGACCAAAGTATAAGCGCTTTGGGTGGACAGAGGCAAGCTTGGATAGCCCAAATCCTGGGCGGCTTTGGCTTCGTCGGCCTTGGTCTTGGGCAACAGCGTACCTAGCGCTTGGTGGATGGCCTCGGTCTCGGGCTTGGTAGATTGGTAACTCTCACCACCCGGTATTACCCGCCGTACCAGCCGCTGGCCGATAACGGTATGTACTGTGCTGGCAATCAAAAATGGCTCAATGCCCATGTCTAAAAGCCTGGGCAAAATACCGGCGGCGGAATTAGTGTGCAGCGTACTAAACACCAGGTGGCCGGTCAGTGCCGCCTGCACTGCCAGGTTAGCGGTCTCTTTGTCGCGGATTTCACCTACCATCACCACGTCCGGGTCCTGGCGCAGTATTGAGCGCAGACCGGTGGCAAAAGTCAGCCCCACGGCCGGGTTGACCTGGATCTGGTTTACACCTTCAATTTTGTACTCTACCGGGTCTTCCAAGGTGACAATATTAATTGAGTCATTTTTGATTTCCTGAATCATGGCGTACATGCTGGTGGATTTACCGGAGCCGGTGGGGCCCGAAGTTAAAATCATGCCGTGCGGGCGTTTTAAGCCCAGCCTGATTTCGCGCAGCGCCCGGCCCATGTAGCCCATATCTTCCAGCCTAAGGCTGCTGCCGGTTTTGTCCAGCAGGCGCAGCACCACCTGCTCGCCCCAGACCACCGGGCTGATGGCCACACGGATGTCTATCGGCCGGCCATCGGCACTGATGCTAAACTGGCCGTCCTGCGGAATACGGTGTTCGTCAATTTTTAAATTGGACATGATTTTAACACGGCTGACCAGTGGCGCCTCGGCATTTTTTGGCAATCTCATAACTTCGCGTAGCACCCCGTCCACCCGGCAACGTATCTTAAGCTCTTTTTCCAGCGATTCTATATGAACGTCCGAGGCGCGGTTTTTGGCGGCGTAGTCCAAGATGGCGCTGAGGGCTTTGCTGATGGGCGAATCCTGCACGATGGTCTGCACTTTGCGTTCGGCTGTGCCCACCGGCGCAAAAGCCTCGGTTTGGCTTTCATCCTCTGTCTGCAGGCCGCCCAAATTACTAAAATCAAGATTGGTATCACCGGTGTTAATGCTCTGGTCATATTGTTTAAGCACGTGTTTGATACCCGATTCGCTGGCAGCATAAACCTTTAACGGCCGAGCAATTTTGTTGCTCAAAAAATCCACGGCCTGGATATTGTCGGCGTCCAACATAGCCACCACCAGGCGGTGTTGCATTTCGCCTATCGGCACGGCCATATACTGTTCCGCGACGTCGCGCGGCAGCAGAGCCAGCATTTTGCCGTCAATGTGCGTTTTGGACAAATTGACATAGGGTACTTTACTAACTACGGCCAGGGCTTTGGTGAGTTGCTCGTCGGTAATGTGGCCTTCGCTTATCAGCAGGCCAAATATCGGTTGATGGTTATTGGCAGCCTTGTCCTTAATTTGATCCAGCTGGGCATCGGTAATCAACCCGTCAGAAACCAGCACTTCTTCAACTTCTTGCTGAGCGGTGGGCGATAAAATGTTCATCCCAAGCCCCCCGCGGAAACAATGGACAATGGACAAATGGACAAATGGACAAATGTATTAAAGCATTGATCATTCATACATCCATTGATTATTGATACTTGAGCATTGAGCATTTGTCGCATGCTCCTGCCCTACTGCGATCCGGTAAAGGGTGACGTGTTTTGTGAATTACCTATCTGTACCGGCTGTGTCGGGTCAAGGGCATTGCTGTTGAAAATGACGTTGTACGACGGATCATTGGCGACGTCCGGAAAGCTGGTGGTAATAGGCTGCACTACCGGCACTTTTTGATTGTGTTTGGCTGGTGAGTTAAACATTGCCCCGGCAATAACCAGCGAGATAATCGCCGAGATACCGGCCACCAGGCCTATTTTTATGATGTCTTCGCGTTTCATAGTTTAGCGTATCTCCTTGGTGGTAATTGATAATGACTTGGCCGGCTGGTAATAAGTATTGACCGTCAGGTTAAAAGTGAGCTGCGCTTGCGGACCGGAAAGCTGCAGGTTGGTCACGTCAAACGGGCGGATAGAGCGCTCTAAATCCTTTATGAAAGACTGCACCGCGCCGTAGCTGGCGGTACCGGCAACGGTCAGTTGGATCTGTACCGGTTGGGGGCTGGAGGCGGCATCGTTACTACCAACGGTGGCCGACTGGTCCGTGCCTGTAACTGATTGGTTGCCAATGCCGTCGGCATTTAGAAGCTTGCTCAGGCTACTCACTAGTGCCGGGAAATCGTACCGGCTGGGCAGCGCGTCCAGCACAATACGGGCATTGTCACCGTTGGGCGGCACCGCGTTACTGCTGCTGTCATTTTTGCCGCCGATAATATTAGTGGTGCCGCTCTCAAAGACACTGTTGTATTGGGTGTCCAGCTGTTTGGCTGCCGTTACATTAGTTTGCAGCTGCTTAACAGCCACGTGGTTGGCATTAACCACTTTGCGCTGGTAAGCCGCCTCTGAAAGCAGCGCCTTGGCACTAACCAGACAGAAAATCGTTACCACGCTGGCAACAGTTATGGTAGCGAACATTGTGGATTGCGCTTTGTTAATCTGCGCGTGCTTGGTGGAAGTGGGCAATTTAATGTTAGCCATTATTGCCCGCCTGTCTTAGTCTGACCGCTAAACAAGGTGTTGCTGGGATCATCCAGTACCGAACGGGTCGTAACCTGGTTTTTCAAAATTATTTGCGGTATTTGACCGCTGTTAGTAAACAGTGCCGGGTCAAACTGGGCGTCAATGGTATAAGTCGCCCCATTATCGGAGAGAGAAAAGGCGCTTTCTACTACCGCACTAAAGGCCGCCTGCTGGCTGGCCTGGGCATTAGCTTTGTACTGGGTAAATTTGAGTGTGTCCACAAAAGTGTTGACTGCCAGTTGGCTGCCGGCCGTCCCGGTAATGGTTATAGAATCTTTGACAAAATCCAAGCTGGTCTGTGTGATTTTAACGTTGTCGGGAGTTATTTCGGGCAAATAGGTAAAAATACGTGAGGTAATATGTTTTTGCTGGTGCAAGGTAGTTAAAGCACCAAGCTGATTCTGAACCGTAAGTACCTTGCTTAGACCGGTGATGCCGGACAATTGTTTGTTGGCCGTAGTCACGGCACTGGCGGCATTGCTAAGCTGTTTTTTCTGCACCACTTCAACCGTAATTAACATGATTAGCAAAATAGCCACGGCCACACCACTGACTAACAGCGCCAAGCTGGCGGCCACCTTCCGGCTACGCTCGGCTTTAATATATTCCAGCTTGACATCAGGCAGTAAGTTAAACTGCATGGCACTCATCCGGCTCTCTCCGCCAATCCTACCGCCACGGCAAAGTGGTTCGAAATACTCAATAGTTCGTTTTGGCGCGCCGGTGGGAAACTTACATTGCGCCATGCGTTACCAATCTCTACATTTAAGCCAAACTTATTGGCGATATACAGTGGAAATTCCGGCAAGGCCGAGGCACCGCCAGTCACGACAATCCTTTCCAGGCGCAGGCTGGTGTAACGGCTCTGAAAAAAAGCTATGGACTTCTCAATTTCGTTCATCAACCCGTCTACGGTACCGATAATGGCGTTATAGACCTGGCCTTCCAGCTTGTCCTTGCCCAGCCCGAACTTAAAGACAAATTGCTCGGCTTGGGCAGGTTCGACATTCAGAGATTGAACAGCCGAACGAATTATGGCCTGCGAGCCGATCGGTATGGCCCGCGTTAGTCTGGGCACGCCGCCCACCGTAATCACCAGATCTGTGGAGCTGGAGCCAATATCCAAAACCATTTCCGGGCTGGCCGTATCCGCCGGCACTATCGCCCGCGCCAACGCCATGCTATCAGGTTCAAAAGCCACGACGTTTAAACCCGCAGCTTCTAGCATGTCTAAACGGGCTTCAATAAAATCGTTAGAAACACTAGAAAGCAGTACTTCCACTTTGGCGGCGTCTTTTGGCGAGGGCCCAATAACCACCCAGTCAATTTTGGACTGCGCTAGCGGTGTAGGGATAAAAGTCTGCGCCTGATAGCGGATGGTCTTAGTCAATTCGTCATCGGTCATCTTGTTCAAATCGGCCACCGCCGTAAATACTCGGCTGGACGGCAAATTAGCGGCCACGTTTTTGGTGGTAATGCCGGTTTGCTTGACCAGGTTATGGATTTCTTGGGCGACTTTTTGTCGATCGGGTTTGGCGTCGCTAATAGCCAGCGTACCTTGCAGCGGCGCCTCACCGTAGCGATCTAACACTTTGACGGGTCCGGTACCCCCCAGCTGGACAACTCTTATGGCAGTAGTGCCGATGTCTAGGCCGAAAAAATCTGATATCCCACTCAGCAGGTTCATTCTGTCAGTCCTCAGAAACCCTTATAAAGTTTATTGATGAGTTGAAGCATGCACAACCGTTCAAACGCCTGTACAGGTACGAAAGTCAAGTGAGGTCTAACGGAACTCATAGTCAGTTCCGATTATATAGCATAAGGGTAATGAGGTAAAACCAAAATCACTGAACGTCTAATTGAACATTCAAAAGAGCGGCGGTAAACTCACCAGACTATCTATCGGGAGAGTAGTCGACGGCGGTGGGTTAAAGAATGGCCCGCCAATTACCATAGCCGGCGTGTAGTTAACGGTCTCAGCAACGGTAGTGGGATCACTGATGTCACCTGGAATACGTAAATAATTAACCTGTTTTGCAATTAGCGAGCCGTTAACAGTTAGTTTGTTATTACAGTTGTCGTGTATCCAGGGGCCATAACTAGAATTAGACGGTGTGGCTACGTCGTAACAAGTCCAAATATTGCCATTGGTTGTACCGCTGGTGGGTTGAGCAATATAAACGCCATCCAGCTGGGTAACACCAGGACCGATAAAAATATTACCTTTGACCACTAGGGCAAACTTAGGTACATTGTCGGCGTTATAGCCGGATTGGTAGGTAATGTTGTTGGCAATGTAGGCATCGCCAGCGACAAACAGGGTCAGGTTGGTGCCGCCATTGATAGTGCCACCAGATAGTGTGGTATTGCCAGCCTCAAATTGGCCGGTGGCGTTATAATCACCCGTCCAAGCCGATGCCCCACTTCTTAATTTGCCGTAATAATCCGGGATGCAGTGACCCTGCGGGGTGCTGCCTTCAAACAACCCGCCACCGCCGGCTCCGGTATTGGCAAAACTCAGTTTTTTACTCGCTGAGTTGCTGTGCGCGTCGCTATAAAACCCACCGTTGGTGCCGCCGTTGTCTATCAGGCCTAAGGCTAAAGCGCCAAACTCGCCGGTAGAGCCACCACCGCCGCTGTTGGCATAAGTTAAAATTCCGCCCCTGTCGTTGGCCGGGCTTCCCGAGCCGTAAGTTGGATCCTGATAGCCGTTGGCAAGAGTGCAGCTACCACCACTAAGAAATGCTCCGCCCGCCCAAACATCGCCGCCAAAAGCCTTAAGATACGGAAAAGTATCGGCATGGACCGCCGGGCTTAAGGCAAAAGCTACCACCAGCACAATCGCACTGGCTGACATAAAACGTCTTTTCGCTGCCGCGAATTTCATACATTAGCAGTATACAATATTTCCTGCTTTGGCCACCCAAAATAGCAAATCTTCAGGGCACATACCCCGGCCTATTTCCAAGGCCGGGCCTTGGAAATCACTCATTCGCAAGGTCGTGCTTAATCTCTTCTAACATCTTCTTGTAACCCTCGTAGTCCATTAAAAATTGTCCGTACTCGTTGTTTTTGAACATTGTGATCACCCGCTCAGGCTTCACCCATTCGGCCTGCTTAAATCCCAGATAATACGGTAGGCTTGAAAATTCCCAACTCTCGTATTTGCGCGGGTTCAGATGTATATACCTTGAAATGTGCAGTAAATAATCGTCGTTTGAGACCATGCTGGCTTTAAATCGATCTTGAAATAGTGGACCGTTGCGTCTATGGCGTTTATTAAAGTACCTGACGTAAGAGCCAGTTACCCGATGAAGTAAGGTAGTCATTGCTTGCTCCTCAACCTGGTAGATAAGCAGATGAAAATGGTTGGGCATCAAACAGAACGCCAGCAACTCCATCTGGCCATACATGTTTTCGTATTCCCGGCCTTTTTTGTCCTTTGCATGTTCTTTGTCTAGATAGCGTTTAAGTAAGTTCAAAAATACCGCATAGTCTGTGGTGTCTTGGAAAATTTCCTGCTTATTCACGCCACGATTATAAATATGATAATAGGCTTCAGGCGCATAAATCTTTAGGCGATTCCTGCTTGGCATAAACTATATTATACAATACTTTTCTATTTCCAAGGCCCGGCCTTGGAAATATTGCTAAAGGGCTGAGGGCTGGCTTAGAATATGATAATGGCTAACAAATCTGCCCGGCTTTGGCCGCTCCGTCACAAGCTATTTTCAGTTTTTATTTTGATCGTCTTGGTGGTGGCCGGATTTTTTGTTTACCAAAGAATTACCTTGGAGCTTAATAAGCGGGGGTTTCAACAAGCCCGCTCGGCCATTGATATCGTTTACGCCGACATCATCGCCAAAGTCGGTCCACCCGACAACTCCAAACGTGTTAACAGTTGCAACAGGGTGAAAGAGGAATTTGAGAATGGACCCCTTTCTTGTGACGTGGACACTAGTTTCATTTACGGAGTAAATGGTGTTGAAGAGGCAGATAGTCTGATGAGTAACATTCAGAACTTGATAGCTAATCACCCTGGCTTATTGCAACCCAGCGCACCACTGACTAACCAAATTAGTAGCACTCTTGTAGTCAACAGCTACTACCAAACAGCCCATGACCACTATAAAACAGCCCGCCATATGAAGTGCGAGACTAGTTATATTTACGACACGCTCCGGGAGACAGACCTTAGCATTAAAGATCAGACCAAAAAACCACTTGAAATAGGTATTGACTGTTCGGATTGGGCTAAAGCCCAATATTATCCACTAAACTAGCGAATATTTCTTCTTCCTAGAACAAAAGTTGTTATAATTTGACTAATTGTCAAATATACTATAATGCTTAAGTTTTTAAGAATTTTGGCTGGGCTTTTAATCATCA
>Ga0265338_10004692_pt1 | contig 18313 bp, 10 predicted proteins | sample 42126metaG_FD_193579 | JGI IMG/M metagenome (GOLD analysis project Ga0265338, IMG submission 193579) | Rhizosphere microbial communities from Carex aquatilis grown in University of Washington, Seatle, WA, United States - 4-21-26 metaG | ecosystem: Host-associated > Plants > Roots > Rhizosphere... | reverse complement strand
GCGACCACCTCGGCGGCCAGCCGGGCCACGAGCGGGTCCGAGCCGCGGGCGGTCCAGGAGCTCGCGGCGGCATCCTCGAGCCGCCTGGTCTGGCGAGGTCTGCGCAGGTTCTACCGCAGATGCTCGCAGACCTGGTGACCGCTGCCGAGAAGCAGGCCGGGGCGAGCCGCAGCCCTGAGGCATCCGGGTAGGGGGTGATGCGCATCGAGGCGGCCATGACCAGGCTGGACCGGCCGGGGCCGCCAGGTATGCCCTGCGCAGGCTTCCGGGCTGCTGCACCCGCCGGTGATCATCTACGAGTCCGCCGCAGGCTCGGTTCCACATCCTAGATAATGCTGTCCGAAGCGGTCGACGAGGCGGCCCGGAGGGTAGCTGGCTACCTGCGTGATTGACTCAATTAGGTAGTCATCGTCCTGATCTAACGGAGACGCCGTCGTGGCTGGCTGGCCAGTGATGTATCCCGGATTTCCTAAGCGCGCCGGCGCGCTGGCCGAAACCCGGGCGGCAGGCGCATCTGCCCCGGCAGCCGGGGGCGAGCCGCGGGGCATTGCGACTGCGCGGCGTAACGGGAGGAAGGGCGCCAGCGGCGCGTCGGGTGCCGCCGCGGCGGCCCTAAGTCTCGGCGCGCTCGGCATCGTTTTCGGCGATATTGGCACGAGCCCCCTGTACGCGATGAGCTCCATCTTCGCGGTGCACGGCGTCCGGCCGGACGTGGCCGGCGTGGACGGGATGATCTCGCTGGTTATCTGGACGATGGTCCTGGTCGTCTCGGTCAAGTACGTGACCTTTGTCATGGGTGCGGACAACCGGGGCGAGGGCGGCATCATGGCTCTCGTCGCGCTTGTTCTGGGCCTGCGCGTGAAAGGCCGGGCCGGGAAGGCGGCCCTGGTCTTGCTGGGGATATTCGGGGTAGCGCTCTTCTTCGGCGACGGGACGATCACCCCGGCGATCAGCGTCATCGCGTCGGTAGAAGGGCTCGGGTCCGCGCAGCCGGGGCTGAAGTCGTTCGTGCTGCCGGTCACGCTCACCCTGCTGACCGTGCTGTTCGCGGGCCAGCGGCTCGGAACGCAGGCCCTCGGGCGCCTGTTCGGTCCGTTCATGGCGCTATGGTTCGCCATCCTGGCGGCTTCCGGCCTCGCCAAGGTCATCGGGAACCCGGTGATCCTGAAGGCGCTGTCGCCCAGCTACGGGTTCGCGTTTTTCCTCGACCATCCCCTGACCGGTTTCCTGGCCCTCGGCGGAATCGTGCTCGTGGTCACCGGCGCCGAGGCGTTGTACGCCGACCTCGGCCAGTTCGACCGGCCGTCGGTCACCCGGGCGTGGATCGTCGTCGTCTTCCCCGCGCTGATCATCAACTACCTGGGCCAGGGAGCGATGATCCTCCGCTCGCCCAAGGTAAGCACGAATCTCTTCTTCGAGATGTTTCCCCGCTGGGCTCAGCTGCCGATGGTCGTGGTCGCGGTGGCTGCGGCCATGATCGCGTCCCAGGCGGTCATCAGCGGGGCGTTCTCGGTTGCCCGGCAGGCGGTGCAGCTGGGCTTCCTGCCCCGGATGCGGATCGTGCACAAGTCGGGAGCCGAAGGGCAGGTCTACGTTCCGGCGGTCAACAGGCTGCTCTACATCGCCGTGGTCGGGCTCGTGATCGGCTTCGGGTCCGCTGCCGCTTTGGCCTCCGCCTACGGCATCGCTGTCACCGGGACATTCGCGACGACCACCATCCTGTTCTTCGTCGTCGTGCGAGTGCTCTGGAAGAAGCCGCTGTGGATCGTCTTGCCGGGCGCGGCCGCTTTTCTCGTCGTGGATCTCGCATTCTTCACGGCGAATCTGACCAAGGTCTTGTCCGGCGGCTGGTTCCCGCTGGCGGTCGCGCTGGTCATCTTCACGTTGCTCTCGACCTGGCAGCGCGGACGGGAGCTCGTCACCGCCAAGCGCTCGGCGGCCGAGGGGTTGCTGCGCGACTTCGTCGAGGAGATCCGGAGCTCCGATCCTCCGCTGCACCGCGTGCCGGGCACGGCGGTCTTCCCCACCCCGGGCAAGAAGACCACACCGCTCGCGCTGCGTGACAATGTCAACTACAACCACGTGCTGCACGACAGCGTCGTCATCGTGTCGGTCGAGACCGCGACGGTCCCGCACGTCGGCCGCTCTGAGCAGATCGCGGTTGACGACCTCGGATACGAAGACGACGGCATCGTCTACCTGACGGTGCGCTACGGCTTCCAGGACGACCAGAGTGTGCCGGCAGCGCTCCGGCAGGCCGCCGCTGAGGGCCTGCCAGTGGAGATCAATGTTGAGACCGCGACCTATTTCGTCTCCGAGATCACCATCGTCCTGGGTGACGATCCCGGCATGCGCACGTGGCGCAAGAGACTCTTCCTCTTGCTGTCACGCACGTCGAAGAGCCCGGTAGATTTCTTCGGCTTGCCACAGCGCCGCATCGTTACCATGGGCTCCTACATTGAGCTCTGACGGATCTCGGCAGCGTGCGGCAGGCGCCGCGATGCAGGCAACTCGCAACTAGCTGCACGAACCGGCATCCCAATCGACAAGTACGCGGCCAACCGACATCTTCAGCGGACCCCTGCATGGCTGCGTATTCTCCCCTTCGGTAAAGATTCCTGGGCCCTGCCCGGTGGCCCCGGGACAGCCTCCGAGGACGCCGGCACCACCAGCGCCAACCACCGACCAACAGTGCTTCGCCTACAACGACATGCAGGAGCTGACGACTGCCTGGACCGACAACGGCACCCAGGACCCGGCACCGACCAGCCCCAATCCCGGCGGCATCGGCGGCTGCACCAACCTCACCCAGGCCGCCTCGACCATCGGCGGCCTGGCACCGTACTGGAGCACTTCGGCGAACCTGCGCTTCGCAGCACAGCATGGGTAGATGTCAGGTACATCGGAGGTATATCGCAGGTCAAACGGGGCTACTACCTTGGGCAGCATGCTGCTGCTTGACTTGGCAGGTGACGCGGCGCACGCCCACCGTAATGCCGATCACATACTGGGTCGCGAGCTTTTAAGTCTGGCTGGCGACGCCCGGCCGTGGCTCAAGCTGACGGCCGGCAGGGACGAGACCCGGGAACGCCATGTGACCGTAAAGGCCAGATCCGTCGCTCCACGCTGGCCCGGGAATCGTGTGGCAGCCTCACGTGCTAGCGGAACCGGCCATCAGCGCTGCATGCAGGATGAAGTGGGACTCCACCGGACTTCACGGGACTTGATCCAAACGGCGCGTCGTCCTGACCAGGCACAGTCCCAGGTTACGGACGCCACACGGACAGAAAGCGTTTCCGCACGGCGGTTAAGGGAGAAGCGGCAGGTCAGAAGGCATGCCGATGGGGGAATGAGCGTTCTGCAAAACCGTCGGCTTAGCCTACGTTGGTTCGAACCCAACACCTGCTACCACACATAGTCCCAGGTCAGCCTAGGTAACGAAGATGATCCGATGCACGCAAGGGGAACGGTCCGCGACACCGTTGACACGGTCTGCTCTCAAGGCTCACTGAGGCGCCAAGATCCTGGACGGCCTCCTGATCTGCGGCAACGTCGTCCAGTGGCGGTCAGGGCGGTCCGGCCTGGCGCCGCGTTTGCGGCCATCCGCGGAACTGGCGCGGAACAGAGTTTGGCCATGACCGTCGCTGTCTGACTGATGCTGAACCGCTCCAGCAGCCGGGAGACGCTCGGGTGGGACGTCGAGGGACGCTGGTGTTGGCCGCGCGGGCTCGCTCACATGGCGATGAGCGAGCGGATCTGGTGGGCCAATTGTTTGCGGTAGCTAAGCTGCGTAGGTGGCTGGCGATGTCGGAGCTGATCTTGTGCGCTTTGCGGCGTTGCTTCGGGAAGCCGAATTGGCCCTGGTCGTCGAGGGCAGCCACTTCGATGTGCGGCGGCGGAAGGCCACCGTGCTCCCTCGCGGATTGAGGACCCCGCTGCCGTGGCGGAATTGCGTGCCCTGCGCTGCGTTCCGGGGGCGTCGAGGATGAACTGGATGATGATGCCCGGCCGCCCAGCGTTGACAGCTTTTCGCCTCCGGGCGCAGGTACCTTGCGGTCGTCACCGTCCTTTGTCCTGACCGGGTGTGCTCCGAAGGCTTGCTGAATGGCGACATCCTCCTCGCTGAACCCGGCCGCCTAATAACATGGCTCGGATCGGCAGGCGGCTGGTAGCGCTTGACCGGACGGCCACCTCAGCGGCCGGCCCGCCAGCCACGAAGACCATCCTCTTTCTGCCGTCGCAGGCGAGTGTGGGCGCGTAGTAAGGGGCGGGCAGGTGGCAGGTGACCGGCAGAGCCCGAGTGGGACCATATTTGATCCGTCACCGCAATTCTGCGTCTCCGCGGTCGAGCGCCAGCTGCCGCTGACCGTGACTGGCCGCTGCTGGTTCGCCCCGGTGACCGTGGGCCTGACCTTCGACACCGTCGCCTCCAAAGAGGCAGGCGCCTGGGTGCCAGCTCCGTGCCGGCTCCGCGTGGAGGAGATCAGCGTCTGGGAGTACTACATGCTCGCCGAACTGGACCAGGAATGGTCGGCACGGCTTGTCCTGCACGGCGACTTCCCAGCCGGGCTGGTTCCAGAATCAGTCCTGGTCGCCCAGGACTGCCCAGCAGCCAGCAGCTGGGAACGGCAGGGCAGGCTGTGGGTACGCCAGCCACCATGACGGGGTGGCCGCACGTCCTGCCGCCAGTGAGCGGAGCCGGCGAGCAGCACACGACCCAAACCCGCAACCGCCGTGGTGATGTCATCCTCAGCCATCGCGTTAGTCAGCTCACCGCTGGTAGTCCGCGCGCGTACCCGCCTGATTGCATGTCGAGGATTGGCCCAATCGTGACCGTCGGCTGCGGGCAGATAGGGGAATTATGTGCACTGAGCAGGAATCGCCGAAAGTCGCGCTGATCTGCTGCTTGGCTGGCGCGGCGGGGTGCCGCTGCCCGGTTCGCGGTCAGTCCTCGCTGACCCTGTCGACCCGCTCAATCGTGATCAGATCATCCTCGATGACGTACATGATCCGGTACCTGCCGGAGCGGAGCCGGAGCATGTCTCCCCACCGGAAGGATTCCGCTGGATACGGATTACCGGGCCAAGGCATCTAACGCCGCCACCACAGCCTTCATGCCGCCGGTTCGTCCGGGAACCGGGCGGCCGTGCTGACCGCTCTCGGCGACCACTCAACTCTCACCCGTCTTCACCGAGCAGCAGCCTGCGCGCCTACTCGTGCGCGATAGCCCCGGGCCGCCCGGTCGCCGACCATTCCCGGTATTCCTCCAGGGCAGCCGCAGTCTCAGCGGCCTCCCGGTCCTGCGGTGACGCCATCTCCAGCGCTCGCGTGGCGCGACGACCTCCGGGAGAATGGCGGCGGGCTCGACGGCGTTCGGGCCTTGCCGGCAAAGGGAAAGAACTTCTCGTTCCCCGGCCGCGTCCGTAGGCCGATGGAACATCCTCCTGGGCCAACCACGTGTACCGCCGTACGTGGCGCGCCGCCGCTTCGCAAGAAGGTTTGTCAGTTCCGAGCGGACGACAAAGGCAAAGGCAAGGAGATCTCACTCCTTGCCACTTTTAACGTACAGCAGACTGGGGGGCTTGCGGCAAGACCCGGGTCGTGCTGCAGAATCGGCGGCCGGACCAAGGACGGACGAAGACATGGGGGCACGACGTGCACGTGTTGTTGTCGACCTGTGGGGGACGCGGTGACGAACCGCTGGTGGGACTGGCGGTGCGGTTGCGGGCGCTGGGCGTGTGCGCGCCGCCCGACTGGGCGGAGCGGCCGGCCGACTCGTCAGAGGGAAGGCAACGAGAGATGAGGACGTGCCCAACACGAGGTTCGACAGAGCTGGAGGCGCCGGTGATTCGATCGGCCAGTGCAGTGCAACGGAGCACGGCTGCCTCGGAGGTATCGCGGTGAGCGAGCAGCACGTGCTGGGTCTTCAAGAGGTTGACGAGATGCAGGTCGCGGTCGTTGGCGGCAAGGGCGCGCACCTGGGGGCGCTGTCGCGGATCGACGGCATCCGCGTGCCGGCTGGCTTTTGCGTGACGACGGACGCCTTCCGGCGGATCATGGCGGAAGCGCCCTCGATCGACGATCGGCTCGATCAGCTGTCGCGCCTGAACCCGGACGACCGGGTGGCGATCCGCACGCTCAGCGCGGAGATCCGCCGGACCATCGAAGTGATCGCCATCCCGGGCGATCTCGCGGCGGCGATCACCCGCGCTCTCGCCCAGCTCGGCGAGCAAGCCGCCTACGCCGTCCGATCCAGCGCGACGGCAGAGGACCTGCCGACGGCCTCCTTCGCCGGCCAGCAGGACACGTACCTGAACGTCGTAGGGCCGGCGGCGATCCTCCAGCACGTCAGCCGGTGCTGGGCGTCGCTGTTCACCGAGCGGGCCGTGACCTATCGCCTGCGGAACGGCTTCGACCACCGGAAGGTCCACATGGCCGTGGTCGTGCAGCAGATGGTCTTCCCGGATGCGGCCGGCATCCTGTTCACGGCCGACCCCGTCACGGGCAACCGGAAGGTCGCCTCCGTGGAGGCCAGCTTCGGCCTCGGTGAGGCCCTGGTCTCCGGCCTGGTGAACCCGGATGTCTTCAAAGTGCGCGACGGCGAGGTCGTCGCCAAGGCGGTCGCCGCCAAGCAGCGCGCGGTTCACGCCTCGCCGGCTGGCGGGACGCAGGAACAGGCGATCGACCCGCAGCGGCAGGAGCAGCCGGCGTTGACGGATGCGCAGGTTGTGCGGCTCGCGCGGCTCGGCCGGCGGATCGAAGCGCACTTCGGCCGTCCGCAGGACATCGAATGGTGCCTGGTCGATGATGGCTTCCAGATCGTCCAGAGTCGGCCGATCACCACGCTGTTCCCCATCCCCGAGTCCGGCGACCGGGAGAACCACGTCTATGTCTCCGTCGGTCATCAGCAGATGATGACCGACCCCATGAAGCCCCTCGGGCTGTCCTTCTGGCAGATGACGACCCCCGCGCCCATGGCCGAGGCCGGCGGCCGCCTGTTCGTCGACGTCACCCAAAGGCTGGCCTCGTCGGCGAGCCGGGCCGGCCTCCTGGAGGCCCTGGGGAGATCCGATCCGCTGACCGGGGACGCGCTGCAGACCATCCTCGAGCGCGACGGCTTCATCCGGCCACTCCCTGACGAGGGTCCCCCCGGGCCACTGTTTGGCGGCCCGCCAGCTCCGATCGAGACCGATCCAGCCATCGTCACCGAGCTGATCGGGCGCAGCCAAGCATCAATCGCCGCCTCGGAACGCGACATCCGGACGAAGTCCGGAGAGGCGCTGCTCGACTTCATCCAGGCGGACATCCAGGAGCTGAAGCGGATCCTGTTCGATCCGCAGAGCCATCAGGTGTTCATGTCGGCGATGGAGGCCGCGTGGTGGCTCAACGATCAGCTGCAGGCGTGGCTGGGCGAGAAGAACGCGGCTGACACGCTCACGCAGTCCGTTCCCCATAACGTCACATCGGAGATGGGGCTGGCGCTCTTGGACGTCGCGGACGTGATCCGCTCGCATCCGGACGTGGTGGCGTTTCTGCACCACGTCGAGGACGAGGGTTTCCTGGATGAGCTAGCCAAGCTCTCGGGCGGGCGGGAAGCGCGAGACGCCATCGAGGCGTGGCTCGAAAAGTACGGCGTGCGCTGCGTCGGCGAGATCGACATCACGCGGCCGCGTTGGAGCGAGCGCCCCTCCACGCTCGTGCCCGTGATCCTCGGCAACATCAAGAACTTCGAGCCGGGCGCCGGCGCGCGGCGCTTCGAGCAAGGGCGGCAGGAGGCATGGGCGAAGGAACAGGACGTGCTGGAGCGCTTGCGGGCCCTGCCGGACGGGGAGCGGAAGTCCGAAGAGGCCAAGCGGATGATCGACCGGGTGCGGACCTTCATCGGGTACCGGGAGTACCCGAAGTACGGCATGGTCAGCCGCTACTTCGTGTACAAGCAGGCCCTGCTGAAAGAGGCCGAGCGCCTCGTGCAGGCCCACGTGCTTCGTGAGAAGGAAGACATCTTCTACCTGAGGTTCCCAGAGCTCCACGACGTCGCGCGCACGAACCACCTGGATGACCAGCTCATCGGCCGGCGCAAGGACGCGTTCAGGTCGTATCAAGCGCTCACGCCGCCCCGGGTGCTCACATCGGACGGCGAGGTCATCACCGGGGCGTACCGACGCGACGACGTGCCGACCGGTGCCCTGGTCGGCCTACCGGTCTCCGCCGGGGTCATCGAAGGGCGGGCCCGCGTCATCCTGGATATGGCGCAGGCCGATCTCGAAGCGGGCGACATCCTGGTCACGGCCTACACGGACCCCAGCTGGACGCCGCTGTTCGTGGCGATCACGGGTCTGGTCACGGAGGTGGGAGGCCTGATGACCCATGGCGCAGTGATCGCACGGGAGTACGGCTTGCCGGCCGTCGTCGGTGTAGTAGATGCCACCCGGCTGATCCCCGATGGGCAGCGGATCCGCGTGCACGGAACCGACGGGTACGTCGAGATTCTGCCTTGACTGATCACACCGAGAAGGCTCATCCATAGCGTCCGGCCAAAACAATGCCATGTCACGGCCATGCACCAGGATCTCCGCATCCTTGGACGCCTGGCTGCGGCCCAGCAGTAGTGGCCAGCCAAGGACCTGGATCGATCAGATAGGGCAGGCGAAGAGAAATGAACCGCGATCCTGCCCCAACCTGCCCATCCGGCCAACCTGAGGTCACAAGGCCTGCATGAGTTCTGAGCGGGGACAGGGCAGGCCCGCTCAGGTGGCCGGGTGAGTCATCGTCACGGTCACCCTGCGCGCTGTGGCGGGCAACGTGACGGTTCCGGTGGCCTCGTCGATAGCGCCGGTGCTGGAGGACGCGATGTTGTTCACGAACGCCGGCAGCTGGAACAGGACCGGGCCCGCTGGGCTGTTTCCCGACAGGGTCAGGGTTACCCGTGCGCCGCTCGTCGTGATGTTCAGGCCCATGCGGTGTCCGCCGGTGATCGGCACGTTTGCCAGGGCGATGGGGTTGCCGTCGCTGATCCACGGATTCGGCACTCCGCGCCCGATGATGAGCGTGCCGTCGCCGCGCTCGGCGATGAGCGAGTCGAGCAGTACCAGGTTCGCGTCGGCCGCACCCCAGCCGTGTGGTGAGGCGCCAGCGCCTGCGGTGGGGTGGCTGCCGATCCAGGGTGAGGTCGGATCCGGAGCCTGCACGCTTTCCCACCAGCTGTACGGACCGCTCTGCGTGTTTGCGATCATGAACTGGTAGCCGAGGATCCCCTGGTCGCGGTGCTGGTTGCTGGCCAGGCCCCATTCGCCGTAACCGGCGTTGTATCCGGTGCTGTAGTCGGTAGTGCCATACCCGCCGTAGGTGTTGGCTGGCAGGATGCCCTGCAGCCGTCCGAAGCCGTAGTTGTACGTCGCGTCGATGAGGTCATGGCCAGGCCCGCTGATAGGCGCGTCGAACAGGTAGCCGTCCCAGGCCCAGCGGCCGAACAGGAACGGCGCCGCCCAGTTGGCGTCTTTCGGGTTCGAGCAGCGGTTGTTGTCGTTGGGCTCGACCATCGAGCAGGGCAGGTAGTCAAGGCCGTACGTCAAGATCGTGTTGGCCAGGGTCTGATTGACCGCGTGGAGAAGGCTGCTGTACTCGTCGGTGGCCCAGTTGTACTCCGCGGTGTCACCGAGCCGTTGCGCCAACCATCGGTACGACGCGAGCCCCATCAGGGCCGAGTAGTCGTCGATCGTCCAGTAGCCGTTCGCGTCGATGTCGTTCGTCGCCTCGATGATGCCGCCCAGCCCGGTGCGTGCCGCGGCGATCGCGTGTGCACTGTCCTCGATGCTCGGCTCAGCGGCGTCACCCAGCGGACCGGGGGTGGAGAAGTTGGCCCGGACCGTTGCGATGTCACCGGTCTTCTGCAGGTAGATGGCCCACGGCCAGGAGTACTTCCAGATGCCGTCGTCGTACTGGGCCTGGGTTCCGACCACGTCACGCAGGCGCAGCAACAGGTCGACCGCGGTGACCGTGCCGTCGGTCGAGAAGCCCTGGGTAAGCATGTTGGCCAGGATGCCGATGACGTCGTGGCTGTACTCCTTGTCGTAACCGTTGACGCCGGTCTTGAGATGCGTGCCGGCGCGGGTGATCTGCGTGTAGATAAACCCGGCCTTGTACGCATTGATGAGCTGGCGATCAGGTAGCTGACGAATCTGGGCGAGCTGGCCGAGTTGCCCATTCCAGTACGCGCTCATGTGTGCGAAGTGCTGGGCGTAACTGCCCGCCGCGGTCAGCTGGCCCTTGGTGGGATAGGGATAGCTGCCGGCAAACTTGTCAGAGAACACCGCATAGTCGTGGTTCACCGTCGAGCGTGGGGGGACAATGTCAGGCGCGGCGCCAAGCGGTATCAGGTTCGACGTCGGTTTCGGGTCGGCCCTGATGGGCCTGCTGGTCGGGTTGGTCACCGTCACCCGGCTGTAGATCACGACAAAGGGATTGCCGCCGATGGTGACCTTGTCACCGAAGTTGGTGACGCTGACCGCAGCGGTGCCACTGTGGAAGCTGGTGGTCAGCGCGGGCAGGTATCCGTCGGCGTTGACCCACGCGGTCGCACCGCCGGTGTAGATGCCGTAGCCGTAAAGCTGGCCCGTGTTCTTGACGACGAAGCTGCCGCTCAGGCACGCGACGACAGCCTCGTCGTTCCCGGCCCATCCGATCGCGGCCGCCGTCGTGCCCTGGGCGTACTCGGTAGTAGTGGACGTCCCGCAGACGGGACCCGATGTCTGCGCGGACGCGGCGGACGCCGCGAGGACAGCTGCGGTCACGGTCAACGAGGTCAGGACGACCACGACCTGTAGTGGTCGTTGGTGTCGCCTACGTCCGCATCGAAAGAAGCTCATCGTCGTGCTCCCAGCTCAACGTTTCGCGCGTGCCCGAGCGCTCCGTGGTAACACCGACACCCGAAGGATCAAGACGAACGCCACCACTTCATGTCAATTGTGTTGATGCTGTGACATGACGCCGATTCCACCGAATACCTCTGCTCGACGGTTGTCAACGCGTTGACAACTTCAATTGGCCCATGTCCTGTCAGCGCGGACCGGCTGGCCGGTCGCCTGGGTATAGGCCAGGCCTCATTCCCGGCGGCGATCCACAGCCGGTGGTCCTGTGCCGCCCGAATATTCGATCGTGGGGCTTGAGCTGCTGTTTCGGCTGTGGGCCTGATGCTGTGATGGTTGGCTGATCGGGTGCCTCTGAAGATCGCTTACCTGCTGATGCGCTGGCCGTTTGGCCTGGTTGCGCTGGTGTTCCGCGGGGACCAGGCGAAGGACGCCGAGTTGCTGGTGCTCCGGCATGAGAACGCGGTGCTGCGCCGGACCGCCGGCCGGGTCCGGTACGAGCCCGCCGCCCGGGCAACGTTAGAACCGGGTCAGCCGCCGCTAACCGCCAGTTCCGGTGGCGCAGACCTGAGCGGGTGGCCCGCTGACGTGTTACGAACCCGCCTTGGCCGAGGGCACGCTGAGAAGGTCTCGTCATCGATGATCGGGGGCGCCCGGTAGCCGTCGCATGCTGGCCTGTTGCCTATCCATTAACTAGAATCAGCGCTCTACGATCGCGCGCGGGGCGCTCGGACTGGCTCGGGCGCTGGGGGGACGGGTGTTGATGTGGCAGAGCGATCATCGACATTAGGCATTCAACTCGCCTGCGGGCCGGACGCCGACGCTGAGGAGATCGCCGAGTCCGCCTCGCAGCTTCGCCGCGAACTCCTGGACCTTGACGTCGAGGCGGTCGAGGCGCCCCGGGTGGGCGAGCCTCCAGCGGGCTCACGGGCGGTCGATGTGGCCGCTCTCGGCTCGTTGCTTGTCACCGCTGGCCCGCAGTTCCTCGCCGCTGTCGTGGGCGTGGCCCGGGCGTGGCTGGGCCACTCACAGCAGCGGAGCATCCGGCTGGAGCTGGACGGTGACGTGCTGGAGCTGACTGGCTTGGCCTCGGACCAGCAGCGGATGCTGGCCGACGAGTGGCTGCGCCGGCACGGAAGCGGGTGATGCCACCATGGCAGCCACCCGCAACGCCCTGATCGTCGCGAGCTACCACTACACCGATCCAGGTCTGCGGCAGTTGCACGCGCCCGCGAGCGATGCCCGTGCCCTCGAGGCGGTGCTGCAGGATCCCGGCATCGGAGGTTTCGATGTCCGCACGCTGCTCAACGCGCCGGCTCACGAGGTCAACCTGGCCGTGGAAGAGTTCTTCGCTGACCGTCGGCCCGACGATCTGCTGCTGGTGCACTTCTCCTGTCACGGTGTCAAGGACGAGGACGGCGACCTGTACTTCGCCACGAGCAACACGATGCTGCGGCGGCTGGGCGCAACAGCAGTCGGGGCCGACTTCGTCAACCGGTGCATTAGCCGTAGCCGGTCCCGGCGGATCGTGCTCCTGCTGGACTGCTGCTACGCGGGCGCGTTCGAGCGGGGGATGACCGCGCGGGCAGGCACGGAGGTGGGGATCGAGGCGCAGTTCGGCGGTCGCGGCCGGGCGGTGATCACCGCCTCAAGCGCGATGGAGTATGCCTTCGAGGGCGAGGAACTGGCCGATGTCGGCGACCCGCAGCCGTCGGTCTTTACCAGCGCTCTGGTGAAGGGCCTTGAGACTGGAGAGGCCGACCGCGACCAGGATGGCCTGGTCGCCCTGGACGAGCTTTACGACTACATCTACGACGCGGTGCGGGCGACCACGCCGCATCAGACGCCCGGCAAGTGGATGTTCGGCGTGCAGGGCGAGATGGTTATCGCCCGTCGCAGCCGCCCGGTCACCACGCCTGCGGAGCTGCCACGGGAACTGCAGGAGGCGATAGGCAGCCCGCTGGCCATGGTCCGCGCGGCGGCCGTGCAGGAACTGACCCGGGTGCTCACGGGCAGGCACGCCGGGATGGCCCTGGGCGCCCGGCTAGCCCTGGAGCGTCTCGCCAACGACGACAGCCGGACCGTTGCCGCCGCGGCCATGGCCGCGCTCGGCAGCCAGACGCCATCACTGTCTGCTGTGACCGCACTGCCTGACGATCTGGCCGCCGCCCCGGACCCGGCCGATGAGATAGTCGCGGCGCCACCTAAGGACGTCCTGGCCGAGGTCCCCAGCACGGCCGCGGCTACCGAGGTGCCAGCAGCCACACCGCCTGCCGAGGCGAGCCCGGCCGATATGGAGACCGAGGCACCTGGGCTGGCTGAAGAATCGGTTCTGGCCGGTGTAGAGGCCGAGGTCTCTTTGCCGGCCGCGGGGGCGGTTTCGCGCGATACGGAGAGCGAGGCACCAGCGCGGGCCGCAGCGGCCGGAAGGGGGGGCGAGACGCTGCGCACAGCCGACCTGGTCTCAGCAGGCGGCCGTCCTCGGGCGCCGGCCGCGCCTGCCGACGTCGCACGCCTCGCTGCCGGTGTGCTTGCGATCACCGCCGCGGTCCTGGCCCTTGCGGGCCTGTTGGCCATCTACCAAACGGTCAGCGAGGGCACCAGCAGCTTTCGCCTACTGGATTACTCCTGGGATAAGTGGTATGCGATCCTGAGCGCCGTCGTGGACCTGGTCGCGGGCGCTTGCTTGGTCATCCCTCGCACCAAACGGTTTATCGGTCCGGGGATTCTGCTGGGCAATGTCGCTGTTTCGGCGGGAGGGCTGGCCTTTCTGATTTTCTCCGTGCTGGCCTATAGCGGTTACGGCAGCGGATTCTGGCTTGAGTTCGCTGCCAGCCTGGCCGAAGTAGCCGCAGCCTGCCTGGTGGGGATCGCCGTGGCGCGGACGGATGAGATTCGCTTGGCGCGCTGGCCAGGACGGCCCGGGCTTACCTGGATCATCGTCCTCATCGGTGTTGCGGCCGCGGTGGCGCTGGCCTTCCACGCCCACAATCTCTCCGCCGCCGCCAAGTACGACCACATGACGACAGCTATCTGGACGGCAGTTACGGCTCTCGTCGTGCCCGTGTATGCGACGGCGGTGAAGCCGAGACTGTTCGCCGTTGCCCTGCTCGGCGGGTGGCTCGCTGCCGACGTGGCGTTCCTCGTGTACTACGTCCCCTTCCTGATCTATGAGCGCAATAATGGTTACGCGGCGATCAGTACCGCCCCGCTCCTCGTCTTCGGACTCACGCTGGTCGCGATTGTTCCCACCGCCGCTCTCTTCGCTCGCGGAGCGTCAAGCGCCGGGGTGACAGAGCGAACGTGACGGTACCTGACGATTTACTCTTCTGGCACGGACCATTTGCCTCTATGGTCTGGTGCAGGGCATTCACTGGCTAACTCTCAGCAGCCGGTACCATGATATGCATACACCTCACGCCGGGCCAGCACCATCAGGCAGCCGAGCAGGCGGCGCGCGAGCAGGTGGCCCAGCGAGCTGATCACTCAGCGATGATCTCAGCCCGCAAGGCCGGCCAGGCGTATCGAGTAATCGAGCCCCGCAGGCGGCAGCGGCCCGGGTACACGTCCATGAGATACAGGCCGTGAGCGCAGCTAAGTTAGTTGCTGAGCGCGACCGACAGCAGGTGGTCGCAGGCGGTTCGCCCCCCGGTGCACGGCAGTCGCGTCCAGCAGCGAGCCGACCTGGCGCAGCGGGCGGATGATCTGCTGATAGCGGCGCCCGCCAACGAGGGCGGTGCCCGAGGTCGGGGCGTCGAGCCCCAAGATGATCCGCATCGTGGTGGTCTTGCCGGCACCGTTCGGGCCGAGGAAACCGGTCACTCGCCCGGGGCTGACCGTGACCGCTCAGGTCGTCCACCGCGGTACCCGGCCCGAACCGTTTAGTAAGCCGGTTCAGCTCGATCATGACTGCGCGCCGCCGAGAATGGCGTGGAAGGCTGCCTGCCTCATGAGTCCCTCCATGTCAGGGTCGCTGCGCCGATCCGGGCGGACCTGATCCGGACGGGACTGGCCGTGCCCGGCCGACCCGGCCGATACTCAGGTAGATGATGCCGCCGAGAGGTGTCTGGGCGAGGCAGATGAGTGCCCACGCCCACTTGGGCAGGTAGCGCACCTGGCCGGCACGTGCGATGTCGGCGAGGCAGAGAGCATCGAAGCCAGCAGCCAGGCCCAGGCCCAGCATGAGCAGCCAGCCAGGCAGGTGGGGAAACGCGCTCCCTAGCGAGATCAGGAGGAAGATCAGCAGGAGCCAGATAGCAACGCCGACGGTCGCGCGTACTGCCACATCGGAAGGCCGGACCCGGATGGCGCCGTTCCGCCATTGCGAGGTCCGCACGGGCCGGGCGCCCCCGCCAGCCCGGCTCAGCTGCCGGGTGCTCCAGGCGATGCCGGCCGAGTAGGTCAGTGCCCGCACGGCGCGCCGGAGCCCTGGGCGGATGCTCTGATCGTCCAGGATGGCTGGCAGCTCAGCTGCCCATTCCCGGCAGCGCTCAGCACGGATGTCCTCAGGGAGCCGGCGGCAGGCAGCACGGATAAGCCGCTCACAGATCCGCTGGACGCGCGGCGCCGGGCTCACTGCGTGCCTCCCGGCGCTGGCTGTGCCGTGCCTTGCCGTGCGCGCCGCGCGGGAACCGGGGCCTGGGCAAGCTCGACGCGGGCGACGCGGGCGCCTTCGGCGGTCAGCCGGTAATACTTGCGTGGCGGCCGGCCGGCCGCGTCCTGCCGCTGGGGCTCCCACTCGGAGTCCACCAGACCCTCCTGCTGCAGGCGGGCAAGCATCGGGTACAAGGTGCCGCTGGGCAGCTTCGCGGCCTTCATGAGGTCATAGCCGTAGTGCGAAGCAGAGGGGTCAGCCAGCAGTACCCTCAGCACGCGCTCCAGCGGCCCGGTTAGCTTCACGCGCCAGAGCCTACATGTGTAGGCTACATATGTCGAGAACGGGCCGCGCCGGTCACCTGACTTACCGGAACCGTAAAGGACACGCACCCGCGTGATCGGGCCGGAAACACCTTTAGATCCACGGGCCCCGCGTGAAAACTTGACACAAACGTCCAGAAGCTAGCGACCATTAGGATCGCTGGATGCCGAGGTGCGCGCTCGTTGCTGCTTACCCGGCATCGTCAGGACGCTCTTCGTCGGCTTGGGCGATGAGCTTGCGCCAGCGGGTTGAGATCTCCTCAGTTCGCGGCGTTCCTGGCCGGCCTGAGATGGCCTGCCCCGGATACAGCAGCCGTTATAGCGGCGTTTCAGCGCGCGTGTCATGCTGGCCGGACTGGTCGGGGTCATTTCTAATCTGCTGGGGGAGACCATGAAGCTTCGCGGCCCGGGTCTGCGCGTGATCGCCCGCCGTCTCGTCATCGCGGCGGTGCCGCCAGGACCAGGAGCGGCGGGAGCAGTGAAGGCCGCAGGGCCGGGCCGGCGGGTGATCGCCGTCAGGCCCAGGGTCAGGATGCTCGCCGTCGCGGGCGCCGCCGCCCTGGCCATCACCGCCGTGTCCGCGGTCGCGCCGGGCGGGCCCGCCGCGCAGGCCGCCGCGTCGTTCGCCACGCCGGCGATCACGGTCGCCGACGGCAACTCCGTGATCGCCGTGCAGACCTCCGGCAACGGGCTGCGGTTCTACTGGAACGAGTTCGGCACCAGAACCTGGCACGGCGAGCAGGTCGCGGCGAACGGCACGACCTTCTCCGCGCCGTCCATGGTGCAGGACGGCGACTCCGTCGTCATCGCCGCGGAGGGCGCCGGCAACAGCCTGGACTTCTACTGGCAGCCGAACGGCGGGAGCGGCTGGACCATGGAGACCGTGGCGGGGAAGGGGACGACCTACTCCGCGCCGTCGGTCGTGCAGGACGGCAAGTCCGTGATCATCGCCGCCGAGGGAGCCAGTAACAGCCTGGACTTCTACTGGGCGGCCAACGGCACCACGGCCTGGCACCCCGAGACGGTCGCAGGGCCGGGGACGACCTTCTCCAAGCCGTCGCAGGCGGTGAACGGCAGCAGCGTGAACATCGTCGCCGAGGGGCCTGCCAGCGCCCTGGAGTTCTACTGGGCAGCCAACGGCAGCTCCACGTGGACCCGGGAGCTCGTGGCGGGCGCCGGGAGCACCACCGATGCCCCCGCCATCACCGTGAATAACGGCAGCGTCAACGTGGCCGCGGTCGATGAGAATATCGTCGCAACGATGTTTTACTGGGCGCTGAACGGCACCGCGAACTGGCACCCGGAGAGGCTGCCGGGCTTCGACGGCGGCGCGCCTGCCATCACGACCTACCCGGGCGGGGTACACGTTGTCGACCGGGACTGGTTCGGCCAGATGGCCGACAAATCCACCTCCAACGGAACCGGTACCTGGCAATGGACCGGAGTGGGCGGGCAAGTCTCCACGTCCGACCCGGCCGTCACCATGAACGACGGCAGCGAGAACATCGCCGAGATCGACTTCAACGGCAACCTGGACTTCTACTTTCAAGCCGATGACGGGCCGTACCTCCAGGAGGTAGTGGACACGGCCGCCAACCTGTGACCCGGCCGCCGGGCCGGCTGTCCGCCTCCTGTTCGGGCTGGCGGCGTCGGGGCGGCCACGCCGCCGGGCGACTACCGGGGTTTGCCTGCGCAGCGCCGGGTTTTCGTGCCGATCACTTCTAGCTGTCGCCGAACCTGGTCAGGTGTGTCCGCTCCGGGGAAGGAGTCCCGGTAGTCCGTCCGGTGGCCACAGATGAGCGTGTCCGGTCGGTGCGGCCTCCCCTGAGCCGCCCCGACCGAACGTGATCGCGCGCCAGTACTCATTGGTCGCGGACGTAGTAGCTGGTTCGATGCCGACGACGCGGTTGCCGCGCTTGACGCTGGACTCCTAGAGGGAAACCCCGGCGGCGCTTGCTGGTCGGCTCAAAAGGACGCCTCGGCGTCGTGATCGCGGTACATGGCCGCCCTCCTTGGCTCGGCAACGAGAAGGAGAACTGTAGCCCGTTCGACGCGGCAGGTGCGAGCTATTTCCGGTCGCTGCACTGGCTTAGCTGCAGCATGGCTGACACGCGAGGTGCGGCACGAGCAGTATCCCGGTGGGCCCGTGGAGGAGAGATGCCGGCAGTCTGGTGCGGGATGTCGCTGGTCGCGGAGAAGTGGGTGCACACGGTCGTGGTGGTCCTGCGGGGTGTGCGTTCCTGTATCGCGGTGGGTCGCGGTGCCCGGCATTCCCGGATTGGCTGCCCGGTCAGTCCGGGCCCTGGGAGGGTGGGCTGATGCGCTTTACTGACGGGCTGGGCCAGGCCCAGAGGATCGTGATCGTGATTGCCCTTGGCGTGGCATCGGGGGCCGTGGGCAGTTATCTCGTCAATCTCGCAAGTGCGGCCGGGTTCGGCTGGTACGCCTACGCGCCGCTGAGCCAGGAGGCGTATTCGCCGCGTGCTGGGCTGGCTGGATGGCTGCGCTTGATCATCTGGCTTGCGTTGACC
>Ga0265338_10004691_pt1 | contig 18316 bp, 18 predicted proteins | sample 42126metaG_FD_193579 | JGI IMG/M metagenome (GOLD analysis project Ga0265338, IMG submission 193579) | Rhizosphere microbial communities from Carex aquatilis grown in University of Washington, Seatle, WA, United States - 4-21-26 metaG | ecosystem: Host-associated > Plants > Roots > Rhizosphere... | reverse complement strand
CCGCGGCACCGCTTTCTCGAGCTCGCGCCGAAGCACTGGCAGGCGACGCGCGACCGCTTGAGACCCGAGGAGCTGGCGGCTCCTCTCTCATCCTTCGAAATTCCGGCGGAGCTGGCACCGCCGCCGGTCCACGCCCGCCCCGCGGCGTAGGACCGCCCGCCGTCGTCAAGCACGTGGCGATCCGCCGCGCTACGTGCGGTCCGTGCAGCGGTTACGAAGAGACGCCAAGATCCGCACGCCTTCGTCGCATTCCGCGCGGCGCTTGTTGTATTCCGACGAGGCGAGGGAGTGGCGGACGCCGCTGTTGACCACCACGATCTCAGCCCCGCTGGGAGCTCCACCGCTTCGTGCGCCAGCGACCGGCAGTCGAGAAGCAGCGCCTTTCCTTGCTCGCCGAACGTGGAGGCCATCTGGTCCATGATCCCGCACGCCACGCCGACGAAACCGTTTTCTGCCGCACTGACTGTTCGACGTGCAGCCGCTGCTGGTCGTCTTGCTGACTATCGACGAGTAGGTACCGGGATTTTGCGCCCCGTCGACTGCGCGCACCCGGTAGCTGTAGCTGGTGCCGGGGGACAGAGCGGTATTCGCGAAGGAGGTAGCGGTGGTATTTCCGACGACTGCGAATGACGAACAGCTGGCGCCTTGGCACTGCTCGATGAAGAAGCTGTTGATATTGACGTCGTCGGGCGCCGTGGCCCATGAGAGATCGATCTCGGTCGATGAAACGACTGTCGCCACCAGGTTGGACGGCGTGGGCGGCGGTGTAATATCGGCGGCGTGGAAGGCCGCCATCTGCATCACCCATTGGCCACTCGATGTGAGGCCGGTAGCCGCGATATTGCTGCGAAGTAGATCGATTGGCTCACGCCGTCAGCACTTCGCGTCGGTCCGATCGCCAGTTGATAGTTGTTTCCCGATTCGTCGAGGACCCATCTCACGGATGCGGTGGTGTCGTTCCACCCGACGATGACGACGTTCAAGTTTCCGGCGGTCTGGGCGTCCCCATAGGTGACCGGCACGTACGTCTCCGGCGTTTGCGGCACCGACGAGGCCACCTGAACGAATAACGGGGTGGCGAGCGCGCTGCGTCCTACCTGCAACGACTCGGTTGTTGGGGCGGGCTGTTGGCACGCTGGCAGGGCGAGAAACAGCAGCGTCACGATTGAGCAACGTGCGGCTGGCTTCGCAGGCCGCCGCAACCCCCGCACGAAACGCAACCGATCCGCAACCGATCGATCGTGACTAACGAACGACGATCGCCACGTCATAAGACCATCGAGACGTTTAGTGGCCATTGGCTCCCCTTTTGGATTCGGACCGGCGCCCGTGGCGCTCGTAAGCTGCACACAGCCGCCCGACCTGACGCAGCCCCAGTCCAAGAAGCTGCGCTGCCTTCACCTGCGTCAGCCGGCGCTCGACCACGCGCCGGATCACATCAAGTCGGTCGAGCTCCTTGCGGCTCATGCTGACCAGCTCGGTTGCCATTCGTCAGGCCACCGTGCCGTTTCCAGCCGCCACAACCGGACATTTCTACTTGGCACAAACCGGACATTTTCATGTGGCTGCTACACATCAATGTCCGAGATAGAGCGTTACGGTAACTTCATACGGGACCGTCCCACGCCCGCCCGCCCCTTCCGGCGGCGCGCGTACCGCGAGACCGGCGGCCCCGTCATCGGCCGCGTCACCGCCGCGCAGACCGAGCTGGTCAGCGTCGTGATGGTGGCGCGCGACGCGCTGTCACTGACCGCCGACGCCCTGGCGTCCATCTACGCGCACACGCACCGATCGTTCGAGGCCGAGGATCTGCACCAGCTGGCCAGTCGCCTGCAGGCGGCCCACGGCAACGTGACCTATCTGCGCAACGAACGCGACATCGGCTACGCGCACGCGTGTAACCAGGGTCTGGCCGCCGCGCGCGGCGAGTACCTGGCGATCATGCACAACGACGTGGTCGTGACGCCGGGGTGGCTCAGTCGCCAGCTGGCGCTGATGGCGCTCGATCCGTCCGTGGGACTGGCGGGCCCGGCGTTCAACGCGTGCGCCAGCGACCAGAGCGTCGGGATGCGCACCTACCGCGACGTCGACCAGCTTCTGGCGTTCGCCGAGCCCTGGGCGGTGAACCACGCGAACGAGCTGGCGATCACCATGCCCCTGTCGGGGATCTGCCTGGTCATGAAGCGTCAGGTCGTGAGCCGCATCGGCGGGCTCGATCCCCGCTTCGGATCGGCGATCCACACCGACGACGACTGCTGCATCCGCGCCTTCCGCGCCGGCTACCGCCTGGCGATCGCGTTCGATGCGTTCGTCCACCATCACGGCGCGGGGACCTGGAAACTTCTGGGGATGGATCACCGCCGGCGCGCCGCCGCGGACAGCTGGCGCGTGTTCTGCCAGAAGTGGGGCTTGCCGGCCGACGCCAAGGTGCGGCCGGCGGCGCGTGAGCTGGCGGCGCGGCCGTTCGATCCGGCGCGCGACCGCATCCCGCTGGTTCCCGAGGACGTTGGCGCGCCGACCGGCGGCCTGCTCACTCACCTCCGATCATCCCTGCCGGCGCCCGCTGCCGGCGCCAGGTGAACCGGGACCGCGCGCTCGATGCAACGGCGTTCGGTCGCGCATCCGACTGTCGCTCAGCGCCTCTTGAAGGATCCTCGCGCCAGCGGCGTCTTGCGCCGCAGCTCCGTCCTGCGCGCAAGCGGCTTGCCCTGCGCGAGCGCGGATCGGTGGAGCCCCGACGACGTTCTCGGCCCGCTGACCGGCTCCGGCTCGGGCTCTGATTCGGCGAGCGGCGGCGCCGCCGGCGCGCTCATCCAGCGCTCGAGGACACTCCCCAGATCCGACACGACCGCCAGCGCGGTCTGCGCCGTACGCGACACCACCGCCAGCGCGAAGTCGCCCTCCTCGGCCGGCGCCGTAAGAATCATCTGGAACCCCAGGACGTGCACCAGGTAGCGGCGCGCGTGATCTGGACGCTCTGGACGCTCGGTCACCCGCACCCCTTCGAGCCTGCCCAGGGCCCGGATCAGCGCCGCGAAGGACGAACCGTCCAGGGCGACGCGCAGGTTCAGGATGTCGCTGGCCCTGTCCCGCAGCGCGAAGGTGTGACCCGCGATCGTGGAGTGAGCCAGGTCGGGCGGCGACGGCATCGGATGGCCACGCTATACGGATGTTCAGTCACCGTCAACGTCGGCGTCGGCTACGGCGCGGGCGCGACGACCGTGCTGCCGTCGAGGCTGACCGCCGTCTGCGCCAGCAGGCGACCGTTGATCGAGGCGCCGGTGTGCAGCGTGATCGAGGTCTGCGCCAGGATCACGCCCTCGGCGTGCGCGGCCGTGCCGAGATCCACCAGGCCGGCGACCTGCCAGAAGACGTTGCTGGCCAGCGCGCCTCCGGTGAGGTGGACCCTCACGGAGCCGCTCAGGGTCAGATTCTGGGCGACCTGCAGAATCCAGACGGCGGTCCCGCTCCCGGCGAGGGTGATGTCGGTCGGGATCAGCAGACCGGAGCCCCACTTGTAGACCCCCGGCGGCAGGGTCATGCCGCCGATGTTCCCGGCGCCGAGCTCGGTGACGGTGGGCGCGCGGCCCGCGGCGTCGGTGTAGGCGGTCTGCATGTTACCGACCGCGACCGTGAGGTTGGACGGCGTCGGCGGGGTGTAATCGGCGGCGTAGGCCATCCCGGTCAGCTGCGACGACGTCGAGAACACGTTCGTCGCGTCAGCCGTCAGCGAGAACCCCGTGATGAAGGTGGCGGCGGCCGGGCTGATGCCGAGGTTGCCCGTGACCGCCGAGGCCGGCACCGTCGAGATCGCGCTCTTGGCGAGGATGACGAAGTTGCCGGCCCCACCCAGGTCGACGGGCAGCCCCGGCGCCACCATGTTCGCCGTGGAGAAGGTCCACGATCGAGCCGCCGCCAGCGCCACGCCGGGCACGCTGCGCGCTGCCGTGGTGATGGTCGCGGTGAAGGAGGTGTTGGCGGGCAGCGGCGCGGCCGGCAGGAACACGGCCGTGCCGCGCGAATAGAGCACCGAGCCCACCACGGCAGGTCCCGCGCTCTGAGTCAGCCTGAATGTCGTGGGTGTCAGCGTGGTCGGATCCATCGCCTCGCTGAAGACGGCGCTGACGTTGCTGTTGGAGGGCACGGCGGTCGCGCCGTTGACCGGCGCCGTCGAGAGGATCGTCGGCACCGTGGCCGGGGCGACGTCGGACGCGGGCCGCGTGTCGCTGGTGTCGCCCTTGTCGGCGGGCGGGCCATCCGTCGCCGGGTTGGTGTCGGCGGTCGCGTGCACGTCGGTGCCCGCGGGGGCGTCGGCGGCGACGGGCGTGTCAGTGGCGTCGGCGGTGGCGTCGGGGTTTCGACCCGCCTCCGTCGCCGGGGCCAGGTCGGCGGTCGGGCTGAGATCCGCCGCCGAGCTCCCGTCGGTGGGGCTACCAGAGCCGCTGCTTGCGCAGCTGGCCAGCAACCCCACCAGCAGCCAGGAACCCGCAAGGCCCATGCGACCGGTGAGCTGTCGTCGCGCTCGCCGGATCGCGGTCGTCGTCTTCGTCGTCATGGTTGTCTTTCGATCCGAGCGTTACGGGAGAGTCACGTCGTTGGTGTCCAGGGTCACCGCGCCATTGATGGCCAGGGCGCGACCGACGAGGCTGGCGTTGGTCCCCATGCTGATCGATGCGCCCGCCATGATGGTTCCCTGAACTGCTGACGACGAGCCAAGCGTCGCCGAGGTCCCGACCTGCCAGAAGATCATCGACGGCTGCGCGCCATTGACGAGCAGGACCTGGCGTCCGGTGGCGACCGTCAACGTGGTCGTCATCTGAAAGATGAAGACCGCGTTCGGATCGCCTTCGGCGTCGAGCACGACCTCGCCCGCCGAGATCGTGATCGCTCCAGTCGCCTTGTATAGCCCGGGCGTCCAGGTCTGCCCGCCGATCTCGCCGGTCAGCGGGTGAGCGCAGTCGATGCGGGCGGCGGCCGAGCCGTACGCCGTGCCGAGGCTCGCCTGGGCGGCGGCGGACGCGCCATCGGCCGCGTGCGCCGTCCCGATGAGGACGCCAGGCGGGAATCCGGTCACGGCCGTACCCGGGCTGACGCCCAGATCGCCGGTGACTCTGGTGCCTCCCGTGTTGGTCACCGTCATCCCGGCCAGCACGGCGTAGCCCGTGGCATTCCCCAGCACCACCGTCATCAGACCGCAGGTGCCGGTCGTGAACGTCCACGCGTAGGGGAACAACATCGGATTGCCGGCCGAGTCGGTGACCCCGGTCGTGATGGTCGCGATGTAGATCGTGTTGACGGCGAGATCGTTGTTGGGCAAGAAGGTCGCGATGGTTCCGGTGGCCGAGTAGCTCACCGTGCCCGGTATCATCGTCCCGCCCTGGGTCAACACGAACGTCGTCATGTTGATGGTGGCCGCGTTCATGGGCTTGGTGAAGGTCGCGGTGATGATCTTGCGGGTCGACACGTTCATCGCGAGACTGACTGGATCGGTCGAGATGACCATCGGCGCGCCGTTGGCGTCTCCCAGGTCGAAGCGGGCGTCGCTGGCGTCGCTGACCTCGACACCGGCGGTGTCGGGGCGAACATCGAAGGCGTCGGCGGACGCGTCGATCCCCGGCGCTTCGATCGGCGCGTCGACGCCCGGCACGTCGATCGGCACGTCGACGGTGGGCGCGTCGATGCGCACGTCGATGGGCGCGTCGATGCGAGGCGCGTCGCCCGCCGCCAGGTCGGCAGGCAGGTCGGCGGCAAGATCCAGGCGTGGGGCGTCGCCGGCGGGAACATCCGGGGTGCCGGTGTCGGTGCGCGGCGCGTCGACCACCGCGTCGTGGCCGGCGTCGACCCTGCCGCCGGCGTCGCCGGCGGGGAACTCGACCAGTTGCCGTCCGCACGCAGGCAGCACCAGCAGCAGCAGCAGGAACAACGACCAGACCGGCGCGCCGCGGCTCTTCATGTTACTTGCTCCCTTCGGGAATGATGTTGAAGTGGACCAGGAACTCGACGCGACGGTTGTTCTCACGGCCCGCGACGGTGGCGTTGGTGTCGGCCGGCACCGAGGACGAGAAGCCCTTCGAGTCGAGGCGATCCTTGGAGATGCCGTGCGCGACCAGATAGTCGAGGACCGCCGCGGCGCGCTTTTCGGACAGCGTCTGGTTGCGATCGTCGCCGCCCTCGGACGAGGAGTGCCCCTCGACCTGCACGCGGAAGCTCTTGTTGTCCTTCAAGGCCTGTACGACCTCGTCCAGCACCGGGAACGACACCTCTTGCACGGTGGCCTGGTTCCAGGCGAAGTAGAGCCGCTCTTTCAGCTCCAGCTTGTCCTTGCCGACGGTGATCTTCTTGTAGGCTGGGCAGCCCCAGTTATCCACGGGCCCGGCGACGTCAGGGCACCGGTCGACCTTGTCGGGCACGTCGTCGCTGTCGCGGTCGGCGCACACCATGACCTCCTTGTTGACGGTGACGGTGCGAATCTCGGCCGGCGGCGGCGGCGCGGCGGGGGCGACGTCGCGCGGGCGGCGCACGCCCGACCCCACCTCCAGAACAGCACTTTCCGGGCCACCGACCGAAGCAAATGACTTCGGTGGCTTGCGAGCGCGGGCCGTGGTCGCCGCGGCGCGATCCAATCAAAATGAAGCGGTCGCCTCTGTCGTTTCGAATGAGCGCGCCGACCCTTCCGGCGCGCCCTCGATGCGGAAGCGGGCCAGCAGCTAGATCAGGATGACGATGAGAATCACCAGCAGCAGCACGGTGATCACACCGCCGCCGATGTAGCTCCCGCCGTCGCCGCCGATGAACTGGGCCAGCCCGGGCGCGGCCGCTTCGCGCGCGGCGTAGCCCTCCGGGGCCGGCACCGTCGCCGCCCCGGATCCCGCTTCCGGGACGACCGATGCGCGCCGCGCGCCGGCCAGCTCTTGCGGCGCCGTCGCGGGCGCGCGCAGGACGCCTGCCTGCGCGAGCGATGGCATGGCGGAGAAGGCCGCCAGCAACACCGCGACCAGCGCGGTCTTCGCGATGCGGCCGATCATGGGATGACCTTTCGACCCTGAATCACGCGAATGATCACGACGACCACCCGTGCTGGCTACCGTGGTCATCCTCGTGATTTCATCGCGGATCTCTGGGTCAGGCCCGCGGTTGACCGGCTACCTTCGGCGTGTTCGAAGTGGGGCATGAAAAGGCTGCTGCGTGACATCGTCGAATGGGCCCGATCGAAGGCCGGCGCGATCTGGCGCGTGGTAGCCCCGCACGCCGGGCGTCGCGAGCGGAGCGGCGGCCGACATCGTTCGACGGCGCCGGGAACTCGTCATCGAGAACGCCATGCTCAGGCACCAGATCGTGATCCTGCGGAGAAAGTTTCCGCATCCGAGGATCACGATGTTCGACCGGCTTCGCTTCCTCATCGCAGCCGCGGTGCTGCCGACGTGGCGCCGCGCCCTGGCCATTGTGCAGCCCGAGACCCTCCTGCGGTGGCACCGCGAGGGCTTTCGCCTGTTGTGGCGGCGCCGATCCCGGGCCGGGAGCGTGGAACGCCGGGTCGCCCACGAGACCGTCACCTTGATCCGGCAGATGGCGACGAAGAACCGACTGTGGGGGGCCGAACGGATCCGAGGCGAACTCTTGAAGCTCGGCCTCAAGGTCAGCAAGCGGACGGTGCAGAAGTATATGCGCGCCGTCCGCGAGCGTCGCGGTGGCGGCCAAACGTGGGCGACGTTCATCAAGAACCACGCCAACGACATCTGGTGCTGCGCCTTCGTGCAAACCTACGACCTGCTCTTCAAGCCGCTTTTCCTCTTCTTCTTGCTGAACCAGGGCTCGCGCAAGGTGGTCCACATAGCGGCCACGCGGAACCCGACCCAGGAATGGACGGCGCAGCAGTTGCGCAACGCCACCATGGAGGGCTTGACGCCCAGGTTCCTGATTCGAGACCGCGACGAGAAGTTCGGTGCCACATTCGATCGCGTTGCCAGGGGCGCGGGCGCGCGCGTGATCAAGACGGCCGTGCGGGCCCCGAACATGAATCCCGTTGGCGAAAGATTTGTCGGCAGCCTGAGGCGCGAGGCCCTCGACCATGTGCTCCTCGTCAGCGCGCAGAAACTCGAAGACGTCGCCCGGCAATACCTGCTCTATTTCAACAAGGCCCGGCCTCATCAAGGTATCGGGCAACGGATCCCGGACGCCCCGGCGAACGACAACCACGACGGCAAGATCATCGCCACTCCGGTACTCGGCGGCCTTCATCACGACTACCAAAGGGCCGCGTGATCCCTTGCGATCCCAGCGGATGGACGAGGTAGCCACCACGACCGTCAAGGATCGACGACGCGCCGGGCCCCAGCTGGGCACGGTGTTCGCCTTCGAAAGCCGGCGCGCGCCAGGCGCGCCGTAGGGGAGAGAGAGCCCTCGCTCGCGAAGAGTGCTGGGGCTCGCCGCGTCGGGGGCGCGATGCTAACGATGTTCGATACGCTCAGCCCCGACCACATTGCTGACTCGTGATTGCTGCCGGCCGCTCCGGAGCGTGACCTGAGCTCTTCCCCGCGGTAAACCTTAGGCGTGAGCGCGGGCACCGATGAGCAGGTCTCTTCCCTGTTTCCGCACGGGGGCGCCGCGGGCCGCGCGCTAGCTGCGACGGATTGGGCGCGGAACCCGCTCGGAGTGCCCTCCGCGTGGCCGATGTCGCTCAAGGCATTGGTGCGCGCGATGCTGGCCACGCGACAGGCGACGTGCTTGTTCTGGGGACCCGAGCTCACTAACCTCTACAACGAGGGCTTCATCCCACTTCTCGGCGAGAAGCACCCCGCCGCTATGGGGCAGCCCGCTCGAGCCTGCTGGGCCGACGCGTGGCCAGTGGTCGGCGAGCTCTTGAACGGCGTTGTCACGCGCGGCGACGCCGTGCTCTTCCACGAGATGTGCGTCCCAATCGCGCGCGACGGAAAGCTAGACGACGCGTGGTGGAACTATAGCTACTCGCCCGCGTTCGACGACACGGGTGCCATCGCCGGTGCGCTTGTCGTGGCCACCGAGACCACGGCGGCGGTCGCGGGACGCCAGCAGCTGGAGGCGGCGAACCGCACAAAGGACGAGTTTCTTGCAATGGTCTCGCACGAGCTGCGCAACCCGCTGAACGCGATCCTCGGCTGGTCGCGCCTGATGCTGGCCAGCAAGGATCCGCGCCGCCTCGAGCGCGGGCTGTCGGTCATCGACCGCAACGCCACCGCCCAAGCGAGGCTGATCGAGGACATCCTGGACATGGCGCGGATAGCCTCGGGCAAGGTCGCGCTCGACCTGCGGCGCGGGCAGCTCGCGAGCGTGATTCAGTTGGCGGTCGACTCAGTCCGCCCGGCCGCAGCCGGCAAGGAGATCGCGCTCGACGTCGACATCGAGGAGGCCGCCGTCGACTTCGTGTGCGACGCGGATCGCCTGCAGCAGGTCGTCTGTAACCTCCTGTCGAACGCGGTCAAATTTACGCCGGCGCGCGGCAAGGTTCGCGTGGCAGCGCATCAGGTTGCATCACGCATGGTGATCTCCGTAGAGGACAACGGGCAGGGTATCCCGCCGCATCTGCTGCTCCACGTGTTCGATCGATTCCGGCAGGGCGACAACTCGACGACGAAGCGCCACGCTGGCTTGGGCCTCGGGCTCGCCATCGTTCGCCACTTCGTGGAGATGCACGGCGGCACCGTCCGCGCCCACAGCGACGGCGACGGGCGGGGGGCGACCTTCACCGTCGAGCTGCCGGTCCGCGCGGTGGAGCCGCGCGCCTCCGCCACGGATGCGTCGGCTCCTGGCGCCGCGCCAGGCTCACCGGCGGTCAATGAGCCGCCGACGTTGGCGGGTGTTCATGTTCTGGTGGTCGACGACGAGGCGGACGCGCGCGACCTGGTCTCCGCCGTGTTGCAGGAGTCGGGCGCGCGAGTCACCACCGCTTCGTCGGCCGCGGCCGCGATGGACGCGCTCGTATCGAACGACGTCGCCGTGATCGTGTCGGACGTCGCGATGCCGGCCGAGGACGGCTATTCACTGATGCACCGCCTGCGCGGCGCCGGGCCGCCTCGGGCCCGAGACATCCCATCGCTCGCGCTCACCGCGTTTGCGCGCGCCGAAGATCGCCAGCGCGCCGCCGCCGCCGGTTTTCATGTGCATCTCGCAAAGCCGGTGGACCCGTCCGCGCTGGTGGCCACCGTCGCCGCACTCGCGCGCCGCGTGTAGCCGGCATCGAGGCGCATGAACATCGAGCGAGGACGACGCTGAGCGCCGACGTCCCGCACGTTGCCGACAGGTGACGGGCGCGTGGCCGGTGTCACCGTCCGGAATCGCAGCGGACGTGGCCTCGGCGAGACGAATGCCGACACTCCGCCTCGTCGACGGCAGCTTTCCGTTACCGCGGGTGCAGGAACACTTTTTGAATAGCGGGTGGTCCTTACCGCTTCAACCAAAGAGGAACCCGTAGAAAGGAGCGCCGATTGATGGCCATCGCCGTCGCTATGGAGCAAACCGATGAGAAGCATGCGCCGCCATCGTCCGAGCTCGGAAAAGTCGAGCTCGCGCTGTTCGCGCCCTACAACGAGTCGGTCGAGCTGATCGGCGACTTCAACGACTGGCAACCGTCACCGATGACCAAAGGCGCGGATGGCTGGTGGCGCGCGACGATCGACCTCGCCGACGGGGAGCATCAATACAAGTTCCGCGTGAAGTCGGTGAGCTACTTCGCCGCCGGGGAGACGCTCGATGTGTTCGACCCGTATGCGCCCGGCGTCACGGGCGACGAGCACGAGAATTCGGTCGTCAGAGTGAAGAACGGTCGTCGAATCTGGACCGAGCACGACTGGAAGCACGACGACGTCCCGCTGCCACAGAACGAGGAACTCATCGTGTACGAGCTCTTCGTCGCCGACTTCGCCGGTACGGTGGAGCCGCGTGGCCGCTTCGACGACGTCATCGCCAAGCTCGACTATCTCAAGGATCTCGGCATCAATTGCGTCGAGCTCATGCCCGTGAAGTTTTTCCCCGGCAAGGGCTGGGGCTACAACCTCCGCAGCCTGTTCGCCGTCGCGAGCGCCTACGGCGGCGCAGACGATCTTTGCCGTCTGGTGGACGAGTGCCATGCGCGCGGGATCCGCGTGGTCATCGACGGCGTGTACAACCACGCGGACGCCGATTCGCCCCTGGCCAAGATCGCCTATGCGTACTGGTTCTACGAGCAGAACCCGGATCCACCGGAGATGCAGTGGGGGCCCAAGTTCAACTACGGTCACTTTGATGAGAACTTGCAGATCTTCCCCGCGCGCAAATACGTGATCGACTCGATCAAATTCTGGGTCGAGAAGTTCCACATAGATGGCATCCGCTTCGACGCCACGCGCGGCATCTCCGATTTCGACGTGCTGAAAGAGCTGACGGCGGCGGCATTCGAACAGACCGGCGGCCGCAAACCCTTCTTCACCGTTGCAGAGCACGTGCCCGAGGATCCAGCCATCACGGGGTACCCGAATGGTCCGGTCGTCGCCGCCTGGCGCTTTTCGCTGGGCGCACACTTCCGTGCCGTTCTCACCGAGCAGCCCAACGACGGCGCGTCGCCAGCGGATTTTGAAGGATTCTTGACCGCTCTCGACCCGACGAAGAATGGTTACGCATCGGGCAATCACTGTCTCAACTACATCGTCAGTCACGATCACGACAAGCTGATGACCCAACTCGCCGAGAAGGGGCACATGTTCGACGACGTCGCGTTTGCCCGCGCGCGTATGGGGCTCGCGCTACTGTCGACGATTCCGGGCATACCGATGATCTGGATGGGGCAGGAGTTCGGGCACGCCGCGGAGAAGAGCCTCGATCCCCGGCCGCTGGACTGGAAGTTGCTCGACAACCAGCGCAACGCCGACTTGCACGCCTACGTTCGCAATTTACTCAAGTTGCGCGCCGAAGCACCCGCGCTGCGTGGTGACAACTTCGAGATGTGCCTGAAGGACCCGGCCCGACGCGTATTCGCCTTCAAACGGTGGACGAGCGACGGCAACGTCGTGCTCGTGCTCGCCAACCTGCGCCACGAGCCGGCCGGTGAGGTCACCGTCGCGGACTGTGGGTTAGAAGACGGCAACTGGCGCGAGCGCACGTTCGGAAACGATCGTGCGGTCGAACAAGGCGTGCTGCGCGATACTCTCGGTCCGAGCGAGGTGAAGGTGTTCGTGAAGTGAACTGACGGGACTGTTGCGACGCCGAGCACGCTCACTCGCCCGGAGGTCCGACGAGCCCATCGAGCGCCCCCAAGCGCAGAAGGTCGGCGGTCGAGCGGGTTCCCAGCTTCTGGTTGATGTGGGTTCGATGTATCCACGCAGGATGAAATCAAATACCTCGCGCTTTCGCGGAGTGTCATGTCGCTCTCCGACGGGCAGGAGATCCCTGCCAAGTTGATCGGTCGCGCCGTCCGATCTCTTGAACCGATTGGGCCGCGTAGCGGGTCTGCTCGATGCGGTCAGCCAGCTGCCCATCGACGAGGGGCCGGCGCAAGCGCTGATTGCGGACGGTCTTGCGGCCGTCGACGCCTGGGACAAATGGCACCGGACCAACACACCGGCGGCCTAAACGCGCCACTGCATGCCCTTCGACGACAACGGCGAAGAAGAACGCCTCGGCAATCCGATGCTTCCTGGAGACGACTCGGCGCCGCGCATCCGCTGAGAGGGAAGGTCTGGTAACGGCTGTCACCACTCCGTAACGGGAGCTTGGGAAGCGCGCGGTACAAGTCGCCTTCGGTTGGCACGCATTTGGCTGTAGGGACGGATTCTCATCCACCAGGAGAACCCGAGAGGTTCCGTCACCACAAACAAGGGAGCACAGCATGCATATCATCTGGTCTCTGATCGTTGGCCTCGTCGTCGGCGCCATCGCCAAGCTGCTCATGCCCGGTAAGGATCCGGGCGGCATCTTTGTGACCGCGCTGCTTGGAATCGGCGGGGCGATGTTGGCCGCCTTCATCGGCCGTTCGCTTGGTCTCTATCAGGCGGGAGACGTTGGGCCGGGCCTCATTGCTTCTATTATCGGCGCGATGGTCATCCTCGGGATCTATCGGCTCGTTACCGGGCGTCGTCGCGGAATCGTGTAGCAGTCGCGACTGAAATCGCCAACGAGAGTCGCGACGCCGATGGCGTCTCGGGAGGCATCCTGCCGAGACCCATTGCGTGAAGGAAGGATGGAGGGCGCAAATGATTCGCATTGCGGGCATCGTGGCGGTGTTGGCGGGTCTGGTCATTTCGACGGCAAGTGCCTTTGCTGGTTCGCATTCGCTTCAGAGGAGAGCCGTCGGACGCGGGATCTTCATCACCGTCGATGAACTACACATGGAGCCTCTTCGCGCAGTCGATAGCCTGCTCGAGGCGAGAGTGACGGTATCCAACCAGGGCGCGATGCGAATCAAGCTCGACTACCTCACCTTCTCGCTGTCCGATGCAGCCACCGGCGCTCGATCCATGGCGCTGCTTCCTTCCGAGCTGGGCGGCCGAGCTGCGCCACCGTTATTCCTTCGGGAAGTTGTCGTCGCTCCCGGACAGACCGAGCGGGTGGTTCTCTATTTTCGACCTCTCCGTCCGACATCCCGTCCCATCGATCTTCGGCTCGACCTTGCGACCGTCGATGGCCAGCTGATATCGCGTTCATACCTCCCGTTGGCTTTTTAGAGTAAGCGATGCCATGGATGATGACCGTGTCGAGGAGCTACAGCGCCGGGCAGCCGCCGATCTGTGCGAGATTGGGCTGGCCGGGGGACTGCCGAACGAGGCCCAGTTCCCGAGGCGAGCGCTGGCGGCGTCTTTCCTGCGCGCGTTGAGCCGAGCCGGAGTTCCAGCGTTGCAGTACGGCTGGCCGGAAGGGTCGGAGCGGCTTCGTTACTTCGTGGCGGGACGCTTGCGCGCACGCGGTGCCAAGGTCAATCCGGACCACGTCATCATTGCCAGCGGCGCGCAGCCGGCGATTGCTATCGCTCTCGACCTGACCTGTCGCCCGGGCGATCGCGTGGCGGTCGAAAGTGAAACCTATCCGGCCGCGCTCGAGCTTATGCGGGCACGCCGGCTGCGCCCCCGTGGCGAAGCCTTCGGGCTTGGCCTCTGCTAGTGCAGCCCACGAATTGCTCGTTGTTGGGAATCCGCGCGGTCTCTCCATTTCGCCAACGGCGCGCCCACGCCGTGCTGGACTCTGGTCTGCCGATAATCGAGGACGATGCTTACGCCGATCTTCGCTTCGGAGGACCTGCTCCGGCGCCTTTGCTCGCGGAGGCGCCGAGGCGGGTTCTGTCAAACGCCACTAAGACCTGACCCCCTACGACACTAAAACTGACCCCCTCCAGATGTTCAGTGGTGGTTAGGGTTGGGCACGCGCTGGCGCTCGGCCCCGAGGCATGGCGATTCCCCGCGCGGTCGCTCGCAGGGCCGTCCTGCGAATGGCGAGCATCCGCCAAAGTCGCCTCGGATGAACTTGCAAGCGATTCCGAGACGCATGCCGCCTAGCTTGCGCACCGCTTGCGCGCGCACCCTCCGCGACTCCGCAGTCTGTGCAACCCTTTCGCGGAGGATCCTCCGCGATCGTGCGAGCGCGGCGCTATTCATGGGCAAGGCAATCGAAGCCTCATGTGGTGGCCGCCGAATGACGATGGATAGCCGGAGATATGCCGTGTCGAGACGCGTTCTGATCGTCGACGAGTGCGAGACGGCGAAGGCGCGTCTCGCCGTGCGGCTGGGAGACGCCTTCGAGGTGGAACGGGCGTCGTCGGGGGCCCGCGGCGGTCGCGGTGCGAGCGTCGCTGCCGGACGTGATCCTGCTCGACGTCGCCTTGGCGTCGCAGGTCGTGGATGGCACCACCATCGCGCGCGCGCTCAAGGCGCCGGGCTGGCGACCGGTTCCTCCCCGTGCTGGTCATGACCGAGGGTGACGACGAGACGGCGCTGGCGGCCGGCCTGCCGCGGGGGCGATGACTCTTCCCGAAGCGCGCCAGCGCGAGCCTGCTGGTGAGCAAGCTCCACGCCCTCGTGCGCATGGTGGATCGAACCGTTGAAATCGCCGCCGACCGGGACCAACTGGGGCGCCTCGCGGAGCGGGCGAGCGCGACTACCCGATCGCCCGCCGCGTCTTCGACGCCATCGTGGGACGAAGTTGTCTCTGGCTCTGGTCGATGCGTTACTACGCGCGCGCCATAGAAAACTTCAGCGGTGATCTGGTGATGGCCGCTCCGGTGTCGTCATCGAAGGTACGGCTGTTCCTCGGAGACTGCTCCGGCCACGGCCTGTCAGCGGCGGTCTGCGCGATGCCGATCTCGGACGTGTTCTACGCGATGGCCGCGCGCGCCCTCCCGCTCGTCGGTCTCGGCGGAGGTTTGGCGCTTGGTCTGATGCCCATTGGCGTCGTCGGGGCGCTCCGGCGGCGCAAGCAACCAAGCTAGTAGTTGGACTGGCGGCGCTGGCGCGAACAGCCGCTCTTCTTCGTGTGCTTCAGCCAGTCTCCGAAGCTCGAGTGCGCTTGGATGCTCTTCTGGCGCCCGACCCAACTTGGCTGCTCCTCTACCACGAACCGCTCCCGAGGGCCGGGTCACACCACCCAGCGAAACCAGGGGGGCAAAAACTCTTGCCCTTGGCACGTGGTTGTCGGTGCGTTACCTCAATCCGGACGCCTGCGTAACAGGAGGAACACCGTTGAATAATTCAAATTCATTCGGGTTTGGCATCGCCGTTCTCACGGTCACGTTGGCAGCTTGTGGTGGGGAGGTCCCGCCGTTGGTCGTCGGGGAGGAAACCGCGGCACTGACGGGAGGTCCCAATCTCCTCTGGCACAATGCCGGAACGGGGGAGCTCAGCGCCTGGATTCTTTCCGGTGCAACGGTGACTGGCGCGCAGTCCTTGTCCACGCGCTGCGGTTCGTCGGACGGATGCTCGGCCGCTTGGCATGTCGTGGACACGCGGTCGAACAGCATCCTGTGGTTCAACCCCACCTCGGGTGGGCTCTCGACATGGACCTTCGACAGCAATGGCAACGTTAGCATCGGTCGAAACCTTTCGTGGACCTGCAGCGCCGCGTCCGGCTGTTCGCAGGCCTGGCAGCCCATCGGCCGGTTGCTCCTCAGACCGGCTTCATGCTCGGGCATCTGCTTCAACCAGAGCGGGTTGCTCTGGTCAAACATCGTCACGGGCGAGGTCAGTGTTTGGCTGATTGGGCTCGACGGTTCGACGGTCACCGGGAGCCAGTCCTTGCAGGCACGCTTGGCGTGCGGCCCCGCTGGTTGTCCGCCCACGGGATGGAAGGCGATGCTCACGCAGGATTTCGATGGCGACGGGTACGGCGATGCCCTGTTCCAGCATCAGACCTCGGGCCTCGTCGAGGCGTGGCTCGTCAAGGACGCGCAAACCCCCATCGCCTTCCAAGAATTCTCGGCGAGCTGCGGTTCGAGCACGGGTTGCTCACCGCCTTGGACCATCGTCGCGGGAGGCGACGCCAACGGCGACGGCCACGCGGACCTCCTCTGGCACAATCGGACGGCCGGCCAGCTGCTGAGCTGGCTCCTCAATGGGCAGGGAGCGGTGACGGACACGCAAACTCTCTCACAGACCTGCGACGCAGCCTCGGGATGCAGCGCCGCTTGGAGGGCCGTTGAGTACGTGACCTTCCCCTCACCTCCTCCCAGCTAGTGCGCCGGTCGCGTTGCTCTCACCGTGGCTTCCTTTCCCCGCGAACCTCAGGAGAATTCAGATGACCTCGAAGAAGCTCGTTACTTTCATGATCGCCGCCTCATCGACGACCTTCAATCTCGCGGCGCTCGCGAGCACACAGACCCAGCACACAACCGTCTGTGACAGCGAGCAGACCGGTGAAGACGCCGATTGCGACGTCGTGAACGAACCGGGGCCGGGTGTTCCGCCCATTGTCCAATGCACGTACACACCGATCTATGGCCAAGTCTGCCATGACGTGACCTACACCGTCGAAGTTCCGACCACTCCAGTCGGAGTCAACCGCTTCGTCAACCCGAGCACAGGCCTCCACTACTTCACGACCGGCTCGACCGCTCCCACCGGCTACATCTTCGAAGAGCACGCGTTCTCGCTCGCCAACGACAATGGCTACGGCGCCGTTCCGTTCACCATGCTGAGCTCGGGATCGGGCTTCTTCTTCTCGAACCAGAGCGCAATCTCCGGGCTGGTGCCAATCTATGGCTATTTCAATCCGCGCAAGGGAGAGACCTTCAATACCACCAACCCAAACGACGTCAACGGGTTTCCTTGTCTGAGCGCGTACTGCATTTACAATCCCCAAACCGGCTCGTGTAACGTCGTTCTGCCGGATTGCTACTATGCTTCGGGTATTTTCGGATATGTAGGCCCATAGTCACAGATTACGCAGCGGCTTAGCTTTCGACGCGCGAGGTTGCAGTTCATAGTTCCTACGTCGCATGCGCGCTCGCGCAGCAGGCGTGTCGGAGCGGGTACCGAGCACTGTACCGACGCGCTTCCCGCTTCTTTCAGGACCTCGCGATGGCGCGCGCCGACGGATCCTACGCCCGCCTCCTGGCCCGCATCGCGCGCATCGATGTCCTGGTCATCGACGACTGGGCCCTCAGCTCCGCTCTCGAAGCCGACCGTCACGACCTGCTAAAGGGGGCTTCCCGCCGCAAGGAGAAAGACCAGGTCACAGCCGCCGCCTAACCAACCAACCAGCGTCGCTTCGCTCCGATCATGATGCCCCGGACGGCGCGATCACGATGCCCTGGTCTCGGTGATCACGATGGCTGGAATACGCACCCCGACCAAGTAGCACCTGCCGCGGCAACCCTTAGTGACCGTATTCGCCAAACGGATACGGCGGCTGCGCCCAGATGTCGATTCGTCGGTCCATCCCATCTGGTGAGGTGAGTCCCCGGCGCCCCACCCGCGCTCGAGGTCCCGAAAGGCCAGCTCTGGCGGCCGTTCGGACGGGGAGCTCAGCATTCGCCGCCACCCGACGATAGAGGGGCGGCGAACGAACCTTTGCTCGAGAGGTACCTCGATGTCCGACCTCATCACTCCCGTCTCCGACGTTCTCGAATCTCAGAGGATCGTCGCCGCCGAAGGCCAGCAGCGCACTCTGGCGGCCAGGCAGTCGGCCGACGACCTGGTCGACCGGGTACAGGACGACGCCGCCGCGCTGGCGATCCGGCTGGCGCAGCTGCGCGGCCAGGATGAGGTTCTCGGCCACGTCAAGGAGGCGTTGACCGCCAGTGACCAGCAGACCGCGATTCGAAACACCGCAATTCTCGCGCGGCTCGACGAGCTGGCCCTTCAGGAGAAATCTGCGGCCCTCAGCG
>Ga0265338_10004690_pt1 | contig 18320 bp, 17 predicted proteins | sample 42126metaG_FD_193579 | JGI IMG/M metagenome (GOLD analysis project Ga0265338, IMG submission 193579) | Rhizosphere microbial communities from Carex aquatilis grown in University of Washington, Seatle, WA, United States - 4-21-26 metaG | ecosystem: Host-associated > Plants > Roots > Rhizosphere... | reverse complement strand
GGAAGACGATCATCGCGCGACGGTCGTCGAGCGCCCGGTCGAGGAGCTCCGCGAAGCGGCCGTGGATCGACAGGACGTTCTCCTCGTCGAAGCCGGCGGTGAAGAAGAGCGGCTCGTGGCCGTAGCCGCGCAAGAGCGACGCCAGCTCCTCCTCGGGAATGCGCGCGAGGACAGTCGGGTTCGCGATCTTGTACCCGTTCAGGTGGAGGATCGGCAGGACGCGGCCGTCGTGGTCGGGGTCGGAGAACTTGTTCGAGTGCCAGCTCGTCGCGAGCGGGCCTGTCTCCGCCTCGCCGTCGCCGATGACGCACGCCACGGTGAGCCCCGGGTCGTCGAACGCGGCGCCGTAGGCGTGCGAAAGCGCGTAGCCGAGCTCGCCGCCCTCATGGATCGAGCCCGGCGTCTCGGGCGCGGCGTGGCTCGGGATCCCGCCGGGGAACGAGAACTGGCGGAACAGCGCGCGCAGCCCGTTCTCGTCGCGGCCGATGTGCGGATAGAGCTCGCTGTACGTCCCCTCGAGGTAGGCCTGCGCGACGACCGCCGGGCCGCCGTGGCCCGGCCCGCAGACGAAGATCGCGTCGAGGTCGCGCTCGCGGATCGCGCGGTCGAGGTGCGTGTAGAGGAAGTTGAGCCCGGGGGTCGTTCCCCAGTGCCCGAGCAGCCGCGGCTTGACGTGCTCCGGCTGCAACGGCTCGCGGAGCAGCGGGTTGTCGAGCAGGTAGATCTGGCCGACCGAGAGGTAGTTCGCCGCCCGCCAGTAGGCGTCAAGGGCGCGGAGCTGCTCGTCGGTCATGCGATTCTCCCTTCGTGGACGTACTCGTCGTCAATGCAGGGTCTACCAGCCTCAAGCTCGATCTGGTCTCGGGAGAAACCGCAAAACGTGTCGAGGACTTCACGCGCGCCGACGCGGTCGGCCACCGCGTCGTCCACGGCGGACTGCGCTTCACCGAGCCTGTGATCGTCGACGACGCGGCGGTCGCGGCGATCGAGGAGCTGTCGGAGCTCGCTCCGCTCCACAACCCGCCGGCGCTCGACGCGCTCCGCCGCGCCCGTGCCGCGCTCCCCGACGTCCCGCACGTGGCCGTCTTCGACACGGCCTTCCATCGCACGCTCCCGCCCGAGGCGTCCACGTACGCAGTCCCCGAGCGCTGGCGCGAGGAGTGGGGTGTCCACCGCTACGGCTTCCACGGGATCAACGTCCAGTGGGTCGCCTCGCAGGTGCGCGTGCCGCGGCTCGTCGTCGCGCACCTCGGCGGCGGCAGCTCCGTCACCGCCGTGCTCGACGGCCGCTCGGTCGACACGACCATGGGCTTCTCGCCGCTCGAGGGCGTGCCGATGACGACGCGCTCCGGCTCGGTCGATCCCGCAGCGCTCGTCTATCTCCTGCGCGGGAGGCTGACCCTCGACGAGCTCGCCGAGCAGCTCGAGCAGGAGTCTGGCCTCGCCGCGCTCTCCGGCGGCTCCGGCGACGTACGCGAGGCCTCGCCGCTCGCGCTCGCGGTGTTCGTCCACCGGGTTGCCGGCGCGGTGGCCGCAATGGCCGCGGCGTGCGGCGGTGTCGACGTCCTCGCGTTCAGCGGCGGGATCGGCGAGAACGCCGGCGAGGTGCGTGAGCGGATCGTCGAACGCGTTCGCTTCCTCGGCGACTTCCGCGTCGAAGTGGTGCCGGCGCACGAGGAGCTCGTGATCGCCGCCGAGACGCGCCGCGTCTTGTCGGCTTAGTCACAAGATTCCGGCAATCCGTCCACAGCCGTCCGCAGCGGACAGGGCCCGGCGCCGATTCCGTCCGCACCTCTCCGTAGCGTGGCTGGACGATGAACGACGGCACCTGGACGCTCGCCGATTGCCCGCCCGAAGCTCAGGCGGAGCTCACGCGCGCTCTCGGGGTGTCCGCGGTCACGGCGGCCGTCCTCGCGCGGCGCGGCCATCTCGATCCAGACGACGCACGCCGCTTCCTCGAGGGCGAGCAGCCACCACACGATCCGTTCCTCCTCGGCGACATGGAAGCAGCATGCGAGCGCCTCCGTGCGGCCATCGCCGCCGGAAAGCGGATCTGCGTCCACGGCGATTACGACGTTGACGGGATCGCCGCGACCGCCCTGGCCGTCCTCCTCCTGCGCGAGCTCGGCGCCGATGTCGACTGGCACCTCCCGAGCCGCTTCGACGAGGGCTACGGCGTCAGTCGCGGCACGCTTGCGCGGCTTGCCGACGACGGGTGCGGGCTCGTCCTGACCGTCGACTGCGGGATCACGGCCGCTGCCGAGGTCGCGGAAGCCGCCGCGCGCGGCCTCGAGGTCATCGTCACCGACCATCACCGCCCGGCGGAGAAGCTCCCCGAATGCCCGGTCGTCGCGACGCGGCCGTCGGACTATCCGTTCCCGGAGCTCTGCGGAACCGGCGTGGTCTACAAGCTCGGCCAGGCGCTCTACGGCGTCGACTCCGAGATCCCGAAGCGGCACCTCGACCTCGTCGCCCTCGCGACGATCGCCGACGTCGTTCCGCTCGTCGACGAGAACCGCTCCTTCGCGATCGCCGGTCTCCGCGCGCTCGCGCGCACCGCAAAGCCGGGGCTCCGCGCGCTCATGGGCGCCGCGGGAGTCGATCCGGCCAGCATCGACGCGGGTTCCGTCGGATTCCGGCTCGCGCCGCGCCTCAACGCCGCCGGCCGGCTCGGACACCCGCGCGCGGCGCTCGAGCTCCTTCTCACCGAGGACGAGAACGAGGCACGCCGTCTCGCCGACTCCCTCGAGGAGCTGAACAAGGAACGCCAGGCCGTCGAGGGGCGCATCCTTCGCGAGGCGATCGCGCAAGTCGAAAAGTGGCCACCCGAGCGGCGGGCGCGGCGAGCGTATGCCGTCGCCGGCGCGGATTGGCACGAAGGCGTGATCGGCATCGTCGCCTCGCGGCTCGTCGAGCGCTACAACCGCCCGGTCGTGCTCATCGCCGGCAGCGGCGACGACCGCGACTGGAAGGGCTCCGGCCGGTCGATCCCGGCGTTCGACCTCCACGGCGCGTTCGGGGCATGCTCGGAGCTCCTCGGCCGCTGGGGCGGCCATCGCACCGCCGCCGGCTTGTCCATCAAGCCCGAGAACGTCGACGCCTTCGCGGCGGCCTTCGCGCGGCACGCAGAGACCGCGCTCGACGAATCCGACCTCGAGCCCGTCACGCGCATCGACGCGGTCATCGGCCGCGACGAGCAACTGTCCCTCGACCTCTGCGCCGAGCTCGCGCGGCTCGCGCCCTTCGGTCTCGGCAACCCCGCGCCGACGCTCCTCGCCGCCGGCGTCGGAATCGCCGAGCTCGCCACCGTCGGCGACGGCAAGCACCTCCGCTTCCGCATCCGCCGCTCCGGCCGTGACGGCGGCAGCGCGATCGCCTTCGGTCAAGGCCCGCGGCTCGACTCCTTCCGGCCCGACGACCGCTACGACGTCGCGTTCCGGCTCGAGGAGAACCGCTGGAACGGGGCGGTCTCGCCGCAACTCGTCGTCCGGCGCGTCTTCCCCACGGCTGCCCGCTATCTCGAGCTGCGCGAATGGCTCGCCGGCGAATGGCGAAAGCCCACCGCCGCCCGCGACGTGCAGGCTGCCGCGATCTTCGCCGAGCTCGGCCTCGAGGACGGCGCCCGCCGCGACCTGCTCGAATCCGCGCAGTTCAGGGCCCTACTCGCGCTGCCACCGCCGCTCGCCCAGGCCGCGTAGCAGCTAGGGGGCACCTACTCGGAGACGCTCAGGCACTGAGCGAGCGCCGCGGCGAGCCGAAGCATTGCGCGGCGGGAGCGGAACCGGCGGAATGCGAGCATGGGAACCGTCACTTCGATCCTGTAACGGCCGTTCCTTCCGCAGAGGTTCGCGCGAAAGATGCCTGAGTACACTGAGCAAGTGACAGCGGTGGATGCGGGTGAGAGGCACGAGGAGCTCCTCGAGCGCCTGCTCACCGAGCTCACCGCGCAACGCCGCGACGGGGGCGGCGACGTCGGAGTAGAGCTCGTCACGCGCGCCTTCCGCCGCGCCGCCGCCGCGCACGAAGGCCAACTGCGCCGCTCCGGGGAGCCGTTCATCACGCATCCGGTCGGCGTCGCGATGATCTGCGTTGGGCTCCGGCTCGACGAGGAGACGATCGCCGCCGCGCTTCTCCACGACGTCGTCGAGGACACCGACGTCAGCCTCGACACGATCCGCGACGAGTTCGGCGCCGAGATCGCCGCGCTCGTCGACGGCGTCACGAAGCTCACGCGCGTTCAGTTCCAGACCCGCGAGCAGGCCGAGGCCGAGAACTACCGGAAGATGGTCGTCGCGATGGCGGAGGACGTCCGGGTCATCCTCATCAAGCTCGCCGACCGCCTTCACAACCTCCGCACGATCGAGTACCTCGGCAAGCAGAAGCAGATCCAGAAGTCGAAGGAGGCGCTCGAGGTCTACGCGCCGCTCGCGCACCGGCTCGGCATCCACGCGCTCAAGTGGGAGCTCGAGGATCTCTCCTTCCAGACACTCCACCCGCGCAAGTACGCGGAGATAAAGACGATGGTCGCCGAGCGCCGCGCCGACCGTGAGGGCCACGTGGCCGAAGCCGCCGACGTCCTGCGCCGCGAGCTCGAGAAGGTCGACATCCCCGTCGACATCTCCGGGCGCGCGAAGCACTTCTACTCGATCTACGACAAGATGACGCGCAAGGGCCGCGAGTTCAACGAGATCTACGATCTCACCGCGATGCGCGTCATCGTCGAGCGCGACGGGGAGGAGGGGACGCGCGACTGCTACGGCGCGCTCGGTCTCATCCATTCGCTCTGGAAGCCGATGCCGGGCCGCTTCAAGGACTACATCGCGATGCCGAAGTTCAACGGCTACCGCTCACTTCACACGACGGTGATCGGGCCGGAGGGACGGCCGCTCGAGATCCAGGTGCGCACCCGCGCGATGCACGAGACCGCCGACCTCGGGGTCGCTGCGCACTGGGCCTACACGAGCGACGGGCGCCGCTCGAGGAAGCCTGCCGACGAGGAGTGGAGCAAGTGGGTCGGCTCGCTCATGGACATCCACGCGGACGAGTCCGACACGACTGAGTTCGTCAAGAGCTTCCGCACCGACCTCTTCGACGAGGAGGTGTTCGTCTTCACGCCGAAGGGCGAGGTGAAGACGCTCCCCGCGGGCTCTACGCCGATCGACTTCGCGTACGCCGTCCACACCGACGTCGGGCACCGAACCGTCGGCGCGAAGGTCAACGGCCGGATCGTGCCGCTCCACTACCACCTGCGCAGCGGCGACCGGGTCGAGATCCTGACCGGAAAGTCGGCAGCGCGCGGGCCGTCGCGCGACTGGATGTCGATCGCCGCCTCCTCGCGCGCGCGCAACCGGATCCGCCAGTTCTTCTCGCGCGAGCAGAAGGAGGACCTCGAGGCGAAGGGCCGCGAGCTGCTCGAGCACGCGCTCAAGCACCAGAACCTCCCGTACAAGAAGCTCGCCGGGTCGGCGGTGCTCGCCGGCGTGATCCGCGAGTCGGGCTACAAGAAGGCCGAGGACTTCTACATCGCGCTCGGCTCCGGGAAGCTCCTCGCGTCGAAGATCGTCGAGAAGGTCCTCCAGCAGCTCAAGGTGAGCGAGGTCGCGCACGAGACCGTCGTGGTCAAGAAGCCGCGCGCGCGCGAGACGGCCGGCAGCGACACGTACGGCATCAACGTGATCGGCGTCGACGACGTCCTTGTCCGGCTCGCGCGCTGCTGCACGCCCGTACCGGGCGACGACATCGTCGGCTACATCTCGCTCGGCAAGGGGATCACGATCCACCGGGGCGACTGCCCGAACGTTCGCGCGCTGCGCCGCAACCCGGAACGGTTCACGCCGGTCGAGTGGGAGGGAGGCGGCACGCAGAGCTTCCGCGTCCAGATCGCGGTCGACTCATGGGACCGGCCGCGCCTGCTCGAGGACGTCGCGCGCACGTTCGCCGAGCACGGCGCGAACATCGTCTCCTACGGCGGTACGGTCGAGGATCAGATGGCGCGTAACTGGTACACGGCCGAGATCGGCGACGTGAAGGCGCTTCGCGGGTTACTCACCGCACTGCGCAACGTCGACGGCGTATTCGACGCCCGCCGCATGACGCCCTCCTGAGCCTTCTGGCCGCGTGCCGCTAGCGGGCGGCGGAGCCGCCCTCCGCGGCGCGCTCTCGACCCAGAAGGTTCAGGCTAGGGCTCCCACTCCTCACCACTCGTGTCCCAGCCGACGAGGCAGAGGTCGGCGATGTCGGCCGCGACCGCCTCGAGGTGCGCGCTCTCGACCGTGCCATCGGCTGCGAGCTCGGCAACGCGCGTGTCGCGCCACACGACGGGCACGGCGGTGCGCCGCTCCGGCTCGGGCTCTCCGGCCTGCGGGCCGAGGACGAGCTCGTCTCCTTCGACGAAGAAGATGCCGGCCCAGAAGCAGTCGTCGCGGGCCGCGAGCGCGGCGACCGCTTCGCGGAGACGATCGTCGGCGTCAGTCGCCACCGAAGGGTTCGCGGTAGTCGTCGGGGATCGGGATCGGCCGGCGCGTGGCGCGGTCGATGAAGACGAGCGTCTGGTGCGCGGTGACGAGGAGCGTTTCCTCCGGCACCTTGAAGGCGGCGAACTCGAACGTCATGCTCGTGCGGCCGAAGCGCGCTCGGACGTGGATCTCGAGCTCGTCGTCGAAGCGCGCCGGCGCGAAGTACTCGACGTCGTTTGCGCGCATGACGAACTCCGCGCCGTCGCTGCCCCGGTGGAGGAGGCCGAGCGAGCGGAGCCACTCGGCGCGGGCGAGATCGAAGTACGGGTTGTAGCGCCCGTAGTAGACGACGCCCTGCGCGTCGGTGTCCGAGAACGCGACGCGCGTGCGGACTGAGAACGCGTACTCCTCGCTCATGAGCGGATCACGGCGAGCACCTCGTCGCGCTTCTCCTCCATCAGCTCCTGCGACGTCGCCTCGAGGTTGAGGCGTAGGAGCGGCTCGGTGTTCGATGGGCGGACGTTGAAATGCCACTCGCCGGCGTCGACGGACAGCCCGTCGAGGTGGGAGACCGTCCCCTCCTTCCCGTAGCGCTCCTTCAGCTCCTGGAGCTTGAGCGCGACGTCGCCCACGGGCGTATTGAGCTCGCCGGTGATGAAGTAGCGCTCGCGGAGCGGCGCGAGGATCTCCGAGAGCTTCTGGCCGCGCCGCGAGATGAGCTCGAGCATGAGGAGGAAGGGGATGACGCCGGAGTCGGCCTGGCTGAAGTCGCGGAAGTAGTAGTGGCCCGACACCTCGCCGGCGAATGCCGCGTCGTCCTTGCGCATCCGCGCCTTGATGAACGCGTGGCCGACGCGGCTGACGAGCGCGACGCCGCCCGCTCGCTCGATCGTGTCGGGCACGGCGTGGCTCGCGCGCACGTCGTAGATGACCTTCGCACCCGGCTCGCGGGCGAGGAAGATCTCGGCGAACAGCGCGGTCACGAAGTCGCCGGGAACGAACTCGCCGGTGTCGTCGACGAAGAAGCAGCGGTCTGCGTCGCCGTCGAACGCGACGCCGAGGTCGGCGCCCTCCTCGAGCGTCTTGCGGACGATGAACTCGCGGTTCTCCGGGAGGAGCGGGTTCGGCTCGTGGTTTGGGAACGAGCCGTCCGGATCGAAGTAGCAGCGCACCGCCTCGATCGGCAGGCGCTCGAGGACGGGCGGGAGCATCGCGCCCGCCATCCCGTTCGCGGCGTCGATCACGACCTTGAGCGGCTTGATCGCCGCGGTGTCGACGAACGAGAGGACGCGGTCGACGTAAGCGGGCCAGATGTCGTGCGCCTCCACCGACCCGGGCGCTGACAACGCTTGTGACAACTTGTCACTTGCGAGTGCGCGGTCGCGGACGTCGAACAGCCCCGACTCGCCGCCGACGGGGAGCGCGCCGCGGCGGACGAGCTTCATGCCGGTGTACTCCTTCGGGTTGTGCGAGGCGGTGACCATGATCCCGCCCTCGAGTCCGAGCGAACCGACCGCGAAATAGACCATCTCCGTTCCGACGAGCCCGATGTCGAGGACGTCGCAACCAGCGGCGGTCGCACCGCGGATCACGGCCTCCTGCATCGTCGGCGAGGAGAGCCGCATGTCGCGGCCGACGGCGATCTTGCGGGGCTCGAACTGCTCGACGTAGGCGCGGCCGATCGCCTCCGCGCCGGCCTCGTCGAGCTCGCGCTCGTAGATCCCACGAACGTCGTACGCCTTGAAGACCTTGGGGTCGAGCATGTTTCCCCGCTCCGCCGCCGGCTAAGCCGGCGCCTCCGCTCTTTGCCGTGCTCCGTCGAGCCTACGCACGGTGCGATGCTACGTGCGACCGAGAAGCACGTCCCCGATCAACCGCGTCGACGCGGCGTCAGGGGACTCGCTGATCACGGTCGCGGGCCGGTCGAAGCGCGCGAGCGCGTCGCGCAGCGGCTCGGCGCGAAGGGTCCCCTCGGCGTACGGGAGGTGCTTCGTCTCGTTGCGGTTCGCATACTGGATGTCGCTGAAGTGGATGTGGAACGGTTCGCCGGCTTCGAGGACCGCGCTGGCTGCTGCGAGAGCGTCCGCGAAGCGGTCGGCTTCGAGGAACTCGCCGTCGCTCGTCGCGTGCATGTGCGCGAAGTCGAGGACAGGTCGGACGAAGTCGACGGCGCCGGCGATCGCGACGACGTCCTCGACCGTCCCGAGGTCGCGTACGCGGCCCATCACCTCGACGCCGAAGGGGACGAGCCGGTCCTTGGCCTCGAGCCGTTCGCGGAGGTCGCCCAACTGGTCGACGACGTCCGCGATCGCGTGCTCGGGCTCGCGGCCCAGGAGGAAGCCCGGGTGGAAGACGATCAGCTGTGCGCCGCACGCCTTCGCGAGCCCCGCAGTGTGGTCGAGCATCCCGAGGGCCATCTTGAACTTCTTGCCGCGGTCGGCGTGCCCCATGAACGCCGCGAGCGGCGCGTGGACGGAGAGTGCGACGTCGGCGGCGGCAGCTGCGGCACCGAGCTCCGGAGCCGTCTCGTAGTCGAGCCAAAAGCCGCCGGCGAAGCCGAACTCGCATGCGCGGTACCCCTCTGCCGCGAGCGCGGCGAACGTCGCGGGGAAGCTGTCAGCGCGAGGCAGATCGGCCGGGCCGAAGCGGATATTTCCCATTGGGCCAGCTTACGAGGGACCGAGTATTCTCGCCCCCATGGCGGATTCCGAGGCCGGGCCCGGCGCGCTCCGTCATCGCGACGACCTCCAGGGGTTGCGGGCGGTCGCCGTTCTGCTCGTCGTGCTCGGGCACGCCGGCGTGCGCGCCTTCCAGGGCGGCTACATCGGTGTGGACGTCTTTTTCGTCCTCTCCGGCTACCTCATCACCGGGCTGCTCCTCACCGAGGCGGCGAAGACAGGGAGGATTTCCCTCGCCGAGTTCTATCGGCGGCGGGCGCGCCGCATCCTGCCGGCGGCAGTACTCACCCTCATCGTCACCGACCTCGCAGCGTGGCAGCTTCTCAACCTCGTTCGAGCGAAGCAGGCGGTGCTCGACAGCCTCTGGGCCTCTGTCTTCGCGGCCAACATCCACTTCGCGGCGGAGAACAGCGACTACTTCGCGCGAAACCGGCCCGTCTCGCCGCTCCAGCATTTCTGGACGTTGTCCGTGGAGGAGCAGTTCTATCTCGTCTGGCCCGTAGTCCTCGCGCTGGTGCTGTTCGGGATACTCGCCCTCCGATTTCGTCCATCGGCTGGCGGCATTCCGAAGGCGGGGCTGTATCGCGCCTTCGTGTTCATCTTCGTCGCCGGTGAGGTCTCGCTCGCATGGTCGATACACGCGACGAACGCGACGCCGGCGTCGGCGTACTTCTCCACGTTTGCCCGGGCATGGGAGCTTGCGTTGGGTGCGGCACTCGCGATCGCGGCGCCAAAGCTGAAGGCGCTGCCGCCGTTTCTGCAGACGCTTCTGAGCGCCGCCGGACTTGCGTGCATCGGCGCAGCAGCCGTGCTCTTTTCCGCGAGTACCGCTTTCCCCGGCTACGCCGCGCTGCTACCGACGATCGGGGCGGCACTCGTGATCGGCGCGGGAATCCCGACGACGCGGCCCAACCTCAGCGTGCTGCGCGTGCTCTCACTCGCGCCGTTTCGGTACGTGGGCGACCGCTCGTACGCGATGTACCTGTGGCACTGGCCGGTGCTGATCCTTGCGGCGCAGTACGAGGGACACGACCTGAGTCTTCGGGAGAACCTCCTCCTCGTCGGCGGGGCGTTCGTGCTTTCGATCGTCAGTTACGCGACCTTCGAGGATCCGATTCGCCACATGCGCTTCCGCCGCCCGGCGTGGGGCCTTCTGTTGTGGCCGGCATCCCTGGCCGCAGTGCTGCTCTTTGCGCTGCCGATCCTCCATTCGATCAATTCCCAGGCGGCGCGCATCGCGAGCCGGTCGGCCACCGTGCGGGTGCCTCCGCTTCGCGACCCGGGCTCCGCCGGCTCGAGTGAGGAGAATCCGCTGCCGGCAGTGCTGGCCGCTGCCCGTGCGGCCGAGCACGGCGACCCCATCCCGTGGCCGCTCGTTCCGGCAATCACCAAGATCGAGACCGATGGCTATGCCCTGCGCAGCGGATGCGACGCGGGGACCACCGACACGTCAAGCAGGGTCTGTCCTCTTGGCGATCTCTCCTCGACTCGGACGCTCGCTGTCTTCGGCGACTCGCACGCGCGGATGTGGCTGCCGACGATCTTGCGGATGGCCGAACGCGACCACTGGCGCGTACTGCCGATCGTCAAAGAAGGTTGCGCACCGAAGCTGTGGGTCGGACCTTCACTCCAGCACTGCAACGTCTGGTTTCGATGGGCGGCGGGACGAGTGAGCGCGCTGCGGCCGACGGTCAGTCTCATCATTGGAAAGTGGTCGCAGGCAAATCCGGCGGCCGCCGCACGAGGAGTGATGGCCGCTGTGACTGCGTTCTCGCACGCGTCCGCTCACGTTGTCGTCGTGAGTGATCCTGTCGTTGCGCCCGGGAACTCCGTCGACTGCCTGCTCACGCGCGGCGCGACGATGAAGACGTGTAGTCCGATCGCGCCGACCAACACGATTGACGCGGACCGGGCGGTCGCGCAGGTGGTGAGGCAAGCGGGAGCGGGATTCATGGGCGTCGGCGGCTGGTTCTGTGCGCATCCCGAACCCGGGTATCCGATTGTGTGTCCTCTCGTGGTCAACCGCACGATCACGCTGCGGGACTTCAACCACGTCTCGGAGACGTACGCGCTCGAACTCTCCGACGAGTTTCGCTCCCTCTTCAAGAAGGCGCTCGCCGGGTCGTAGAACCTTCGGACCGGGTCGCGTGCCGATGCCGTCCGACCGTTTTTCTAGCTTGTGGGCATGCCCAAGCACCCGTCACGTCTCGACCTTCTCGAGCTCGACATCGACCTCCGCCTCAGCGATCTCTGGCGCGAGACGGCCGACGTGAGCGAGTGGAATCTCGAGGTTGTTGCGGCGTTCCTCCGCGCGGCGTACGGCAAGGGTTACTGCGACGCTCTCACTGAGGACGCACCCGGATCGCTGTGCCACGAGCACGGGTACCGGATCCCGAACCGCGAGCCCGCGCAGCGGGCGGCAGAGCCCGACAAGCACGCGGCCTAGCGGCACGCCGGGCTACGATCCGTCCGTGGGAGCCAGTCCAGCGCGGCTCGTTATCGCGTTGTCGGTAGCAGCCGCACTCGCGATCTTCGTCGTCTACACGGCGCTCGCCGGCAACGGCGTCGCACAGCTGACGCCGAGCACGATCGGCACGGCCAAGGGCAACGTCCTACTCGTTGGCAAGGTCGTCGGCCCCGTCCAGCACGTTGGGGGCAGTCTTCGCTTCGCCGTGAAGGACATCGGCGACGCGAAGCCGGCTCGCGTGTCCGTCAGCTACGCCGGCAGCGTCCCTAGCCTCTTCCGGACCGGACGCGACATCTCCGTCGCGGGCGTGATGCGCAACGGCCGCTTCGCCGCGACGAGGGACTCGCTCATCACGAAGTGCCCCGACCATTACGCGCCGCCGGCTTCGCCGAAGACGTAGGAATGGCATCACTCGGGCGCGCAGCGCTCCTCATCGCCTTCGGCCTCGTCGCGTACGCGCTTCTCGCCGGCTCCTATGCCGCGTGGCGGAAGCGGCGCCGTCTCGCGCACTCCGCACAGAACGCGCTCCTCGCTGCGTTCCCCGCCACGCTCGTCGCGTCAGCCATCCTCCTCATCGCGCTCGCGCGCCACGACTTCACGTTCGCGTACGTCGCCGAGCACACGAGCCGCAACCTCCCGCTTCCGTACACGCTCTCGGCGTTCTGGGGAGGACAGGAAGGCTCGCTCCTGCTCTGGCTCGTCATCCTCACGGGCTACGCCGCACTCGCCGTGTGGCTCAACCGCCGCCACCGCGAGCTCATGGCGTGGACGGTGCCCGTGTTCGGGCTCATCGCCGTCTTCTTCGGCTTCATGCTCTGCTTCGTCTCGAGCCCGTTCCACCAGCAGCCCGCGCCCGCCGATGGGGCCGGGATGGTGCCGAGCCTCCAGAACCCGTACATGCTCGCCCACCCGCCGATGCTCTATCTCGGTTACGTCGGCCTCGCTGTCCCGTTCGCGTTCGCGATGGGCGCGCTCCTCTCCGGCCGCACGGACGAGCGTTGGATCGTCGCAACGCGCCGCTGGACGCTCGCGGCCTGGTTGTTCCTCGGCGTTGGCCAGCTGCTCGGCTCGCACTGGGCGTACGTCGAAATCGGCTGGGGCGGCTACTACGCCTGGGATCCGGTTGAGAACGCAGCGTTCATGCCGTGGCTCGTGGCGACCGCGTTTCTCCACTCGGTGATGATCCAGGAGAAGCGCGGGATGCTGAAGGTCTGGAACATGGTGCTCGTCGCGCTCGCCTTCAACCTCTCGCTCTTCGGGACGTTCCTCACGCGCTCGGGGATCATCAACTCCGTCCACTCGTTCTCGCAGAGCCCGATCGGTGCCTGGTTCATGGGTTTCCTCGTCCTGATGATCGTCTTCTCGGTCGTGCTCATCCTCTGGCGGAGCAGTGGTGGCGGCGACGGGTCGCTCCGGACGAAGACGAAGCTCGAGTCGCTCGTCTCGCGGGAGGCGACCTTCCTCTACAACAACCTCCTGCTCGTCGCGCTCGCGCTGACCATCCTCTGGGGCGTTCTGTACCCGGTCCTCTCGGAGGCGGTGCGCGGGCAGACGCGCTCGGTCTCGAAGCCGTACTACGACTTCTTCCTCCACACGTTCGGGCTGCCGCTGATCCTGCTCATGGGACTCGGGCCGCTTGTCGCGTGGCGGAAGGCGTCGCTGCGCTCCCTCGCGAAGACGTTCCTCATCCCGTTCGCCGTGGCCGTGGTCACGGGAGGCGTCCTGCTCGGGCTCGGCTTTGGCAGCTCGTGGGTTGGCCTGCTCGCGTATACGTTCTCTGCCTTCGTCGCGGCGTCGATCGTGCTCGAGTTCGTGCGCGGACGCTCGGCGGCGGGAGGGATCTTCAAGCTCGTCTCCCGCAACCGGCGGCGCTACGGCGGCTACGTCGTCCACGCCGCGGTCGTTCTGTTCGTGATCGGGGTTGCCGGCTCGAACTCCTACCAGACGATCCGTGAGAACGGGCATCTGCGCATCGGCCAGTCGATGGAAGCAGCCGGCTACCGGTTTACCTACGAGTCGATCAAAGGAGTCAAGGGACCGAACTACACCGGGTTCCGGACGGTTGTCTCCGTCGTCGGGAATGGTGAACGCTTCGACCTCACACCCGGGCAGAACAATGACCCGCTCCAAGGCACGTCCTTCGTCGCCTCGATCTACCACGATCCGCGCACGCTCGGCGACGTCTTCACGAACGCTTCGCTCGACAAGGCCGGCACCGCTATCGATCTCCACATTTTCGTCAAGCCGCTCATCAACCTCATCTGGGCGGGTGGCTTCCTCTTCGTTTTTGGCGCGCTCGTGGCGATGTGGCCGGACGCGGTCGAGCAGCGCCGCCTCGCTGCGCGATACGCGGCGGGTACGGCTCCCGCTGGGATCTGACCGTGGGGTTCGGTTTGGCGCTCGCGGCCGTGTTGGCGATCGTGGCCGTGGTTTTCGTCGCGCGACCGTTCCTCCGCGAGCCGGCACCCGCGAGCGACCGGCTCGACGAGCTCGCCCCTGAGGCGCGGCAGCGGCTCGCGCTTGCCGAGGAGCGCGACCGTGCCCTCGACGCGCTGAAGGAGCTCGAGTTCGACCATCGCACCGGGAAGGTCTCCGACGATGACTATCGCGCGCAGGTTGGCCCGCTCCGGCGGCGTGCGGCAGAGGCGTTACGCGCACTCGAAGCGGGGGAACATAGTCCCCGTGAACGGTGACAGCCCGCCAAGCGAGACGGCTCCAGGCCCGATTGTCCGCGAGCAGCTCGAGCGGCGCTGGTTCGGCCTGCCGGCGCGGTTCGTGCTCCTCTGTCTCGGGTGCGCCGCGCTCGGCGCGACGGTCGGCCTCTTCGTCGCTCGAGCCTGGGGCTGGGGCGTTGCGACGCTTCTCGTGGCGCTCTTCGCGTTCGGTGCGCTCCGCGAGGCCGTGCGTCAGAAAGGGCAGCTGCTGCCGGAGCGGTCCACCCGGCTCGCTGCGGACGGACGCTCGCAGGCGCTGACGGCGGCCGAGGTGTGGCGCACCCGGGTCGACACCTCTCTCGCGGGCTGGCGGACGCGTTCGCGGCTCAACGGGCTCGAGCGAGCCCGCGGCCCCGCGCTGCAAGAGCTCGGCGCAGCCGTGCGGAGCGGCGACCGGCGCGCGGCGAACGAGGCCTCCAAGCGCCTCGACGAGCTCGACGAGCGGGAGCGGAGCCTCGAGGCCGACCTCGAGCTCCAGCTCGCGAACGCGAAGGAGAGGATTAGGCTCGCCCGCTTACCGGTACAGGAGACGGTAATGGTCGCTCCAACCAGCGCTGGAAGCGTCGCCGGCGAAGCCGCCGACGCCCGGCGGGAAGACCCGGGGGAACCAAACGCGCCGTATCCGCCGCCGGACGAGGGCAACCCGCCGACGCCGGCGATCGTGCCGGAGCCGTCGCCGCCGCCCGACGAGGGAACGCCCCCCGAGCCGGCGCCCGACCCTGACGGTGACTAGAGGTTGAGCAGCCGCAGATCCGGCAGCTCGCGGTAGCGCTCGTCGATGTCGAAGCCGTAGCCGACGTACAGCTCGTCCGGCACCGTGAAGCCGACGTACCGGACAGGGAGATCGTCGACGAGCCGGCGGTACGGCCGGTCGAGGAGCGTCGCCGCCGCCACCGACGCGGGCCCGCGCAGCTCGAGCGTGCGGACGAGGTAGTTGAGAGTCAGACCCGTGTCGACGACGTCCTCGACGATCACGACGTCGCGGCCGCGGACGTCGAGGTCGAGATCCTTGAGCACGCGAATCTGCTGGTGGCCACCCATCCGCGCGCTGCCGTAGCCCGCGAGCTCGACGAAGTCCATCGCGTGGAGAATCGGGACCGCGCGCGAGAGGTCGGCGGCGAACACGAGGCTCGCCTTGAGCGAGCAGACGAGCACCGGCTCGCGGCCGGCGTAGTCGTGCGCGATCTCCGCCCCCATCTCCCGGACGCGGAGAGAAAGCTCCGCCGCAGAGAGGTAGACCTCCCCGATGCGGGCGTCCGCGTACGCGGACTCAGCTGGCCCAGCAGATTCAGCTAGCAAGGTCGAGGTGGAAATGCTGGGCGAGGCGCTCCAAGTCGCGCCGGTAGAAGAGCTTGACCTTGATGCCGGGATACCGCTCACGGAGCTTGCGCACCTTGCGGTTCTTGCGGGTGACGAGTGACTGTTTCATGGCGGTGATCTCGACGTAGAGGTCCTGCTCGGAGAGATAGAAGTCGGGCGTGAAGGCCTCGAGCACCCGGCCCGTCTCGTCCTGCTCGAGCACGAACGTCCGTGGCTCGTATTCCCAGGCGATGCCGTAGTAGTCCAGCACCTTCGCGCATTCGAGCTCTGCGGGGCTGGCGAACCGCGGCGGCTCGGATCCGCGGTACGCCTGGAACACGGGGAGCTGGAGCTCCATCCCGCAGGACGGTAGCCAGAGGGTCGGACGCCGACCGATCCGGCGGGAGTGATACACAACGGCCTGCGTGGCGCCGATCAACCTCATCCCGCAGAAGCGCGAGTTCTTTGTGCTCTACAACCGCGCCGCCGCGAACGTCGTCGAGATCGCGCAGCATCTCGTCGACCTCATCGAGCACTTCCCCGACGGTCTCGCCGACCGCGTGCGCGACGTGAAGGATCTCGAGCACGAGGGCGACCGGCTGACGCACGATCTCGTCGACCTCGTCAACCGCACGTTCGTGACGCCGTTCGACCGCGATGACATGTACCGGCTGGCCGGAGTCCTGGACGACATCTGCGATTACGTCGACGAGGCGGCAGGGAAGATCGCGACGTACGGAGTCAAGGAGATCCGCGAGCCGGCGCGCGGCCAGGCGCACGTGATCCGCCGTGCTGCCGACAAGCTCGCCGAGGCGATCGGCTTGCTCGAAGGATTCAAGGACTCGAAGCACGTCCTCATCGAGCTCCGCGAGCTCGAGGACGAAGGCGACGAACTCACGCACGAGGCCGTCTCGTCGCTCTTCGCCGACGACGGTGCCGACCCTCTGGTGGTCATCCGCTGGAAGGACATCCACGAGGCCCTCGAGGAAGCCGTCGACGCGTGCGAAAAGGCGGCGAACGTCCTCGAGGCGATCCTCGTCAAGAACCGCTGAGGAGAGGCTGACGCGTGTTCCTGCTCGTCCTCGTAATCGCGGTCGGGCTGGCGTTCGACTTTACGAACGGCTTCCACGACACCGCGAACTACGTCGCGACGTGGGTCGGGACGAGGGCGCTCTCGCCGCGTCCCGCAGTGGCTGTCTCGGCTGCGGCGAATCTCGCCGGCGCGTTCGTGACGGTGGCGGTTGCGAAGACGATCGGGCAGGGACTGGTCGACACCAACCTCATTTCGAATCAGGTGCTCCTGGCCGCGCTCCTCGGTGCAATCTCCTGGAACCTCCTGACCTGGTGGCTCGGCCTTCCATCGAGTTCGACGCACGCGCTCGTCGGCGGCCTGTGCGGCGCCGCGCTCGTGAAGGCCGGGACGAAGGGCGTCCTCTGGCACGGCCTGTTGGAGAAGGTGATAATCCCGGCCGCCGCCTCGCCGGTCATCGGGTTCCTCGCGGCGTTCGCTCTCGTCGTCCTCATTTACCGGCTCTTCCACCGGGCGACGCCGGGCACCGCCCATCGCGGCTTCCGTCTCGGCCAGCTCGTCTCGGGCACGTGGGTCGCGTTCGCGCACGGCGCGAACGACGCGCAGAAGACGATGGGCGTGATCTCGCTCGCCCTCGCCATCCACGCGGGGCATCGGGACCAGCTGCCCATCCCCACCTGGGTGAAGATCGCGGCTGGCCTAACGATCGCCGCCGGGACGTACACAGGCGGCTGGCGGATCATCCGAACGCTCGGCCAGCGCATCTACGGGATGCAGCCCGAGCACGGCTTCGCCGCGCAGGTCGCCGCGGGCTCGACCCTCTACCTCGGCACGCACTTCGGTTTCCCGATCTCCACGACGCATGTCGTTACCGGTTCGGTAATGGGAGCGGGCGCGACGCGGCGGCTCTCGGCCATCCGCTGGGGAGTCGCCGGCAACATCGTCTTCGCCTGGCTCTTGACGCTCCCGGCCGCGGGGCTCGTTGCCGCGGCGTTCTATTACCCAGTGTTCTGGATCTTCTAGGGCAATTTCGTAGGCTTCCGGGCATGTTCCGGATCGTGCAGCTCTCGGATCTCCACTGCGGCCAGCAGTTTTTCCTCCCGGATCACCTCGAGCGCGCGATCGCGGAGACGAACGAGCTCGCGCCCGACGTCGTCGTCATCTCCGGCGATCTCACGTCCCACGGCTTCAAGGACGAGTACGCGCTCGCGCGCGAGTACCTCAACAACGTCGAGTGCAAGGCGATGGTCGTGATCCCGGGCAACCACGATTCGCGCAACGTCGGTTACGTCCACTTCGAGGAGCTCTTCGGCGACCGGAACTCCGTGCTTCGCGTCGGCGACGCGCAGATCGTCGCCGTCGACTCGAGCGAGCCGGACCTCGACAACGGCCAGATCGGCCGCGGCCGGTACAAGTGGATCGAGGAGCAGTTCGCGCCGGACGCCGTACTCCGCGTCTTCGTCCTCCACCACCACCTGCTGCCGGTGCCGGGAACGGGTCGCGAGCGCAACATCGTCAACGACGCGGGCGACACGCTCGAGACGCTGCAGCGTGCGAACGTCGACCTCGTCCTCTCCGGCCACAAGCACGTCCCGTACGCGTGGCGGCTCGAGAACCTCTTCGTCGTGAACGCCGGGACGGTCTCGTCGTCGCGCCTCCGCGGCAACGGGCGGCCCT
>Ga0265338_10004689_pt1 | contig 18320 bp, 25 predicted proteins | sample 42126metaG_FD_193579 | JGI IMG/M metagenome (GOLD analysis project Ga0265338, IMG submission 193579) | Rhizosphere microbial communities from Carex aquatilis grown in University of Washington, Seatle, WA, United States - 4-21-26 metaG | ecosystem: Host-associated > Plants > Roots > Rhizosphere... | reverse complement strand
AGGCTTACACGTTTTTAAACCATACCATGTATGTATAAATAGTCAAGTTTTATCTCCTGAATGTAAGCGACTTAGCACAACGCCCCACCTTCCGGCGGGTAGTTGTGCCCTGTCTGGAAGGTGGGGCTTATTCTGGTTGATTGCCCTGAGACTGCCCCCATCTCAGAGCACGGTACCAGTTGACCGGCCTCTTAGCGAGGCTCAAAAGCCACGCCAATAGCGATATCACCTCCAGGACGCGAAAGACATATCCCGAGTGAATGGCCCAGCCGGGCGATGGTGGGGGCGCCGGAGTCACTACGCTAACCTGCCCGGTGCTTGAGTTCTGGAGGTTAACATTGTTGACGTTGACACTCGTGGCGGTGGGGCTTGCAGCTCCTGGAGCTGTCCCTCCAGTACCGCCGGTCACACGTTGTTGTTCTTGCGTGGATGCGTTTACGAGGGATCCCTGCCGGGAGTCGGCGGCGATTGCAGGCCGAACTGAGGCAAGAAAGCCGATCGTTGCTAGCAGTAGTGCCCCCAAGAGCACGACCCTTAGACGCTTCATAGCGCCTCCCTTATTGTGGTGCCATTCGATTGCGAATCAGCACGATTTTAGCACGAGTGACGGCCTGGTCCTTTAGGTAAACTTTCATTCTTGGGTTTGGCGAGTAGTGGCCTGAGGCTATTTTTTTATTGCTTATGTTTTTATTTGGAACTCCATAGTAAAATTAATGGGACATGAATTTTGTGAGCCGGATAACTCTTGGTGATGTGCTTGCTCATAGGGTCCAATCGCTTCGTGGTAAGGATGCGGTGATTGTGTGCTTGCAGGAGAGCTCGCTTTTGACCTGCCTGACCATGGCGCGGCGGCTGCGGGCGTGGGTGTACCCGCTGATTTATGAGCCGGTTTATACCCCTGATGCGGCCCATCGGCTGCTGGGGGCTTATGACCAGGACGGCGATTTTTGTCCCAATCCCGGTAGCCCCACGAGCGAGGCTGAACCGGAAACCGATGCACATGAAATCTCTGAGAAACAACGGACCAAGGCATTGAAGTCAGTCCGTGATAGAGTGGCGGCTTACGGCATGGAGCTGAACAAGCACCAACTGGACGGCCGCCATGCAATTTTGGCCGCTGATGTGCTGACGAGCCCTTTGCCAATTGTGGTGGCGCAGCGGTTTTTGGCAGATGTGTCGCCCAGGAGCCTGACCGCGGTGGTTGGTAACGCTACGGCCCAAGCGGCCCAACTGGTGCGCTTGAGTGCTGCTCAGACCGAGATCCTTGATGTGCTCAGCGGTATTGCTTTTGATGATAACCATTATTTTGAACAACCCGACGCCTACAGCGTCGCGGAAAAGCACACATTAACCCAGCACATTGCTACCTATTGGCAATGATAGTCGTACGCTAAGGAGATCCCCATGCCGCCCTTAAACCAGCCCCTCAATTTACAGCAACTGCCCAACCAGCCGGTGCCTGGCCAACCTGGATCGGCACCGCAGATTGGCCGTAATCCGACGTCATTTGCGCCGCCCAGCCCGGTAATTCAGGGCGAGGATTTGACGCGGGCGAGCAGTTTGATTAGCGCGATCGCCACGCTGTTTCGGGCCAAGGTGGTGGGGCAAGAGAATCTGTTGGTCAACCTGATGGTAGCTTTGCTGGCCAATGGTCACATTTTGCTGGAAAGTGTGCCGGGCCTGGCCAAGACCACCGGCGCCCAAACGCTGGCGGACGCGATTACGGCCAGTTTTCGCCGTATTCAGTGCACGCCGGATCTGCTCCCGAGCGATATCATCGGTTCGCAGATCTTTAACTATTCCAAAGGCACGTTTGAGACGCAGCTGGGGCCAGTGCACGCCAATTTTGTGCTGCTGGACGAAATTAACCGCTCAAGTGCTAAAACCCAGAGCGCCATGCTCGAGGCCATGCAGGAACGGCAGACAACCATTGGCGGCCAAGTTTATAAGCTGCCGCAGCCGTTTGTGGTTTTGGCCACGCAAAACCCGATTGAGCAGGAAGGCACCTATGAGCTGCCTGAGGCCCAGATGGACCGGTTTTTGCTGAAGGAGATTTTGGGCTATCCGGGACCGGCGGATGAAGTGGAGGTGCTGAACCGCATTGAGGCCGGCGTGTTTGATACGAAGGCTGATAAATCGCAGACGATTGATGTTAAAGAAGTGGTGTATTTGCAGCAGCTGGTGAAGAAAGTCTACGTCGATACGGCGATTAAGCAGTATATCGTCAATATCATTACAGCCACGCGCAACCCGGCCGCGGCGATTGCTGCTGATCTGGCGCGCTACGTTGAATACGGCGCCAGTCCGCGCGGTAGTATTACTTTGATGCAAGTAGCGCGGGCGCTGGCGCTCATTAATGGCCGGGACTATGTGACGCCGGATGACGTGAAGCTGATGCGTTACAGTGCTTTGCGGCACCGGATTATTCTTAACTTCGAGGCCATTGCTGATAATGTGCATCAGGAAGCTGTGATTGATGCCATTTTCGCTAGTGTCCTGGCGCCGTAAACGGTATGGCGAGTCTCCTGGTTAAAGTTCGTCGCAAAATGTCCATCGCGGCCCACCGCCGCGTGCGGACGGTGCTTGAGGGCGAGTACGGCTCGGTATTTAAGGGCCGCAGCATGGATTTCGACGATCTGAGGGAGTATGTGGCCGGAGACGACGTTAAAGACATTGAGTGGCGGGCGACGGCTCGCAGTGGCCAGGTCCGCATCAAGCGCTACGTGGCGATTCGTAAGCACAATATTATGCTGGTGGTTGATACGGGCAGGTCGATGGCGGCCACAGCGCCGAGCGGTGAATGCAAGCGCGATATTGCGGTGATGGCGGCGGGTGTGATCGCGTCGGTGGCGGAGAAACATCAGGATCTGGTGGGGCTGACGGCCGGCAATAGCGAGTTTTTATACCACCTGCCGCTCAAGGGCAGCCGCATGCATGTCGAGCGGATTCTGCAATACATCAACATCCACACCACGCTCGACGCGCCACCGAGTGACCTGACCCGAATATTGGATTACGTGCGACGGACGAATCGGCGGCGGATGCTGTTGGTGGTTATCAGCGACAATCTGCAGTTTGGGGCGACCCAAGAGCGCTTGCTGCGGCGGCTGGCGGCGCAGCATGAGCTGCTGTTTATTGCGATTGAGGATCTTGACCCGAGCGCTGACAACTGGAAGGACCGCAGCCTATACGATGTCGACCAGCCCGTGAGCTTGCCGACGTTTGTGCGCCGTCAAGCAACGGTCGATCCGGCGTACCAGACGCTCGTGAAAACCGAGTGGCGCCAGGCCAACCGGGTCCTCGAGCACATTCGGGTGAGTAGTATTCGGATTGACAGTGAAGACAAGGCGCTTAGCCAAATTATCCGGCTTTTGGAGAAGTTCAAGCATGCTCGTCGCTGATATCTTAAACCCGCCAATCCAATACGACCTGATTTGGCTGATTATCGGGTGCTTCCTGGCTGTACTTATCCTGTCGTGGTATGGCTTTGTGTTTTGGCTGACGCGCCGTAAACAACTCAAGTCGCTGGCCAGTCTTAAGCCGTTGCCGGCCGGGCTCGAGCTTGACCAATTGAAAGCCAAGTATTTGCGCCTGATTGACGAGTGCTACCAGCGCCACCAGCGGGGAGAGATCAACCTAAGGACGTTGCATCGGGACCTAAGCATCCTGGCGCGGTATTTCGTGTTTGAAGCCAGGCATTTCCCGGCTCCGATTCTGACGCTGGCCGATTTGAAACTTGGCCCCTATCCCCTGCTCACCCGCCTCATTGCCGCCTATTACCCTGAAGAATTCGCGGCCATAGGAAATGGCCAGGCGGCGACAGCAGTGGAAGCCGCGAAAGGATTCGTGCAGCAATGGTTCTGATTTTCTGGTGGATGCTTCTGGTGTGGGCGGTGGCGATTGCCAGCTACTGGCTGATCCGCCACTGGCTGGCAAAGGATCGTCGCGGCAATGTCTTGGTTTTGCCGATTGCTCATAGTAACCGGTTAACCAACCTGCCGGCCTACCTGGCGGCACTCAAGCAGTATCGCTTGCTTTTGAACTGGACCTTGGGGCTTTTGAGCTTGGCGCTGCTGGTGGCGATTATCCTGACTGCCCGTCCGTCGACGGTGTCGGTGATCACGCCGGTGCAGCAAAACCGTGACATTATGTTGTGCCTGGACGCCTCGGGTTCGGTGCTGCGCGAAGATACGACCTTGCTTGATCGATTTGGTACGCTGGTGAATAGCTTTCATGGGCAGCGGTTTGGTCTGACGCTGTTCAACAGTTCGGCCGTTACCGTTATCCCGCTGAATGACGATTACACGATTATATCGCAGCAGCTCAAGAGCTCGGCCGCGGCTTTTAAGGCTCAATCGGGTACCACGTTCACCACGCTGACTGATGGGACACTGGCCGGGTATGAGAGCGGTACGTCGCTTGCGAGCGACGGTCTGACGTCATGCGTGCAACAAATGGGCACGAATGCCAGCCACCGGTCACAATCCATTATCCTGGCCACCGACAATGAGGTGAACGGTACGCCGGTGGTAAACATGGTCCAAGGAGTGGCACTGGCCAGGCAGCGCAATATTCATGTGTTTATTATCGACCCCGGCGTCAGCGACCCGCAATTGGCCGGCGATCACGGCCAGCTCAATATTGTCGCCCGCGAAACCGGCGGCGACTACTACAGCTTAAGTGATGCGGGGGCGGTAGCGTCAATTGTAGGCGCGATTGATGCTCAACCGTCGGCGAATTTTGTAGGTTTGCCTCAGCTGGCTGTTAACGACGTTCCAAAGCCATTTTTGTATGTACTGGCGGTGCTGATCTTAGGCACGCTGGGATTGATCTGGAGGCTGGAATTATGAAGTTTGTGCCGCTGGTATCGTGGTGGTGGATTGCTTTATACCTGGCAATCGTGGTGCCGGCGGCGGGCTGGCAAATTTGGCGGGTGTGGCAGGTCAACCGGCGTGATTGGCTGGTGCTGTTGCCTTGGCTACGGCGGGCGTTGTTGGCGTTGCTGCCGGCATTCCTGGCCCTGGGCCCGAGCGTGCCGGGCGGTACTTCGGCTCCCGGGGTGGCTAATTTAGACGTACTGTTTGCGGTTGATACTACGCCGAGCATGGGAGCGCTTGACTACGACGGCACGCAACAGCGCATTGTAGGCGTGCGCAACGACATCCTGGCCTTGGCGGCGAAGTTGCAAGGCGCCCATTTTGAGTTGATTACCTTCGACACGAGTGCCAATGTGGTTTTGCCGCTGACGGATTATAGCTCGGCGTTGTCGTCGGCGGTTGCGGATCTGTCCCCGCAGTTTAGCGCCTACTCTCAAGGCAGCGCGATTGATAAGCCGCTGGATCTGATTACCCAGGAGCTGAAGAATAGTAAGGCGGCCAATCCGCAACGCAAGCGGTTGCTGTTTTACTTCGGTGATGGCGAGCAGACGCTTAACGCGCAGGTGGTGTCGTTTGCGCCCCTGGCAACGTACCTGAGTGGCGGGGCGGTTTTGGGCTATGGCACAACCCAGGGTGCGCAGATGATTAACTACACGAATATTGACCCCGTGGCCACGAATCAGGTGGCGTCGTACATCACCACCCTTAGCCCGGCTACAGGCCAGCCGACCCCGGCGGTTTCGAAGCTGAATCCGAGTACGCTGCAAACCATGGCCGACCAGCTGAACGTGACGTATCAGGACCGGGATGCGGGCGGCTCGATAAATAGCGTCTACCAGGCGAGCCAGACGCCGCTGGTGATTGACCACAGCCAGCACATTGTTCGCTATTTGAACTTGTACTGGCTGTTGGCTATCCCGCTAGTGGGCTTGCTGTTTTGGGAGTGGCAGGCCCTCGTGATTAAACTGTTTGAGCTGCGCCGCCACAAAGGAGCTGTGTATGCCGAACGGTAACCTGCTCCAACGTTTGCGGCAGCGATCGCGCTCCGGCCACGACGCGCAGCCGGGTATGGGCGTGGGCGCCAATCCATTTGACGCGGCCAAAATGCAGTACGAAACCATTCGCCGCCGCAAGCGCCGGCAGCTATTGTTGTGGTCGCTTTGGGCCATTGTGCCATTGTTTTTGCTGGCACTGTGGTTTTTGCTGCCGACACCTCTGACGTCAAAAGCCATTACCAATTATCGACATCAAGCTTACAAGACAGCCCGAAACTGGTTGACGCCGCTCACCTGGACCAGCCCGGAACCGTTTGTTAGCGCGTTCAATAGTGGCACGGTTGATACTCAGCTCGGCAAGTATACGGTGGCTCAGGCCGAGCTGACCCGGGCGTTGACGCTGGCACCGGCCAATAGACGCTGCATGGTGGAGCAGAATCTGGTGTATTCGCTCGACGCGCATGCTGCTGCGCTCCAGCAGACGGCTTTAGGCCAAAACGCGGTGGTTTATCAGACGGAAGCAGCGAGCATTAAGTCTAGCGATACCAAATGTTTTCCTCCGGTTAAGCCCAAACCAACGCAGGGTGGCGGTGGTGGCGGTGGTGGCGGTGCACAGAATCAAAACGCCGACATCTTTACCGCAGCGCAGCAACAACAACTACAGCAGAAAAACTCGCAAGGCAATCAATTCCAGCAGCAAGATCTGAATCAAACGGTGGTTAACCCGAGCGGCCCGGCGGTTGACCCATGGTAGCCATAAGCTTTATTAGGTCGCTCATGGCGGTGTACAATGAGCAAAATGGCTAAGCCTAAACCATCCAAGTCTCGCCAAGTTCGTAGCTATCTGGCTAAGCGTCGGTTTGTGTCGCCGTATATGTTTGTGGCGGTGTTTGGCTTGATTGGCATGCTGCTGTTATTGCCGACCTTGGCAGCGCGGTTTGGCGGGGGCGGGGCGCTGCCGTACACCGTGACGCCGGCGCCAAACTACCAGATTACGCAAACGTGTACAGGCGCGCTGAATGTCGCATTTGTGGCTGACGTATCAGGCAGTATTGACGATACGGAACTTGGCCAAATGAAAGACGGTTTCCAGCAGCTGATTGATGACCTGCTGCCGGGCACGAATACGAATTTCTCGCTGACTGAATTTGCGACCGGCGCAACGGTGATGCAGCCGTTTACGACGAACATTTCGGCTTTGCTTGCGTCGGTCAATAATCTGGCGAACGGAGTTAACCGTAACGGGACGGATTGGCAGGCGGGCTTGCAGGCGGGCTATAGTACTTTTTCTGGTTTAAAATCGACCGCGCCGCGCCTGCTGATTATTGCCACCGACGGAGATCCGAATCAGCCCGATAATAACACCCTTGATGCGGCTATTACCGCGGCTAACACGATCAAGGGCGCCAATATTCATGTTCTGGCGATTGGGCTGGGCACTGACCCGACCCTGGCGAACCTAGAGACGATTTCCGGGACGACGGTAACCACTGGCGGCACTGACACTACCATTAATACCGATGTTATTACGACCAGCTTTGCTTCGCTGGATACGGTACTGCTTAACCTTATTGTCGGCGGTTGCGGGAGCGGCACGGGCGTCGGTAGCGGTGGCACCGGAGTTGGCACTGATGGATCGGGCAAGGGCGCTAATGGATCGGGGACTGGCAGCGGCGGCACGGGGACGGGCTCGACTGGGGCTGGTTCGGGCACAACGGCCGGGCCGAAACCGTCGCCTTCATCGTCGCCCCAGCCGGCGCCGAGCCCCACTCAGAACCCCACGCCTAACCCGGCCCCGGCCCCGGTTGCTTCGCCGAGCCCCACGCCCAACCCGGCACCGACGCCAAAGGCAATTGGCACGCAAGTTCAGCCGCCTGCGCACCTGCCCTCGCCGTTTTATGATGGCAAAGAGTTCGCGCCAGGCAGTGTGGCTGACAATCTTACCGCTGCGGCTGTGCGCCATGGGCTGACGGGGTGGTGGTACGTGGTGATTGGGCTGGTCTTGGTTGTAGGTGCGGGAGTGGCTGGATTTATCATCTGGCGGCGCCGGGCGGTCAGTAAGGCTCTGCCGCGACCATCTGGGCGTGGTGGGGGCTCGACGCGCCGTAAGTAGCCTCGCGCGGCAGGGTAGCTTATCGTTCGTGCTGTTTTGTTAAGGGTTTGGTTTAGCATAACGTTTTGATTCGTTGACGCCCAGCTACCAAGAGGGCTGACCGTATTTACGTGGCCGGGCAATCTCACCAAGAAGCTAGGGAGTAGCTGGGTGGGAGTCGGTGCTATCAGTTCCAGTGATGGAGGCACCTGGACCCACCTGCCCTGGCGCGAAGTAGAGTCTGGATGAGACCTGACATCCGGCTTGATGCGGCGGGCTTCGGGAGTTTTCTGATGTTCGCAGCGTGAGCCATTGAGGCTTCCGGGTGCATTCCCCGGAGGCCTCAATAAACCTTATTGGGCTTCTTTGTTAGCTTTGCTTTTCGTCCTTTTGGACTCATCAGCATGAATACACATTCATGGAAGCGAGCCGGGAGTCGAAGTATATTCGGTCCCCGGCTCTAGTGAAGCTCAGACGGCAGTCTGTTGCTGTCCGAGCTTCACCGGCTTGCTGTTGCCTCCTTTATCTTGTTCCCCATTGGGTCTGCCGGAGCGTCATCAGTGCGGCGATCCGTACTGGGAGTAGCAGGAAGATGTGCACAACCCCATAGAAGATGAAGATCAGTGACCAGGGGCTGCGTTCACGGTACAGGCAGTAGACGCAGCGCAGCAGAGCGACGCCGAACAGGGTGCCGGAATAGATGGCCAGCACGCCAAGGTGTCCTTCCACCGCCTGAAGGATCGTAAGCGAGAGAACGGTGATGAGGAAGAATGGCATGATGGTCTGCATGAACAGGTCATATGCCAGGTACCACCTCTGACGACGCAGTGCAGGAAGCGTCCACAGGATCTCACGGTAGAACGACTTGTTCCAGCGGAGCTGCTGGGTCAGGTACTCCCTCAAGTTCTCGGGGACGTACGTGAATGCACGCGCCTGACCATCGTAGACGGCCTCGTAGCCCAGTTCGAGGATGAGATTGGTGAGATGCCGGTCGTCTCCGAACGTGCACGGCTTGCCGAGGAATCGCTGCGTGACGTACTTGTCCTCAACTCGCAGGAGAACGCTGCGGCGGTAAGCCGAGAAAGGACCGGAGCAGCACATGACGACGCCGAACAGACTCTGGGCGGCGCGTTCCTGATTGAAAGCCATCCAGTAACGGACGCTAATCAGGCGGGTCAGGAAGTTGTTGCTCCGGTTCTCGACACGAACATCGCCGGTGACAGCGCCGACCCGCGGGTCCCGGAATCGCTGAACAATATGGGCGATGGAGTTCCGGTCGTGCAGGATGGTGTCCGAATCGACAGCGACGACAATGTCGGTGTGGGCGGTTGCCTCGTCGAATGCTCTCCTTTGGGCATGTCGCTTGCCTGCGTGGGGTATGCGAGTCACTGACAGACGCCCGTGATTGAAGCGTTTGTAGACCTCCTTGTTCAGATAGTCGAACTCCGGCGAACCGTCGTCGACGACCAGAATGCGGAGGTTTTGGTATGTTTGGTTGTAGAGTGACTCGATGCATTCCCGCAGTCGGTTTACTTTCTCCTTGTACACGGGCACGACCACCGTGATACTGTAGGACACGTCGAGCGCCGGTCTGGCGGCATTGGTCCGCATTTGCCTGCGGTAGTCGATGTGTCCGAAGAGCATCTGCAACAGCAGATGGGTGATGGCAAGAGCTCCGTATACGTAGAAGATGACGGATGGCATGGTAGCCCGGTCCTTTCATTGCGCTGCAGTTCAAGTGCGTAGATATGGGGGCTGTCAATGTACCTTGTGCCTCATGGATGAGACTAGGGGTGTAAGGGCGTCTGGATAATAACATAAAATTGACTGTTTGTCCATTTTAGCATTTATGGACCCGGTGGGGCTTCAAAATGAGTCATGTATAAGCCAGTGGTGACGCTTAGGCTTGTGAACTTGGCTTTTTAACGCCGATGAGATCGTGATCGTTCATTAGGGCGTAACACAAGAGGTTGAATTTGCGCGACAAGCGCGATTGGAACTATGGCGGTAGCATGAGTATTAATTGAAAGAGCAGGTTACAGAGATTGGTCTAGAATGAAGTTTTTATTCCCTCGTCCTTTTCCGGGGTTGAAGTACGGCTAAGAACCGGATGCTTTTAAATGGGCTGGTTAAAAAGCTTGAGTTGCCCTCGTTTCGAAAAGGGTATCGGGTCGGAAGACTTCGCGGTGAAGTCCTCCAACCCGATAGTGTTTTTTTAGTGCCTCCTCGCTGAGAACGTTTCCACCTTCATGCTCACGCCGCCCCGGACTGGACCGCACCACGGCTCGTTGCAGGCCATGTAGTCATTAATGACCGACCAGCCGGTGGTGTGCAGGTGAACGTGTACGCTGGTGCATTTCGGCGCGCCAAGTGCGCAAATATCCATGATGGTGGCTTCTCTGACCCAGACGCTCTTTTGCATCTGCCAGTAACTGAGCTCGGGCCGGCCGTGGTAGCTGACAAGCGAGACTCGAAACTGATTATCTCCGCACACGTAGTTGGCGTTGTGGTCTCCGGTGACTTTCGATGCGCCGGCATGGTAGTGGAAGGTCCATGTGCCGTCTCCGTCCGTGACCCCGCCTTGGCCTTCAAAAACGTCGATTTCTTGATTGTCCCCTGGCTCATCTAGCCAGAAGGCGGGCCAGTTTTCGACATTACCGGAGGCGTCGCAGGGGATGTACAGCTTCTCCGTAATAGTGAACGGAAGGCTGAACCTCTCCTTTGTCTGGGTGTTGAAGGCCCCACTGGCGGTCGCGGCGCCATTCATCGTCAGCACGATTTGGTGGGACCCGTTCATACCGACTTGAGCGGGGTCAAGGATTACCGTGCTGTTCGAGTCCCCGAGCTGATCATTGTTGCACCCACTCCACCCGTGGTATGTCGGACACCAATCATTTGACTCCCACGAAAACGGTGCACTGACTGCAACTACTGACGGTACGCTCCTTAGCGCGAGGCAGATCGCAACAAGGCAGCATAGTGACAGAAAGGCTATAGCGCCTGTCCGAATTGTCATGCCCTTTCCTTTAGGTTGACTATAGAAGGGTTGTTGATAGGTTAACATATGCGGGGTAGGCTTCTTAGTTAGAATGGAGTGCGGTCGCAGTTAGGTGATTAGCATGCATAACCTTTATTCGAGCGCGATCATGATTAAGGAACCGAGTCAGATCGGAGGATGCCGCCATGCCTCAAGAAGGGCAGTTTGTCGGTTTTGAAAAACAAATCAACGGGTTAGTGTGCAATAAGGAAAGATCGGTTATGAAACTCGGCTTTCTCTTCTCGTGTTTACTTTCGCCGAAGCCATGGGGCGTTACCCCAACTAATTCTGGCTTGGATGGCTTGTGCAGGCAGCCTGATACAATTTAGCAATGGCTGTCATCTCCAAAGATCAGATTGCGGAATTTCGTGCATCGACGCCGAACGTTATGAATTTGCGATTACAGGAGCTTGAGGTAACGCAATATTTTGGGGTTATCTTCTGTGAACGAGCTATCCCGACCATGACGAAGCAGGATATGACGGGGTTCTTAAGCTACCGACAAAACAAGCGGTGGCGGGAGATTAGTAAGGAAGACGTGGCGGCAGACATGGCGAGGCTTCGAGCCGCGATGGCGTGCCTCATTGACGAGTCTGTGCCGATCCGTGTGCGCTTAAATAAGCTCGAGCCCGGCCGCGGGGAATTAGCTGTGCCACATCTTGGCAAAGCTAAGTTAACTCCGATATTGCTTGTCAGTCAGCCAAAATTATATGGCGTATGGAACGACTATTCGGAGCGGGCATTGCGCGGGATGGGCCTGTTTCCGGAATTTGCAGCTGATTGGCACCTGGGGGAGCAATTTGAAGCGGTCAACACGATGCTTGTTTCACTGGCGCATGAGTACAATGTTAGCTTGTGGTGGCTCGATATCATTTTGGAGAGGATCGCGCGCTTGGTGCGATAGTTAGATCTATTCGAGATCTATTGTTTGGTTAGAGATCCAGGACGAGTCTTAAGCCGTCGTCAACTAAGCGCATTGTCTTAACGTTTAATTCACCAGATTTATCGTGCAAATAGCTTTTATCGAGTGTTATTACTTGGGAAACGTTTGCGACGCAGTCCTTTGGGAGGCCGGTTTGTTTAGCGAGCAGCAATACATTCCCGGGGGCGTTACCGAGCTTCAAATTCGAACTTAGCGTGATGGCAATTACGGTAGAAATTCGGCTGTGATTGAACGAGTTTGCCTGTGCAATTAGGACGGGGCGCGCATAGCCAGGCTCGGAGCCACGCGGTTCCGAAAGATCTGCCCACCAGACTTCGCCACGATTTACCATTCTTCTTTCGACAGCGTCTTCAATTGCATCGTTTCCAGCGGTGAATCTAAACGACTGTCATCCCCCGAGTAGATTTTGTCTAGAGACTCACGGACTAGCTGATCGCTGTTTCTGCTTAAATAATCATTAATAGCCTGGGCGTATAATTCACTACGGCTTTTACCGAGACGTTTGGCAAGCTTCTCGGCTGATTCATATGTTTCATTGGGTAGTGAGACTGCGGTTTTCATAGGTAGAGTATAACCGGGGTTATACCATCTCGTCAATTATGGTATGGTGCGGATGAAAGGCACCTACACCCTTTGCCGTGTCTTGATAGCGTTTATATCGATTTTTCGTTGATTAGATTGCCGCAATAACGAGTTACGATGATGAGCCCCCAACCGAGACGGCCGGAGGGCTCATCGTTTTCGGTTGGGGGGGTAGTTATACGGGACTATGCCAGGTGATTTCGTTTCATGAAACGTCCTTAATAATGCCGATAAGATTACGCGAAGAAGTGAGGGAAATCTCGGTTTTGTTGCGCGATGATCTTGACGGCAGGATGCGTATAATACCCGGTGCCATATCCGAAATGCATTGGCACGAGATCGGGGCAGATTACGCGCACCGCACTCAGGGGCGTGCTATCGATGAGACGAAGGGTCGCACCTTTCACGTTTGTGACGACCTTTGCGACACGGTTACCCAGTGGGGCGAGACGCACGACAACAGGGTCTAGCTCGGCCACGAGTTCATCGATTGTTTTACTCGGGGAGGGGACCTTGCTCCCAGTGCTGCCTCTGTAGAGCCAATCGAGCACATGGGCGTGTCCGGGGAAGGCGTAGAGGCAGGCGTGATCGACGGAAGTGCTGACCTGTTCCGGCTGGATTGGTCCGGGGAATGGGTACCCGGTTTCCATTTGTAGACAGATCTCGGCTTCACGAAACGCTCGGCTCAATGCTTGATCGAAGCTTTCGCATGATGCTCCGGCGCCCGCAGACAGGCAGGGGAACTTCTCGGATCTGATCGTCACCGCCACTACTACGGCTCCTCGGCCATAGGCACTGAGATCGAGTATGTCGACTATCCGACCGTATTGTTCCCAATATTCAACGCGCGAGGCCCACGGTTGGACGATGCAGCGGCTATCGATACGGCGAGGAGGGACGCGCGCGAACCAGCTGAGGGTGAGAGCATGGCGCTCGACCAGTTCGAGGAGCCCGTGTTCGATAGCGCATTGCTCGTTTGTGTGAGCGGCTGCGCCGCTACAAGGGCTTGCGTCAATGATGGGCTTGCGATTCCAGCGGCTGGTGTCGCATGGCCAGAACACGAGATCGATGGGCACGAGTACATTCTTGTTACTCCCGTGGAAGCGTCCTTCGACCCATTGTAGTGGCTGATCTGAGGTGAACTGTTGGAGGCGTGGTAGGCGCTCGTACTGCTGAGAGCTTAGCGGGGCGACGGAGTGCGGGTCCAGCCATTGTCTTGTTCGTTGACTAAGTTCGTTCGCACTCGCGTGGGCGTCTACTCTGACAAGTCCGGAGACGAAGCGTTCAAAGCCTTCCGCGATGGCCCTAGTGGCTGCCTCTTCGACTGAATGGCCTTTGCCGGATGCGAGTGAGCCGATGAGCCTAGTTCCGGGTTCGTAGGCGCTGGCGACAGCTCCATAGAACAGACTCGCGTCTTCGCCTGGGCCCACGCCCCAAGTAAGGCCGATGCTGCCAGGGACGATCACGCGACCGTAACCCACCAACCGTGATAGTGCTCTCGGAAGTTTATAGGTCGGTTGCCTGCTTGCCATTGCTTGTCATCTTTCTATTCGGGATTGTCCGGATACTGAGTATTTTTGGGTTTATCGCAGCCTCTAGTCGAGAGTCACCATAAGCCCATACTTCATGAGCGACTATTTGGCCCAAAGAGTTTCGAGAGACTACACTCATTACCTGGCAATCCTTACTGGGTTGCCAGGTAATCTTGAGACCCAGCAAGCAGTAGCCGTGCGATTGCGCGACCGATTGGATAGTTGTCTAGTTCTTCCTCCAGGAACCCCCAGCGGCCGTCCTCGTTGACATCGACGAGCACATACCGACCTTCGGCTGTGAGATTGAAGTCAAGCTCGGCACGTAGGAGGCCTTTGCGTCTGAGTAGTTCGACACAGCGCTCTTCCAGGCCGGAGGGGAGTTTGAACGGTGCATATGTATGATCCACGATCCGATGGTCACATATTGTGTCGTCGAGCTCCCAGCCTGGTGGCATGACGGCTTGAGCTGCCCTGACTTCGGGCCGTGGCGGGCACATGATTATGTTGACCCGAATCCTGCGACCAGGAACGTACTGCTGAAAGATCAAAGGCCCGAGCGCGAGACTGTCATAGTCCGGCTGCGTGCCCGGCAGGATTCGTCTCGTCGATAGCCACATTTGCCGCGGCTTTGGCTGCCATGGCCAGCGACGTTTGGGTGTCCACACCATTTTGATAGGGCTCTTGAAGACGCATCCGTCTCGAGTAAGTTCCCTGTAAACAAACCGTCGGGCCTCGTCGGGGTCGCCGGTTTGGATGGCACGGGCTACATCGATTCCGCAACGCTGCGCGTCTCGCAGGGTAAGGGGGCGGTGGCTCGTGTTCAGCATCGCCGCATATGGGTTTATCCACGGGATGTCCGAGAACTCTGCGAGGAGGGCTTCGCCATGCGCGCGCACAGCGCGGCGAGCCGTGTCGATCTGGTCGGGCCGGAGCTTTCGATCTGCGAGGGTCTGTGAAAGGATTTCATCGAACACCCACTCGACACCGAGGCTAAGGTAGGCGGCGGTGGGGTGGAGTCGTTGACTACCGAAGTAGACCTGAGACCCATATTCATCTTGTTTGTATGAGATCCCTTGCTGAGCAGCTGGCAGGCGCGCAAGGTCGATTCGAACCACTTCTGAAGGAAGAAATGGCGCTACGAATTGGTCGAATTGGCCTCCGCCCATAGTCAAGTCTTCCGGCGTCGGGGTCTCGATTGCGAGAATCTGCACGTCTTTGATGTTACTCACCGATCCTTGTCAAGGTTGGGCGCTCGCCGAGGGCTGGCTCGGGCCGGCCCTCGGCGAACTGCTGCAGATCAGCCGCTGTTGAAGGCGCTGCGGCTAGTCCCGGCGACGGCCAGCGCCCCCATGGGGGTGCCCGGCATCGTGATGCGGAACGTGAACAGCTGCCTTGCGGCGCGGCGGATCTTCTCGAACAGGTTCATCCCTTTTGTCCTTTCGGTTTTTGGGATTTGGGGTTGGTGGTGCTCGAAAGTTTTCGGTGGCCCGGTAGAGCAATCTTCTTCTTTGAAGCGCCCCGGGGCGAACCATTTCCGGCGAGCACCTCAATTATTTTATACCGTTTTGTCTAATGTGTTCAACAATTTTAACAAAATTTCATGTGCTTCGGATGTAGTCGCTACTATTGACGTGTGCCGATGGATTCTCAAATTTTCAGAAGAAGGCGGCGCGGGCGATACATTACTCCTTAGAGGATACCTTCTCGTACGCTATAATCCAGAGTATTCGTCCAGTGTGAGGGGCTTTTTTGAGCGTCTCTAGCGAATAAACCCTGACCACGAGGGTTTCGTGGTAGCTCTTTGACTCGAGAGGGGTGGGACTTTGAAGTCTACCCAGAGCCCTGAAGCCGGGTATGAACTCGGCACATTCGTCATCGCCGGTGGTTGGGGTGAGAGCCACCGGTGTTTTCAGAGGCTGGCCTACGATCTTGCTTCTGCCAACTATGGCGCTCTGTGCCTCGCGTCTCCTCGCTTCGGCGGGCAACGCCGCGATCTTGCGCGTGGTCGGTACCCGCTGCCCCAGCTTCGGCTAGCGCGCAGCGTCAATCGGCAGCTCGACGAGGCCGGCGCCGGCAAAGTCATCGCGCTCGCTCATTCCATGGGCGGCATCTACACGATCATTGCAGCAATGCTGCGCCCGGACCAGTTCGAGGCCATCGTGCTCTTGGCCCCCTCGGGGCTAGAGGAGCACGATTCGTTTTTGAGTCTGGCCAGCCGTCTGGGCAAGAAAGTAATTCATAGCCTGGTTGTGGCATGGTACTCCCCGATCAGGCGCCGAGCCACCTGGCTGGGCATCCGCGAGGGCTTGCGGTACGGGCTGGCGAACCCGGTGCGGGCGATCCAGGAAGCACGGAGTGTACCCCGTTGCTTTACTCTCTCATGGATCGCTTGGCTTCGGGAGCGCGGCGTGAAGGTTTACCTGCTTCGCGCTTCCGATGACTTGATCTACCCTCCCATTGCGGAGCCTTCGCTCACGGAGAAATTCGACGGCTCGGTGGTCATGAACGGCGCCCAGCACGACGTGTGGTTTTACCCCACGGAGCTGACCCAAGCAATACTGTCGCTGATCGGATCGGCGGCAGCAGCCCCTGGTGGGGTCTCGCAGTAACGCGGGCCCCTCCGGGGGCCTTCGCGTTCAAAGGGTGGGATCTGTTTGGCTGAGTGCTCTTAATATCAGAAGCTGATGTTTATCGGGATAAATCCTTTGGTGCCCTTGAACGACATTCATTCGAACACCTTTTGGCGTGGCTTGATGGTATTATGTCTTCCCGGCAGCCCTATTCATAAAGTTGCGCATGGGTGCCAATTGCCACAAAGACAGCCTCGTCGTTGGTTTTCTGGATATAGAGCGCCCTAAGGTCTGGCTCTATATCGATACTCCGGTAAGCTTTGTACTTCCCCTTCAGAGGATGATTGCGCAATGACTCATGTAATGGATTATGCTCAAAAAGTTCAACAGCCTCAGATAGCGGCTGCTTTTGAGGGTTATCAAGCAATTTCGCTTGCCTAATAAAACCTTTGGAATAGGATATTTTCACTTGAGTTCAGCGTGGAGGAAATCGAGAGCCTTTTCATTGTCGTCGAATTTATAGTAGTCACCGGCCCCAATTTCAGACTGTGCTTGCGCTAGTTGCTGCTTAATGGCAGTGTTTGGGATCTCTGGCAGCTCAAAGGTGACACTCTGTTCAGCCACAAAACGCCTGAGCTCGTTGTTCAAGACTGTGCTAACACTCACACCAAGTTTGTCTGCCGTCTTTGCGGCTTGCTCTTTCAGAGTGGGATCAGTCTTAAGATTGATAACGGCATATTTGCTCATACCAAAAGTATATACTTTTGGTAGTGCTGATTCAATACAAATATCCAAAAAGACCATTCCTTTTGAATAGTGCTTTTGGATAAAATTCTATTGTTTATATAGATGAGCTCTTTGGTGCGGATGAACGAGATTCATTCGAACTCTTTTGCAATGGTAGATGGGATTCGTCAAGGCCATGAGGGACAGAGACTTGCCCTAGCCACTAACCAGGTTCTCAACGAGCGCTTGTGTCTTTGAAATAGCTTCAATGTCGGCCACACCGCCAAACTCGGCTTTTCGCTCGCGCCAATCGACATTCTTCACCTGATCTGCAAGAATGACACCATCTATTTTATTGGCCTGAATGCGCACCTCAAATGGATAGCCTTTTACCTTGGATGTAATAGGGCAAGCAAGCATCATTCCTGACCTGAGATTGTATGATATCGGCGACACAACGAGAGCCGGTCGCATCTCGGCTTGCTCGTGCCCGACATGGGGGCTAAAGTTGAACCAGACTATATCTCCTCTATCGGGGGTGTAGGCTTCTACCATATCTCTTTTCCGACCGGCTTTCCCCAGTCGATCTCGCCATGAATATTCTCTGGTGTAATACCCTTCACTAGGTCTTCCAGCGATATACGCGGGTTCTCGTCCCGCTTTAAGGTAGCTATTTTTCCGTCGCTTGTGATCTCGACTTGGGTGTCGTTAGATAGCCCTAGATCTCGGGCCACCCTAGAGGGGATGCGGATAGCCAAGCTGTTGCCCCACATCTTTACTTGAGTCGTAGTTTTCATTCTAGGCACTCCTTATTGCTACTATTGTATCGCTTTGTATATACATAGTCAAGTACATGACTGACGATCTTGCTGGGCTAACTTTGCCGTAAATATTAAAACACCCGCTTCGCAACAGGTGTTAAAGTAACAAATGCTAACTTAAGCATAAAGAATAATATCTTGGTGC
>Ga0265338_10004687_pt1 | contig 18337 bp, 14 predicted proteins | sample 42126metaG_FD_193579 | JGI IMG/M metagenome (GOLD analysis project Ga0265338, IMG submission 193579) | Rhizosphere microbial communities from Carex aquatilis grown in University of Washington, Seatle, WA, United States - 4-21-26 metaG | ecosystem: Host-associated > Plants > Roots > Rhizosphere... | reverse complement strand
GGGCACGGTTTCGCGCGGGTCGGACGTTGCCCGAAGCCGGCCGCGTCCCGCCTTGATGGTTTCAGCCAGCAGCGGCTCCTCCACCGGCGGGAGGCCCTCGTTTATTTTCCGGACCTTCTCCGGGTCGATGTCCACGCCCAACACTTCAAACCCACGCGCGGCAAAAGTGGCCGCGATACAGGCGCCCAGTTTTCCCAGGCCGCAAACCGAAACTGTTTTAATTTGCATCATTTGAATTTCAAGGTTAAAAGCCGACACTGGGGTCGCCCTGCCTCAAAGAGGAGATTCTGCCGTTGCGTCGCGTGGTGGCTGGTCAGATTACATTTTTTCTTCTGATCCTGGTTGATTCACCGGTTCCCGGGAAAAGAGGGTCTCATACCACGTAAGAATAATGAAACGCGTCGCTCTCGTCAAAAACAAAAAATGGCAGATCCCTCAACTGCCGTCCTTTTGCCGGCCATTTTCTTATGTCACGGGCCGCCCCCCAGCGCGGTGCGCCCGCCCGGTTGACGGTGGAGTTTGTCCCCATCTGGAAATTCCTCCCGATCGTCCGGCAGGTGCTGCCTCTTTCCATTGGCCAGCCAAATTCATTGCGAATTTGCCGGTTACAGTTACCCTTGGTGCAGTGAAAATCGGACTACTGCAACTTAACTCAACAATCGGCGACTTTGCGGCAAACCGGCAAAAGCTCGTGGCCAGCTACGAAAAAGCCTGCGCGTTCGGAGCGGAATTTGTGCTCGCACCGGAATTGTTTCTGTGCGGCTACCCGCCGCGCGATCTGCTTCTGCGCGCCGATTTTGCGGACACGAACCTCGCCGCGCTCGCGGAAACCGCCAAAAACATCGGTTCCGTTCCGTTGTGCGTGGGCTACGTTGACGAAAACTCCGAGCGTCCCGGCCGCGCGCTTCGCAATTCCGCCGCCGTTCTGCAAAACGGTAAAATCGCCTGGCGCACGCACAAATGTCTGCTGCCAACCTATGATGTCTTCGACGAGGACCGCTATTTTGAACCGGCCAAGACCACCGCGCCTTTTGAGTTCAATGGCCGCAAACTCGGAATCACCATTTGCGAGGACATCTGGAACGACGAGGATTTCTGGCCGGAACGGCTCTATCGCCGCGATCCGATCAAAGAACTCATTGGACAGGGCGCGGAAATCATCCTCAACATTTCCGCATCGCCGTGGCACGACGGCAAGGAGAAGACCCGGCTGGCCATGCTTCAGCGGGTGGCGCGCGACGAGCGCGTACCCCTGGCCCAGGTCAATCTGGTGGGCGCAAATGACGAATTGATCTTTGACGGTCACAGCGTCGCCCTCAATCGCCACGGTGAGCCGCTGGCATTGGGCCGGGGATTTGCCGAAGATGTACTGGTGGCGGACCTGGATGCCGGTTCGCCGCCCATCAAAATCGAATGGCCGGCGCGCGAGGAAAAAGTTTTTTCCGCGCTGTCGCTGGGCGTTCGTGATTATGTCCGCAAGTGCGGGTTCAAGTCGGCGCTGGTCGGCTTGTCCGGCGGCATTGATTCGGCGCTGGTGGCCGTGCTCGCGGCGGATGCGCTGGGCGCGGACCAGGTGCTCGGCGTTTCCATGCCCGCGCGCTATTCGAGCGAAGGCAGCTTGAGCGACGCCGAGGTGCTCGCGAAAAATCTCGGCATCCGGTATGAAGTGCTGCCGATTGAACCCGTTTTTCAGTCGGTGGAAAAACAACTGGCGAAGGTTTTTGCCGGCACCAAGCCGAACGAAGCCGAGGAGAACGTGCAATCACGCCTGCGCGGCGTAACGCTGATGGCGCTGTCGAACAAATTCGGCGCCCTGGTGCTGACGACCGGCAACAAATCGGAGATGGCCGTCGGTTATTGCACCCTTTATGGCGACATGTGCGGGGCGCTGGCGGTGATTGCCGACGTCTTCAAGACGGACGTTTATAAAATTGCGCGCTGGATCAACCGCGAAAAAATCATCATTCCTGAAGCTTCCATCACCAAGCCGCCAAGCGCGGAGTTGCGGCCGGACCAGAAGGACCAGGATTCGCTGCCCGAATACGAAACCCTGGATGCGATCCTCCAGGCGTACGTCGTCGAAAATTCCAGCCGCGAGGAAATCATCAAACGCGGTTTCAACGCCAACGTCGTCAACGACGTCATCAACAAGATCAATTTCAGCGAATACAAGCGCCGCCAGGCCGCGCCGGGATTGAAAGTGTCGCCGCGCGCCTTCGGCATGGGCCGGCGCATTCCCATCGCCCAACGGTTCCGGCTTTGAAATTGACAACGGCAGTTTGTAACCTAGCCTTTGTAACCATCGTCTGCTGAATTAGATGCGGATGTAGTTTTATGTTCCTTGCTTATATCGATCCAGGTTTAGGTGCGCTGCTTTGGCAGGCCATCGTGGCAGGAGTAGTCGGCTTCTTGTTCTACCTGAAAAAAACCCGACAGTGGATCGTAAGCCTGTTTCTAAGAATGTTCGGGCGGAGGCGGAAAACCGGAACCGGCACCACAGAAACTATTGTCGTCACGGAAGAGCTTGTCCCCAAGGTTGAATCAAAAACCGAAGTGCGGTAATGCTCCAACCGTCACCATCGTTTCGCGATCCAGCTGGTGGTTGTTGTTCCTTTAAGGGCCGAGTGTTGCGTCGGGTTGCCGCAGACGCCGTTCCCGAATTCGAAAAATTCCTGCAAACCAACAGCGCACGCCAGTTCCTTGAGCGGAAACAATTCGTTTCCAGCCGGCGGCTGGACGAAAACGAAACTGCCGTCCTCCGCGAAGCTCCGGAGCTGGAAAGTTTCATCGCGACGCCGGCCACCGGGGCCCTGTATGAGCACGAACGCATTGGGTTCCCGAGTTATCCTCACGAATGGCCGCCCGAAATGCTTTGGGACGCCGGCCGTCTGACGCTGGAACTCGCCCGGGCCGCGCGGGCCGATGGGTTCGGGTTGAAGGACGCCACGCCGCACAACATTTTGTTCCGGGGCAGTGAACCGGTATTCATTGACGCGTTGTCGTTTGAACATCGCAACCCCGGCGATCCGATCTGGCTGCCGGAGGCGCAATTTGTCCGCACCTTCCTGCTACCCCTGCTGGCCAATCGGCGGTGGGGCCTGTCCCTGGCGGATATTTTCACGACTCATCGAGACGGGCTGGAACCGGAGGACGTATACCGGTGGTGCGGTCCGCTGGAAAAATTCAAGCCGCGCACGCTTTCCCTGGTGTCCATTCCGACCTGGCTGTCGCGCCGGACCAACCCGAACGACCGGAAAATCTATCAGCCGCATTTGTTGGCGAACACGGAAAAGGCGCAGTTCATCCTGGAATCGCTTTTCCAACGGCTGGAACGGACCCTGCGGTCGTTCGAGCCGGCGGTCCGGAAAGCATCAACCTGGTCGAACTACATGGCAACACACAGCTACGATGATCCGGCGTTCGCCGCCAAGGAAAAATTTGTGACCGAGGCGCTGCGCGAATTCAAACCGGCGCGCGTGCTGGACGCGGGCGCGAACACGGGCCATTTCAGCGCCCTGGCGGCGCAGGCGGGCGCCGCAGTGGTGGCGATTGACCAGGATGCAGCGTGTGTCGGCACCCTCTGGCGGCGCGCCCGCGAACAGAAACTGAACATTCTGCCGCTCGTGATGAACCTGGCGCGCCCGAGCCCGGCGCTCGGCTGGTGCAACCGCGAGTGCCCGTCGTTCCTGGACCGGGCGACCGGCTCGTTTGACGGTCTGCTGATGCTGGCGCTGGTCCATCATTTGCTGGTGACCGAGCGGATTCCGCTGGCGGAAATTTTCCGCCTTGCCGCGCGCGCAACCAGTTTGTTACTCGTGGCCGAGTTCATTGCGCCGCAAGATGCTATGTTCCGCCGGCTGACCCGCGGGCGGGAGTCGTTGCATGCAACCCTGGACGCAAAAATGTTTGAACAGGCCTGCACGCCGTATTTTGAAATTGTCCGGTCCCTCGCATTGCCCGGCACGCAACGCCGGATGTACTGCCTGAAGCGAAGGGACGGCGCCGTTTGAATCCCATGGCCGACCCCGCGCCCGACGTGAACCAACCTGGCGGCTCCGTACCTCTGCCCGATTCGATCAAACGAAAAATCAAGAAGAGCATTGTCGCAGTGTCGGTGGCAAATTTCTGCTTCTTGAATTCCGGCTTCGACCTGCTGTTCGACGAAGACCGTTTTTTTGACAAAGTACCCGTCACTCCGACCCTGCTCCTGGCCTTGCTGGTGAACATATTCTGGCTGGCGGCGGTCATCTGGCTGGGCATACGCTGCCGGCAACGATCCTCAAATCGCGCACTGCACCTGGTTCTAGATTTGGGGTTTCTTTTCTTAATGCTGGTGCCGCTGGACTTTGTTCGCTTCAAAATCCTGAACATCACAGACCATCAACTGTTCGTGTTTCTGAAGCGACCGGCAGTCATGCTTTGTGCCGTGGTGGTCATTGCCACGGTGGTGTGGCAGCATGGGCGAATCGCCCGGGCGGCGGCGGTAGCGGCTGCCATCGCCTTTCCGCTGGCGTTTTCCATGCTGGCGAAAAATGTCCTGATCTGCCTGGGTTTAATGCATCAGAACAATTGTGCCGGCGAAATCGCGTTGCCGCCGCCCGGACCGGTACCCGCGGGCCGGCCGCGCGTGCTCTGGATTATTTTTGATGAAACGGACTACCGGATCGCATTTGAGCAGCGCCCCCCCGGCGTGTCTTTGCCCGCGTTTGATCACCTGCGAACCGAATCCTTGTTCGCAACCGACGCTTATGCGCCCGCCGACGCCACCCTTTACTCCATGCCTTCGTTGATCATCGGACGGCGGCTCTCATTGGTTGATGCGAAAGGCACCTCAGACTTGAACCTCATGTTTGCCGATACCGGGGCAACCGCACGGTGGAGCACATTGCCTTCGGTTTTTTCTGAAGCCCGTGGCCTGGGAATCAACACCGCGCTGGTGGGTTGGTACCTGCCGTATGACCGCATGTTGCCCAATGCGCTGAATTACTGTGCGTGGTGGTCGTACCCGTCGTTTGAACCCACCCGTGCAGCCACCTTTTCGGCAGAAATGTGGCAGCAGGTTTTCTCCCTCACGGGAACCATCCACTACCGGCAGATGAGCGCCAAGATGTATCATGACAGTTTCATTGAATCCCTCTCCGTTGTTTCCAACAGCGCCTACGGGCTGGTACTGTTGCATCTGCCGCCCCCTCACCGGCCAGGCGTATATCTGCCGGACCAGAATCGTTTCACCGCCTGGCCCATGTCCAAGGTGCAGGGTTATTTCAACAACCTGATGTTGGCGGACCGTGAATTGGGAGCTTTCCGCCAGGTCCTGGAAACCTCCGGCGATTGGAACCGGACCTGGGTCATCCTGAGCGCCGATCACTCGTGGCGCCAATCCGAGCTGTACGATGGCAAACGGGACATGCGCATACCTTTTCTGGTAAAACCCCCCGCAGGCGGCGAAGCCACGGCCTACCCCCGGCAATTCAACACGGTGTTGACGCGTGATTTGATCCTGGCCATCCTCCGCGGCGAAATCACCAACGGACAAAATGTCGCGACCTGGCTCGACTTTCATCGTTCACCGGAGGGTAATATTCCAGCGCCAATGATTATCGAATGAGGGCCTGCGAAATTTTCATCACTCCGGTTTGCCAGGAGACAGCCCCCATGGCTAAAATCCCGGCATGAAATTTTCCATCATCACCCCGAGCTTTCGCAATTCGAACTGGCTCAGGCTTTGCATCGCCTCGGTGGCCGACCAGAAGGGCGTTGAATTCGAACACCTCGTGCAGGATTCATGTTCGGATGATGGTACTCAGGATTGGCTGCCGCACGAAAAACGTGTGAAGGCGTTCATCGAAAAGGACAGCGGCATGTACGACGCCGTCAACCGTGGTTACCGACGCGCCACGGGCGACATCCTCGCCTATCTCAACTGCGACGAGCAATATCTGCCCGGCGCCTTGAAAACTGTCCATGATTTTTTTGAAGCACATCCCCAAATCGAAGTAGCGCTCGCCGGCACCATCGTCACTGATGGCGAGGGAAAATACATCTGCCATCGACACGCTCTGGTTCCGCATCCACAACACATGTGGTTTAAGTTCTCGGTGCTCACGGCGGCGGTGTTTCTTCGCCGGAGTGTTGTCCACGAACGCGGGCTCTTCATCGACACCCGCTGGCGTGCCGTTGGGGATTTTCACTGGTTTCTGGCGATGCTGAAAAACAAGGTGCCGATGGCGGTCTGCGATCATTTCACGTCTGTTTTTGCCGACACGGGCAAAAACTTCGGCATGTCGCCTGAAGGAATGCGGGAAATCGAGATGACAGCAAAGATGGCGCCAAAGTGGGCGCGCCGGCTTCGGCCGGCCTGGGTAGTGCATCACCGGTTACGTCGGCTCGTGGCGGGCCATTTTTCACTCAAGCCGACGAGTTACTCTATTTACACGCTTGGCGGCCCGGCGCAGCGGGTCTGTTTTGTTGTACCCAAGCCCACCGCCGTCTGGTGGAACCGCCTTGAATGAATTGCCTCCCGATGATTGATTGAAAGTTATGCAAAAGAAGAAGGTCTTTGTCAGCGGCTGTTTTGACATGTTGCACAGTGGTCATGTCCGATTCCTCGAGGAGGCGTCGGTTTACGGGGATGTCTACGTGGGCGTTGGCTCAGACCAGACGATCAAGAAATTGAAGGGCCGATTTCCCGTCAATACCCAGGAAGAGCGGAAGTATCTGCTCGAATCGCTGAAGTTTGTAAAAGCCTGTTCCGTGAATATGGGCTCCGGCATTATGGATTTCCTGGCGGACTTGGAACGCATTTCGCCTGACTATTTTGTGGTAAATGAAGACGGGAATACGCCGGCTAAGATGCAGCTTTGTCAACGCCTGGGTATCCGATATGTCGTCCTGAAACGCAATCCACGGGCCAATCTGCCGGCACGATCAACCACCAGCCTTCGCCGGGAATGCCACATCCCTTACCGAATCGATCTTGCCGGCGGCTGGCTCGATCAGCCGTTTGTATCAAAATACGGAGCGGGACCGGTCTTGGTGATCTCGGTGGAGCCGACCATTGAGTTCAACGAACGCAGCGGCATGGCTTCCAGTTCCCGCCGCCGGGCCATCGAGCTCTGGCAAACAGATATCCCGGGCGGAGATCCCGAAAAGCTTGCCCGCGTCCTCTTTTCTTATGAGAACCCGCCGGGTACCACGGAATTCTCAGGTTCTCAGGATGCTCTGGGCATTGTGCTGCCCGGTTTGAACCGGCTGGACTACCAGGGCAATTACTGGCCGAATAAAATCACATCGCTGCATCAGGAGGAGACTCTGCGTTGGCTGGAGAAGCGCCTCTGCTTGATCCCACTCGGTCCGCGCCGTGGCGGCTTTCAAGTGCTCAAAGATAAGAGAATCACACCGGCAAGAGTCCGGGCGCTGGCCGCTGCCGGGGATCAATGTTGGCAAGCCATTCAGCAAAGGAACGCAGAAGAATTGGGCCGCCAGATGCGTGCCTCGTTTGAGGCGCAGGTCAGCATGTTTCCACGTATGGCAAACCGGGATGTAACGTCCGCCATCCGCCAATACGCTCCTGAAGCCTTGGGGTGGAAACTGTCTGGCGCCGGTGGGGGTGGTTATCTCATTTTGGTCAGTCGACAAGACGTTCGCGGGGCAATCAAAATCAAGATCCGTCGAAAGGAACATTGATCGGGAAAAGTCTGCCTTCGTGGTGGCCTCTGGTCTGCCGTGAAACCGGGTGTCCGCCCGGCGGAAGTAAAGCAATTTGCCAACCACACCTCTGAGTGTTAAAAAATCTCGCGTGAGTTTTTCCATCATTACCCCGAGTTTCCGCAATTCAAGCTGGCTCAAGCTTTGCATCGCCTCGGTGGCCGACCAGCCGGGCGTCGAATTTGAGCATATTGTGCAGGATTCCTGTTCTGACGACGGCACCCAGGACTGGCTGCCGCACGACAAACGAGTGAAGGCGTTCATCGAAAAGGACAGCGGCATGTACGACGCCGTCAACCGTGGTTACCGACGCGCCACGGGCGACATCCTCGCCTATCTCAACTGCGACGAGCAATATTTGCCCGGCGCACTCAAGGCAGTTCACGACTTTTTTGAAAAAAATCCGCAGGCTGATGTTGTGCTGGCAGGCGCCGTCATTACTGATGGCGCGGGCAAATACATCTGCCACCGGCATTCACTGACACCGCACCCGCAACACCTCTGGTTTCGTTTTTCCGCTTTGACCTGCGCGTTGTTTCTGCGCCGCCGGGTGGTTCATGAACGTGGCATTTTCTTCGACCCCCGCTGGCGCGACCTCGGAGATTTTCACTGGGTACTGGCTCTGATGAAAAACAAGGTGCCGATGGCGGTATGCGATTCCTTCACCTCGGTTTTTGCCGACACCGGGGAGAACATGAATTTAAAGCCAAATGCCATCCGGGAAAAGGCTGAAACCGATGCCATGATCCCGGGCTGGGTGCGGGCGTTGAAGCCGGTCTGGATTGTGCAGCACCGGCTGAACCGGCTGGCCGCCGGACATTTTTCTTTGAAACCAACCAGCTACTCCATCTATACGATGCAAAGTTCCGAACAGCGCGTGCGATTTGACGTACCCAAGCCCACGGCGGTCTGGTGGAACCGGTTGTAACCGGCCCGATTTACCGGCACTGATTCGGAACGACCCGCCCCCGGTAAATGCGTCACTGCATCAGACGTCTGGCCTCGCGGCTGGCCGAAAATGGGGGCTGGCGGAACCACACCCGGCCTCAAATGGCATTGATTCCAGGATGGGTGCGTTTTCCACCAAGAGCGGCGGCGGGGTGACGGTCATTTCACGAATCAATTCGAGATGGGTGTTCACCCACCGATGAAGTTTTTGGATGCCCTGCTTGACGGAACAGGAAGGCCGCCAGGCAAAATCGGCCAGCGCTTTCCTGACGTCGGCAACAAACACTCTTTGATCACCCTGCCGGGGCGCGGCAAAATTGATTTCAACCGGCGCGCCGCATTCCATCTTGAGCCAGTGGATGAGCTGGTTTATGGAGAATTGATTCTGCGGGCCACCGCCGATGTTGTAAACTTGGCCGGCGGTTTTATCGCGTTTCTGCCACGCCTTCCAATAGGCGTTAATCAGGTCATCAATAAAGAGCAGGTCCCGGGTCTGTTTCCCGTCACCAAAAATGGTGATGGGCCGGCGCAAGGCCTGGGCAATCAGAAACCAAGCCACCCATCCTTGATCCTCCAGACCGAATTGCCGATAGCCATAAATGCAGGATTGCCGGAAACAGACGGTGGCCAATCCGTAAATCCTGGAATAATCCCGCACGTACTGGTCAGCCGCCCCTTTGGAACAGGCATACGGGGAATAAAAATCGAGCGGCTGTTCTTCCGATATCCCCCCAGAACGATCGGCCCATTCGTAGCGGCCGTTGCGTTCAACGGTGGCGAGGCTTTCCAGGTTGCCATAAACCTTGTTGGTGGAGGCGAAGATAAAGAAGGTCTCCGGACAAAATTGGCGGACCGCTTCCAAAAGATTGAAGGTCCCCAGGACATTATTTTCCAGGTCATGCCGGGGATGGACCAGGGATGTCGATACGGCAACCTGCCCCGCGCAATGAATCACCAGATCATACCGTTCGCGCTGGAAGCCTTCATTTACCGCCTTTTCCTGGCGGACATCGATCCGGGAGAAATGAACCGGCCCGAAGCTTTGCAGCCACCGGAGATTGCTTTCGGCCCCCTGGCGGGAGAGATTGTCCCACACACACACCTGCCAGCCCTCCTGCAGAAAACGGCAGGCCGCGTTGATCCCAATGAATCCCGCTCCCCCGGTGATGAGCACTTTTGGCACACGGCGCTTTCCCATTTTTTCTAGATTAGCATGTCTTCGAATGAAAATAAACAAAGAAGTTCGATGGCCGGTCAAATTTCACATTGGGGAAAGTGCCTGCAGGATTTTTTCGGCCACGGCCGGCCAGGAATGACGCTGCAGCAGTCGTTCCGACCAGACATGGATGGTTTCTGGAGGTGTGGTGAGAGCCTGGTTCATCGCCCGGAGGAAGGACTCCTCCGAGTCGTTTGAAAACGCGCAGCCGGTTTCACCCATGGCTTCATGTAAAGGCGGAATATCAGAGAAAACCGGGCAACTGCCTTCCAAAACCGCCTCCACCGGGGGCATGCCAAAACCCTCATACTCGGAAACATAGATGACCGCCCGCGCCCGGCGCATCATGTCGCGCGCGCGGGCCGGAGGCACTCTGCCAATCCACCGCCAGGCTGGTCCTTCGGGTCGGGCCATTTGAGGCGAGTGAATGCCAATGCAATCAATGACCCCATCATATTGCGTCTCCCGAAGCCAGCGGGTCAGAAACCGGATGGCGATATCCGTCCGTTTGTGCGGCATTCCGCTGGCAAAAAATAAAACCCGGTTTTCTTTTTCCGGCCGCCCCGGTTCAGGTACGGCAAAGCCGTAACCGGTCACAATCACCCGGGGGACGGGCAATCCGGAGCGCTGAGCCCAGCTGGTCAACTCGCGTTTCGAAAATTCGGTGTTGGTGAAAATCACCGCGCTTTGCCGAAGTGTCGCGGCCAGACTGCGGGAAAAGTAGAACGACTCCAGTCTCGACTGAGACCCGGGATAATGCCGGCGATAGAAATCTTCCATGATATCATGGACAAAGGCCGCGACCTGCAGGTGTGGACGCGTCATAAACGAGCCGAAGCCTTTTGGCAGGAAAAGCCAGTGATGGCCGGTAGCCCGCGCCGATCGGTAAAGGCCCCATTGGTCCCACCACATCCGGGCCAGCTTGTTCCGGTGGACAGCATCAAAGTCCTGGACCCGCGCCTTTGCCGCCAGACGCAAACAGGGTGAAACCGTCCCGTTGCTGAAGACCGTGAATTTCCCGATTTGAGGGTGCTCCGACAGGTGCTGCGCCAGCTGCAACGAAAAATTGTAAATTCCAATGGATTTGGTCGTCGCGACATTCTGGTCGGCAATCGAATAGACCAGATCGATCATGATGGATTTTCAGGATGTGTCAGGCTGATGGCAAAGCTTAAACCAGGTTGGATCTGCCAAGCCTCCTGGTTCATTGACACCCCCCGGTCAGCGTTGCATTTAATTCCTATCTTTATCACGCGATATTCTTAAATGGAATCAATTCAATGTCACTGGCAAATGCCAAAATTTGAATCCCAACCGCTACTGGTATGAACGCTCAAAACGAGCTGGATGGCGCGCGGCAAAGGCGGACCTTACCTGGGCTGGCTGGACAGGTGGGTGGCGGCAAATTTTTCAACGCGTTGCCAGACTTCATCCTCGCTGACATTCCATAAGCAATGCGGTGTGGGGAACCGGCAATAGTCCAGGCACGGTTTGTAGGGACACGCCTTGCCTTCAATCCATTCCGCCGCCGGATGGAGCGGCGTCCATTCAGGTAACGTTGGACCAAGGATGGTGAAGGTCGGCACACCGCAAATCGCCGCGAGATGTCCCGGACCGGAATCGTTGCCGATGAATAGCCCTGCCTGATCAACGAGGTGAAACAACTCGGTAACAGTGTGGGGACAGGCGACTGAAGCTTCGCCGGTTTTTTGCCACCAGCTTTGCTGGCCCGGGTCGCAGACCACCTGCACGATGCGGCCGCTCTCGCGCAGATGCCGGACGAGCGCGTGATAATTTTCCAACTGCCACATCCGTGGCGGCAACCGGGCGCCGCTATGCACCAGCACGGGTCTGTTACCTTGCGGCTTGGGCAGGGGGATTTTTGTGCGCTCCGGCAATTCAATGCCGAGGGCCTTTCCGATTATCCGCCAGAAATCGTACCGATGTTCCAGGAACTCAGGCTGGGCCAGCCGTCGGGTCAAAAAAATCCCGCTGCCCAGACGCGGGAACCCGATCCGGTTTTTCACGCCGACGAGTTGGAGCAACAGATGGTCGCGCGGATCCAGGCGCGCGGACAAGCCGTACTCAAACTGTTCCGCCGCCAATTGCCGTCGCAGACGGAACATTTCCCGCCATGGCCAGTGCCACAGGCGATACTTGCCCTTGAATGGGGTCCAAGGTGCGCTAAAGGTGATAACCCGGACCCCGGGCCACAAGCGGGGTTGCAATTCCAGCGCATGAGGCTTGGCCAGCAACGTGACGTCAAACCGTTCGCTGGCCGCGCGCAAAAATGGCGTCGCGAGGACCAGATCGCCCAGTCCCCACAATTCCACAATGAGTAATTTGGGTTTCAAGCAGTCGCGGCGCAAGTCATTCACAGACCGGTCCGATACCGCTGAAACGCCGGGCGGGGTCGCGGGAAAGGCCTCACCAGATTGCGCGCCTGTTTTGCCTGGTCTGATTCACGAGGCGCTGGCTTGCACACACCGTTGTTCAACGCCACGCTCAGCCCGACGTGGCCAGCCCAATAGCCGCAGCCATAGCTGAAAAAAAGACCGGCCATGCACGACGCGAATAACACAAATTCCAGCAGACAGGTCGCAAGCAGCAGTGTATTCACTGTCCGTAATGCTGGATCACCATGTTTCCAATTGTTATACAACACCCATAGGCCTGCCAACATGAGCCAGACATAGGCCGCCAAGCCCCAGATACCAAACGGGATGAGCACTGAAAGCACGCCATTATGATAATCACTCGCCAGCGCCAGCCCTTGCTGGCTGGGGTCAACGGCGTGAAAGGACGAGTCATAACCCATCATTTGAAAATCTTCCGCCGTGATGGCGTAACCCTTGCCCACCAGCAAATGTTGCGACACTTGGGGCATCAATGCCTTCCACATTTCCATACGCCAGTTGGTGCTGTCCTCCGCCGAGGTTCTTGCCTCCTGGCTGATGTTCAAGGGCAGGAAAGCAAGTGCCCGTTGAAACGTGAAGGGCAGGTGCGGGGCCAGGGGAATGATGGCAGTAATGGTCACTATACCCGACAAGATGGCAACCAGCAGCAATTTGGTGCGGTGCATGCCTTCCATAAAGAACATCACGAGGAAAGTTGCTCCTACCGCAAAAATTCCGGACCGGAAGCCGCCCAGAAAAACCAGCAAAAAACTGACGATCCACAGGCACCAACGCCACCATTTGCCACCCAAGAAAATTCCCTGGATGCCATATCGCGCCATCATCCACAGGCAAAACGCAATTCCGGCCGCACCGACCCCCCCCAATCGTGTCACCCCTAATTCGATGCTATTGTTGCCTTCGTACGACAGGCCACTGGGTGGAATTATCCAAAAGACGAAATGAAGGAACGAAGGAGTGATGGGATACAAATCCCCCACCAGCATTGTCGTTCCCCCCAGAAAAAACAGTGCTATATACCATTTTGCCTTTCCCGGCGGGATGGGTCGCGCCGTGACGGCAAAATAGCTCAAAATGCCGATGATCAGGAAAACATACTTCTTTCCGCCGTACACCTCCGAGCCAAACGCTCGCAAACCAAACCCGCCTGTCATCTTGGCGGTAAACAGCACCACGGCGATCAAGAACAGCAACGGCCATGTGATTTGTGGCACCCGGATGAATTGTTTTTCCTGGCTTAACATCCGTTCAGCCACCGATATACCCAGGCTCAAGGTAATCATGACCAACGAAAAAGCGGGCGCTCCCTTCACAAAAAACGCGACGGCAGACGTGTTCCAGCAGAACAACATCAAGGGATAGTGCCATTTCATCAACAGTGGGAATATTAACGCGAGGGCCAGTACGCCAAAAATCGCCAAGGTTGAGTATTGCAGCGGGTTCGTCAGCATGTAACCGACGACCACCGCAAGCGGAATAATCAAGGCAAACGTGATGAGCGAACGCAGTATGGCGGGGGCATTATTCATTTACATCATGAAAAACATTCGTTCGTAGCTTCGACTAATCTAGCTCAGTCGCAGACAAATCCGCAAGGATTGTTCTGACCGACAAACGGATAGGCACAGCCAAACACTGCCTCCGTTCGGAGTTCCGGGTTTACGCGGCGCGAGCCATGCTCCGCCCGGACCGCCTGAAGGTGAAACCCCAAACATTCAGCCATTCGCCCATTGGCGGCCTCTGCGAAACCGGAGGAACGGTCTGATTCCTGGCTTCGAGGGTGGTCAATGAAAGAACTGTCACGCAGAAGAAATGTTGCGATATAAAGTCGTCAAGTCGCGCCAGATTCTGCCCCGGTCAAAGTGCGGGCGGATGTGCGCTTCAATTTTCGTGCGATTCACCATCTGCTTCCAAGGTTGGGTGGCCAGCACTTGTCTAAGCACCGCGGTCAAATCCGCAATCTTCAGGTCTTCAGCCAGATTGCCGTATTGAAACCGCCTGATGTAATAGGCCGGTCCGCTGTTGTCATAGCATACCGGCCAAAGCCCCATCGCCAGGGCTTCCTTTAATGCCGTCGGGCCGGTGTCAATCCGCGTTGGCAGAAGAAAAACACTCGAAACCTGCATCAGCGAAACAATCTCCGCAGTACTCAATTGGGGATGATGCCGCACCCGGGAATGTAGATCGTTTTCCGAAATCGACCGGCGCAATCTTGCAACCGTCCCAGCTTCTCCATTTCCCACGATCATCAGTTTCCAATCCGCTGGCGCACCGCCACGGAATGCTTCCAGTGCATCCCAGATCCCCTTGCGTTCCTCAATGGCACCCAAATAAAGAATCTGCCTGCCCTCCCCATCCGCCGGCGGCGCGGTGCAAAAGCCGGCGCGAATCGGGTGTTCAACTATATGGACGGATTTCGTCCGAATCATCGGCCACGCGGACTCGAGTGAATACTCATTTTCGGCGACGACATGACGGGCGCGGGCCAACGCCATGCGCTCGCTCCAGGCCGCCAAAATGGCCTGCCACGGCATTGGCACGCGTTTCCGGTAGGTATTGATATTTCCCTGAATCTGGACCAGATGCCGTTCCGGAGACAACCGGATAGCAATGAGAGCGTAGGCATCCTCCGTTCCCCACCCGTGGATGACATCCGGGTTTATCTGCTTTGCCAGTTCGCGAAAGAAAAGCCAGTCGAATTGAAACAGACAAAACACCCGTGCTCGTGCCTTCACCGGAATCAGGTGGAAGCGAGCGCCCCGGTAGGTGAATTCCTGAGGGGAAGTGTGGCGTGCCGTCCGGCAGGCGATGTGCAACTCGATTCCATCCGGTGGGGGAAGATGCCCCATAATCCACGACCAGGCCGCATAAGCGCCATGATCCTGGTTGCGCAAAACTTCACGCTGCACTTCCTGGGGAAGTCCGCAAATCCAGAGGATTTTCATTGGTACAATTCGACTTCGGCTTTCCGGTGGCGGTTTCTTAACCGGGTTTTATGCTGGAAGCAAACATATTGGCTTCACCGATGACAAGCTCTTACCTGGGGAAAAATTCCTTCGGCTTGAAATGCTCCCTCTTTGCGGCTAAAACTCTTGGGCGCTGGCTGCCAGCCGACCACAAAATATCCGATGCGCCTGTTATTGCTCAAATTACTGACCCAACTTGGCCGCCTCTGGCTTACCAGTCGCGGGGTGAAAATCGGCGGCGGCGGCTGGGTGCATGGTCTGCCGGAGGTGCGGCTCAAGAAAGGTTCGGTGGTGCAAATTGGCGATGACGTCTCGCTCAACTCGATGTCCCGGTTCAATCCGCTGGCGCCCAGCCGGCGATTGAGCTTTATTACCAGCACCTCCGGCGCCCGCATCATCATCAAGGACGGCGCCGGCATCAGCAACTCGGTTCTCTCCTGTGCTCAAGGCATCACCATTGGCGCGAACACACTCATCGGCGCGGAATGCATGATCGTGGATTCCGATTTCCACGGCTATCCCATCGGCGAAAACCAACCGGCCAAATCCGCGCCGGTCGAAATTGGTGACCGGGTGTTCATCGGAGCCAGAAGCATCATTCTTAAGGGCGTGAAAATCGGCAACCGGTCGGTGATCGGCGCGGGCAGTGTGGTCACATCGGACATTCCGGAGAATTCTCTGGCCGCCGGGAATCCCGCGCGCGTCATCCGGTCATTGGCGGCAAAATAGTTGTGCTGGCGCACTCACCCCATCATGGCTGACCGAACGCTGATTGCAATCGCCCTCGACTATCCTCTGACTTTGCGGGGCGGCGTGAGTGTTATTGTCGAGTCGTTACTGAAACACCTTTCGACCGGCTACGAAGTGCTGCTAATTTCTCCCGATGACCCGCAGGAACTGCAAAAGCATCCGTGTTGGTCGAGGCTCCGCGGGCATGTCCATTTTGATTCAACCAGACTCACACCCGCTGCAGCAGGTGAGTTTGCGGAAAATATCGGCAGACGCGGCGTTCGCCTCGTCCATTTTCATTCCGGTGGAAATCTGGGATGGGGGAATCGAAATGTGCGAAAAAGTCCGCTCCCATTGTTGGCCCGGGCGGGAATCTTCTCCCTCTTTTCCGCGCACCAGGTCACCCCGCTGCTCGAGGATTACTGCGCCAAAGACCGTCCGCTGTGGTACAAACTGGCATTGTTGCCTCCAGTTTGGGCAAGTTGCAGTTATACGTTGGCCCACACCTCACGGGTCCTGACTGACTCCCGGCACGATGCCAACCAACTCAAACGGCATTTTCCGCTGCTCGCACGGAAAATTGATTTTGTTTATCACTCACAACTGGATGCTGCCGCAGCCGAAACCCCGGTACGGAGCGACCGCGAGAAAATCATTCTAGCCGTGGGGCACGTGGCCCGGCGAAAAGGCCAGCATCTCCTGGCCGGGGCCTTTGCCCAGGTTGCCGGGCAACATCCCGACTGGAAACTGCTGATAGCTGGACCGGTGCTGGAAGATGCCTGCGCCGGGATGATTGAACAAATCCGCACAACCTCCGGCCTGGGGGACCGCATTCAACTATTGGGTAGCCATTCCGCACCCCAGGAACTCATGCAACGAGCGGCGATTTTTGTTCAACCTTCCCTCATGGAAGCGCTGGGTCTGGCTTTGCAGGAAGCAATGTTTTTTGGCTGCGCGTGCATCGGCAGCGATGTGGGCGGCATCCCGGAATTGATCACTCATAACCGGACCGGGCTGCTGTTTCCAGCCGGCCGGACCAACGCCCTGGCTGGAGCGCTGGTGGAATTGATCCAGCAGCCGGATCAACGGCGGCGATTGGCGGAACAGGCCCGGATCAACATCCTCAACAAAGGCATGACCGGCCAGGCGATGGCCGCCAATTACGAAAAAATCTACGAGAACAGCCTGCAGCCTCATGAATAAATTTTCCGTCGCCACTCCCTACCGCACCTCGTATTACAACGATTACGCGCTCACGTTGCATAGGGCGGGCCGGTTGCGCCACTATGTCCTTGGAACCCGACGGGGCTGTGAAGGCCTGCCGGATGAATTGATCCGGTTAAATCCGGCGATAGGATTGGTCCGAACGCTGGCTGTAAAATTCTTGAGTCCGTATCGCAGCGAATGTGTCCGTTTTGCCACCTACCCCTGGTTCGACCGATGGGCGACTAAGAAAATCACGCCATCTGACCACATTATCTCCAGCTACGGCATGGCCAACGAGTGCTTCAGAAAAACCCGCGCCAATGGTGGAAAGACATTTCTCGAAGCCGGCAATTCCCATCCGCAACAGTTTTGGGAAATCATGACCGAGGAACACGCGCGCTGGGGTTGTGCGCTGCCGCCGGTTTATCCGCCCTACCACCAGCGCGCATTGCGGATGATGGAAGACGTGGACTTTGTTCTCAGTCCCAGCCGGTATGTTTCCGATTCATTTCTGCGCCGGGGCTTTTCGCCGGAACAAATCATTTACAATCCGTTCGCCTGCAATCTTGATTGCTTCCGGCCCGCCGCAAACCTCAGACCCAGGAATCGTCCATTGACCCTCATTCATACCGGCATGTTGGGCTTGCGAAAAGGAACTCCGTATCTATTGGAAGCGTTCCGCCAGGTTCAAAAAATCCATCCCTCAGCTCGTCTGATACTCATCTCTCAAATTCACGACAGCGTGAAATCCATTCTGCCGCGCTATCGCGACCTCGCCATTCAATGGTCGGACAGCCTTCCCTCAGACAAGCTGGCGGAGTTGCTTCAACAAGCCGACCTGTTCATTATGCCTACGCTGGAGGAAGGTTTTGCGCGCGCCATCAGCGAAGCGCTGGCTTGCGGGTTGCCGGTCATCACGACCGCCCATTCCGGCGTGAATGACTTCATTGTTCCCGGAGAAAATGGTCAGATGGTCCCTTTGCGTGATGCCGATGCGGTGGCGGCTGCCATCCTCAAGTGGGGAGACCGGGTGATGGCCGAAACCAAGCCGCCGGTTTCATTGATCGATCCAAAGCAACTTTCGTTTGAGGCTTTCGAACGCCGCTTTCTCGACGGCGTTTCAAAATTGACAGCAGGCATATCTCCCT
>Ga0265338_10004686_pt1 | contig 18344 bp, 19 predicted proteins | sample 42126metaG_FD_193579 | JGI IMG/M metagenome (GOLD analysis project Ga0265338, IMG submission 193579) | Rhizosphere microbial communities from Carex aquatilis grown in University of Washington, Seatle, WA, United States - 4-21-26 metaG | ecosystem: Host-associated > Plants > Roots > Rhizosphere... | reverse complement strand
GCATGGTTGTGGCCACCGGGGGCCGCTAACCCAATGCCGTTAACTTAAGCTGCCGACGAGGCGGACGGTCAGCCAGATTCCAGCAGGTAGCAGTATTATTACGGAACTTTTTAGCAGCGTGGAAATAATTTGGTGTCATGATACCAAATTATTTCCACTCTAAGGCATTGGCCTGCAGCTACGTGACCAAAGTGGCTGTGCTGGCGCTGCCCGCGCGCAGTGGGCACCCGCCTAACTCAGTGGCATTGGCCTATAACGCCGTGGTTGCCACAACCACGCGGCTGAGCGAAGCCCTCGCGCCGTCGCCCCAGCGGCACGCTCGCCCCAGCGGCACGCTCGCCCCAGCGGCACGCTCGCCTCAGCCGGCTCCCCGTGCGCAGGCGTCAGTTCAGGACCGCCGGCCCACCCGGCCAGGCCGGCCCACCCCTGGTAAGGCCGGGATGGCCAGCGCCGCGGCCTCGCTGCGGGGCGGCGGCAGGGCGCGGCTGCGCAGCCCGTGCGGCCCGGTGATCCGGTCGATGTCGATGGCGCCGGGTCCCGCGTTGTCGCACTGGGGAACCTGTGAGGCGCCGAAATGGCCGCCGCGGGCCCACTGGGTGCTGCTGCGCGGGCAGGACAGCGTGGCGTACGGGCCGTCGCGGTACCCCTCGGGGCGGCCGGACGGCCAGCGGCGGGCCACCCCCCAGGAGTCGAGCCAGCTCACGATGGCTTCCACGCCGACCAGGGCGCTGCTGGTGAACGGCTCGCCGGGATGGCCGAGCACGCCGATCTGCACGCAGATCCGGCCCTCGGCGTTGACGCCGGCCGCCTGCTCCCGGATGCGGCTGGGCGACCACTCGAGGTGGTCGGCCGCGCCGAGCGCCCGTCCGGCTCGCAGCACCGAGATGAGCTGGGCGATGTCGCCGGTCAGCGGGTCCCAGATGAGGTGGCAGGGGCGCTGCTCGCTGATCAGCCGCTGCGCGGCCGACTGCACCGACACGGTGCCCTCGGTGGTGCCGAGGGTGAGCCAGACCGCCCGTGGCGCGCCGCCGGCCAGCGGGCCACCGTCAGTCTCCGCCCGGATGCGACAAGCTTCCGGCATCCATGCGTGTGCCACCGCCCGGCTCCCCTCCCAGATCAGGTCTAGCCCCCTGCGCGCAGAACTTCTCTCCTTGCTTACGCCAGCGGCACTGATTAGTCCAGAGGGGTGTACGGAATCCGCTGGCGGCGCAGGCAAGTCGGGAGGAAACGACAAGCGCCGCGCAGTATGCGCGGCGCTTTTCGTGGCAGACCGGTGCCAAGCGGCACGAGGCGCCTCGTGTGACTAGCGTGCCGCGGAGCGCGCCCTGATGTACGCGGTCGAGTCCGGCCGCCACAGGAAGGCGATGGAGAGCACCCCCAGCGCCCAGATGATCAGCGTGCCGACGATGTACACGATGCCGACCACGGTGATCGTCTCGTCCTTGGTCAGCGAGTTGACCAGGTAGTAGGTGTCGTAGGTGGAGATGGCGGCGAAGATCGAGGCGAGGATGCGGGCCCAGCCGTAGCCGGCCCGGTTCATCCGCGCCATTAGCACCCAGATTGCCACCAAGATGACGTAGGTGATCGCGGTGCCGACCACGCCGCTGGTGAACTCGCCGTTGCTGAGCTTCTTGCCGCTGGAGTCGGTCAGCGCGTTCTTGTCGACGATGGTCGCGATGATCAGGAACACGCCGACGACGAAGGTCACCGCCCCGCCGCCCAGCATGAACCGGACCGCCTTGCGCACTGGCCCGGGGATCGCGGAGTCATCTGGGTCGCGGCCGGTGAGCCGCTTCTCGAGGCCGGCCAGGCCGGTCTGGCTGCTGTCGCCGGAAAATGTCTTCAACATGGGTGCCCTAACGTAGCGCTGACGATAGGAAGCATAGTGCTGATCTGCGTGAAGCGCGGCGCCGCCGGGGCGGCCCGGGGCAGCGGCCTATTGCGTCCGTGCTGCTAAGTATCGTCAGAAACTCGTGCAATGACACCAGGCGCGATATCATCACTCCGTCATCGGCGCATGCATGTGCGATCGGCTGTGCAGACAGTGCGTGCAGATGCTTGAGCGACGAGGCCAGCACCGGCGTTTGGGGACGTCGGTGGCGATGACCACCTGAAAGGGAGGGGGGACCGCGTGACTGTTAGTACGCCCGGCGGCGTGACCCCCGCAGGCGGTCCCACCGTCCTCAGGATGCTGCTCGGCGCCCAGTTGCGGCGGCTGCGCGAGACCGCCGGGATCTCCCGGGACGACGCCGGCTACCACATCCGTGCCTCTGGCTCCAAGATCAGCCGGATGGAGCTGGGCCGCGTCTCGTTCAAGGAACGCGACGTCATCGACCTGCTTGAGTTCTACGGGGTGGCCGACCAGGCTGAGCGCGAGAAGCTGCTGCAGCTCACCAAGGAAGCCAACGCGACCCCCTGGTACCAGAAGTTCCAGGACGTGGTGCCGGACTGGTTCCACGTCTACGTCGGCCTGGAAGAGGCCGCCCAGCTCATCCGGGTCTACGAGGTCCAGTTCGTGCCCGGCCTGCTGCAGACCGAGGAGTACGCCCGCGCGGTGATCATGCAGGGCGCGCCCGGCACCGACGCCGACGAGGTGGAGCGCCGGGTGGCGCTCCGGATGGGCCGTCAGAAGCTGCTGACCAGGGAAAACCCGCCGCGGTACTGGGTCATCATGGACGAGGCGGCGCTGCGCCGGCCGATGGGCGGCCGTGACGTGCACGTGGCCCAGATCGAGCGGCTGATCGACCTGGTGGGCGAGCCCAACGTGACGCTGCAGGTGATGCCGTTCAGGTACGGTGGGCACGCGGCCGACGGCGGGGCCTTCACCATCATGCGGTTCCCGGAAACGGACCTGCCCGACGTGGTGTACATGGAGTACCTGACCGGCGCGCACTACATTGACAAGCCGGAAGAAGTAGAGCGCTACGCCGCGGTGATGGAGCGCCTCTCGGTCGCGGGCACCTCGCCCGACCGGACCAGGGAGATCCTGACCGGGATGCTCAAGGACATCTGAGGGGCCGCGATGCCTGACCGGGTCTACAACGGAATGCCCGCCACTGAGCTGCCTGACCTGCAGTGGCGGCTGGCTGGCAGCGGCGACGCCGGGGTGGAGATGGCCCGGCTGCCGGACGGGCAGGTCGCGGTGCGCAATGCGGCCGACCCCGAGGGCCCGGCCCTGATCTACACCCGGGCGGAGATCGAGGCGCTCATCGGCGGCGCGCAGGACGGCGATTTCGACGCGCTCCTCGGGTAGTCAGCCCGCCGCGCCGGCCGGGGGAGCACCGGAGGAGCCGCCCGCCGCGGCCCAGCACCAAAGTCTTTCATCCCGAACGGTTGCCTGGCTCCGCCTTACCCGGCCCGATGACAGCCCGGAGCTGAGCCGCCGCGACCGGGTGCTGCTGCGCTGGGAGATCTTCGCTGTCTTCGCGGTCTCACTCGGCGCCAGCGGGGTCTCCGCGTTCGTCTCGCTCATCGGCTCGCTGACCGCGCACCACTCGCTGTCGTCGCAGTCGGTCACCCTGAACGGCTCGCAGGCGCCGGGCCGCCCGCTGCTCGACCTGTTCCTGCAGCTGGTGTCGATCACCTCCGGGCTTGCCCCCGTGGTGCTGGCGTTTTACCTGCTGGCCAGGGCGGACGACACCAAGTCGATCGGGGTGGACCGCACCCAGCCGGGGCGTGACCTGCTGCGCGGCATGGGGCTGGCGGCGCTGATCGGCGGCAGCGGGCTCGGGCTGTACTTCATCGCCTACAAGTCGGGCATCGCGCTGAACGTGGTGGCCGAGAACGAGCCGGACGTCTGGTGGCGCTACCCGGTACTGCTGCTCTCCGCGCTGCAGAACGGCCTGCTGGAAGAGGTGCTGGTCACCGGCTACCTGCTGACCCGGCTGCGCCGCCTCGGGGTGAACCCGGCCGCCGCGATCGCGATCAGCGCCACCCTGCGCGGCTCGTATCACCTGTACCAGGGCTTCGGCGGGTTCGCCGGCAACGCGGTCATGGGCGTGATCTTCGGACTCCTGTTCCTGCGCTGGCGCCGCGCCACCCCGATGATCATCGCCCACACGCTGATCGACGCGGTCGCGTTCATCGGCTACGCGCTGCTGGTCGGGCACGTGAGCTGGCTGGTTTAGGCCGCCCGGCCCCGCGCCTCCGGCCCCGCCCGCGCGGACCGCCCAAGGCGCGCCCGAGCCAGGAAGAGCCAGCCGCACCCGTTCGGGCTATCCCCTCGGCGCCGGGCGCCGTCCACCCGCACCGCGCCCCCGGGCCCGCCTCGCGCCCACCCGCCTCGCGCCCACCCGCCTCGCGCTGAGCCCTGCCCCGCCATGCCCCGCACTGAGCCCCCGCCCCACCCTCCGCCACCGCATCAAAAGGCACTCGTTTCTCAGTTTTCACAGCAGAATCAAAAGTCGGCTTGACGGCCTGTGGATTATGTCGTTAACGTGTCGCGACAGTCACATTCTGAATAGCCGCGAAAGAGTCCAGTGGCCACTCATTCAACTCCCCGGGCGCACGGGGAGAGCGGCGCGGGCGGGCCGCCTGCCGCCCCGCCGCCTGCCGCTGTTCCGCCGTCCGCTGTTCCGCCCGCGGCGGGAGCCGAAGGCGGCCGCCGGGTGCTGGCCGTGCTGCAGGCGTTCTCGCCCGGCCGGCACACCCTGACCGCGCGCGAGCTGGCCGAGGCGACCGCGATCCCGCTGCCGAGTATGTACCGTTACATCGCCCTGCTGCGTGACACCGGCCTGCTGGCGGGCGACGACCACGGCGCCTACCACCTGTCGCCGCGCCTCATCGCGCTTGCCCGGGCGGCCGAGGCGGCGGAACCGCTCATCGAGCTGGCCGACCCGGTGATGCGCGACCTGGTGGCCGAGTGCGGCGAGACGGTCGTCTGCGTCCGGCTGATCGCCCGGGTGCCGGTGTGCGTGCACCGGGTCGAGCCGGCCCCGCGCCGCCGGGTCACGTTCGCGCCAGGGCAGCCGCTGCCGCTGCTGCGCGGCGCCAGCGGCCGGGTTCTGCTGGCGGGCCTGCCCGAGCGCCAGCGGCGGGAACTGCTCGCCCCGCTGGCGCAGTCCGATCCGGCCGCCGCCGAGCGGCTGGCCGAGTCGGTCGCCCGGGCTGCCACCCGGGGCTGGGATACCAGCGAGGAGGAGATCGGCCGGGGCGTCTGGGCGGCGTCGGCGGCGGTCACCGACGGGCGGGGCACCGTCGCCGCCCTCACTGTCCCCTCGCCGCTGGTGCGCGCGCCCGCGGAGCTGCAGGAGCGGCTGGTCGGCCAGGTGCTCACCGCCGCCGCCAGGCTTAGCGAGCTGGTCGGCGCGGCTCGCCCGTCTTAACGTTTCTTTAACGCGCCAATAAAGATGACGCGCGGTTACAAAATCGCTATTGAACCGTTATCATTTCGGCATGCGGGATTATGGCGGTTCGCGCGGACTAAACACTGAGAGAAATGGCACGCGTATCGATATTGCGTCGCAGTCGATTTCCGGTCTACGGCAGGCGATGGCTAACTCCTCGCTTAGCGCGACCGCGCTTACCCGGCATTGCCTGGACCGGATCACCGAGGTGAACCCGGCGCTGCGGGCGGTGATCGCGGTCAGCCCGGACGCGCTCGGCCAGGCGGCCGAGAGTGACGCCGCCTGGCAGGCGGGCCGGCCCCGCCTGCTTGAGGGAATCCCCGTCCTGGTGAAGGACAACGTGCAGTCGGAGGGGCTGCCGGCCACGGCCGGCTCGTCCGCGCTGCTGGCGGCCCGGCCGCCGGACGCGTTCATCATCGAGCGGCTGCGCGCGGCGGGCGCGGTCATCCTGGCCAAGGCCAACCTGTCGGAGTGGGCGAACTTCCGCTCGACCCGGTCTACCAGCGGCTGGTCCACCCTCGGGGGGCAGACCGCCAACCCGTACGCGCTCGACCGTAACCCGTCGGGGTCGAGCTCGGGGTCGGCCGCCGGGCTGTCGGCCGGGTTCGCGCCGCTGGCCATCGGCACCGAGACCGACGGGTCGATCGTCTCGCCGTCAAGCGCCTGCGGCGTGGTCGGCGTCAAGCCGACCCACGGCCTGGTCAGCCGGGGCGGCATCGTCCCGCTGTCGCTCGCCCAGGACACCGCGGGCCCGATGGCGACCTGCGTCGCGGACGCGGCGGCGCTGCTGTCGGTGATCGCCGCGGCCGACCCGCAGGACAGCGCGGGCGATCACCCGGGCCCGGTCGACTACGCGGCCCTGCTCGACCCGGCGGCGCTTGACGGCGCGCGGATCGGCATCTGGCGGGCGGCGTCGGCGGCCGCCGACGCCGCCACCGGGGCGCTGCTCGACGTGGCGGTGGAACGCCTGCGCAAGCTCGGCGCGACGGTGGTCGACCCGGTGGAGCTGCCCGACATCGACAAGGTCACCGAGCCCGAGTTCGAGGCGCTGAACTACGAGTTCAAGCACGGGATCAACGCCTACCTCAAGTACCTGGCCGAGTTCGCCGACGGCAGCGGCCCGGAGCTGCCGGGCACGCTGGCCGAGCTGATCGAGTTCAATCAGCGGAACGCGCCGGTGGTGCTCGCCCGCTTCGGCCAGGAGATCTTTCTGGCGGCCGAGGCGACCAGCGGCGACCTGGGCGACCCGGTCTACGCCGAGTTCCGCGGCGCCGCCCGGCGGCTGGCCCGGACGGCGGTGGAGACCCCGACGCTGGAGCACCGCCTGGACGCGATCTTCGCGCTGACCGCCAACCCGGCCTGGCTGACCGACTACGTGCTCGGCGACCACCCGGTCTTCGGCATCTCGCGGCCGGGCGCGGTTTCCGGCTGGCCGACCGTCAGCCTGCCGTTCGGCTACGTCTACGGGCTGCCGGTCGGCGTCTCGTTCATCGGCCCCCGGTGGAGCGAGCCGCGCCTGCTGGCGCTGGCGTATGCCTTTGAGCAGGCAACCAGGTCGCGCCGGACGCCCGAGCTGCGGTCCTCCCTCACCGCGCACTTGCGCGATTAACGAATTCCTTTACCGATTAGTAAGCAATCAAGCGACAAGCAATTGCGCCGGGTCACCCAATGCCGTATGGCATTGGGTGACCAGGCCCTGCCGCTACGGTCCGGGCACCGCGGGCAGATTGCGCAGTGCCGCCTCGATTCGGTCCTGCGGCAGTTCGAAATCGGTCATCTCGCCGGACAGGTACCGCTCGTAGGCCAGCATGTCGAAGTGCCCGTGCCCGCACAGCGCGGTCAGGATCACCTTCGGCTGGCCGCTTTCCGCGCACCGCCGGGCGGGCACGCCGGCCGCGCCTTACGCGGCACCCTAAGCGACGGGGCCGCGCGCCCGGTAGGGTCGGGACCATGTCCGAGGTGCCAGAGCTCTCGCCCGAGGTCAGGGCCGCGCTGCGCGCGGGGCGCCCGGTGGTGGCGCTCGAGTCGACCATCATCTCCCACGGCCTGCCCCGCCCGGGCAACCTGGCGGCCGCGCGGTCGTTCGAGGAGCAGCTGACCGCCGCCGGGGTGACCCCGGCCACCATCGCGGTGGTCGACGGCGTGGCCCGGGCGGGGCTGTCCGCGGCCGAGCTCGGGCGGATCGCCCTGGATGAGAGCGTGATCAAGGTCAGCAGCCGGGACCTGCCGCTGGCGATGGCGGCCGGCCGCACCGCGGGCACCACCGTCGCGGCGACCTCGGTGCTGGCCGCCCGGGCCGGCATCCGGGTGTTCGCGACCGGCGGCCTCGGCGGGGTGCACCGCGGGCACGCCGAGTCGCTCGACGAGTCGGCCGACCTGACGGTGCTCGCCCGCACCCCGGTCACCGTGGTCAGCGCGGGCGTCAAGTCGATCCTGGACATCCCGGCCACGCTGGAGCGGCTGGAAACCCTCGGGATCGCGGTCGTCGGCTACCGGACCGGCCGCTTCCCCGCGTTCTACCTGACCGACTCGGGCCAGCCGCTGGACTGGCGGATCGACTCACCCGAGCAGGCGGCCGCGGTCATGGCGGCCAGGGACCAGCTCGGTGAGACATCGGCCCTGCTGGTCGCCAACCCGCTGCCGGAGGCGGCCCAGCTCGACCCGGCGGTGCACGACCAGGTGCTGTCGGAGGCACTGAAGGCGGCCGACGAGGCGGGGGTGCGCGGCAAGGCGGTCACCCCGTTCCTGCTCGCCCACATGCAGCAGGCGACCGCGGGGGCCAGCGTGGCCGTCAACCTGGAGGTAGCCCGGGGCAACATCGCGCTGGCGGCCCTGATCGCCACCGCCTGGTCGGCCCGCGCGGGGCAGCCGTGACCCCAGGGGGCAAAAGTGACCTTGGGGGGGCAAAAGTGACAGATCCGCAGCCAGCCGGGGCCGGCCTTGACGCGCCGGTCACCGGCGTCACCGTGTTCAGCGACGGGGCGCGGGTCACCCGCAGCGGGGTGACCTCGATCGGGCCCGGGCTGCGCCCGGTGACGGTGGCCAGCCTGCCGGAAAGCGCCGACCCGTCGTCGGTCCGGGTCGCGGCCAGGGGGCACGACCTGGCCCTGGTCAACGTCGAGGTGCAGCGGCGGGTGCGGACCGAGCCGCTGCGCGAGTCGCTGGCGGAGCTGCGGGCGGACGTGCAGCGCGGCCGTGACGCGGTGCGCGAGCTTGACGACGCGGACACCGCCGAGCTGGCCGGGCTCGGCTTCCTCGGCCACCTGTCGGAGGCCGCCGCGACCGCGCTGGCCCGGGCGGTAGGGGCGGGCCGGGCGGGCTACGAGGAGCTGTCGGGCATGGCCGGCCACCTGTCGGCCGCGACCGCGGGCGGCCTGGGCCGGCGACGTGAGATCTCCGCCGCCCGGCGGGTCGCGCAGGCCGAGCTGGACGCGGCCCAGGAGCGGCTGGGCGCGGCCGAGTCCGGTGCGGCCGAACCGCAGCGGCTGGTCGAGGTCTCGGTGCTGCTTGAGGCGTCGGCCTGGACCGAGGCCGAGCTCGAGCTGACCTACCACGTGCGCCAGGCGTCCTGGCGCCCGCTGTACGACCTGGTGCTTGACGGTGACCGGCTCCGGGTCAGCTACCTGGCCGAGGTCACCCAGCGGACCGGCGAGGACTGGCCGGAGACCGCGCTGGTGCTGTCCACCGCCCGGCCGGGGCAGCGCCAGCAGTTGCCAGAGCTGAGCCCGTGGTACATCGGCCGCCCGGCGCCCCCCCGGTCGGCCCCGCCCGCGATGGCGGACATGGTCGGCGGCGCCCAGCCGCGTGCCCGCGCGCTGGCGGCCTCGGCCCCCGCGCCCGCACCGGCCGCCCGGGCGCTCGGCGCCACCGTCGGGGAGAGCGAGTCCGGCGCGGTGACCTACACGGTGGCCCGGCCGCTGGCGGTGCCGGGTGACGGCGACCCGCACAAGACGCTCATCGCCGACCTCGACCTGGAAGCGAAGCTGGACTACCTGACCGTGCCGGCCGTGGCGGCCGAGGCCTACCTGCGCGCCGCCGTCGCCAACGGCCCGCTGCTGCTGCTGCCCGGGCAGGCCCGGGTCTTCCACGGCGCGCAGTTCGCCGGCCAGACCCGGCTGGAGTCGGTCGCCCCCGGTGAGGAGTTCGAGGTCCAGCTGGGCGTGGACGACCAGGTCAAGGTGGAGCGCAAGCTGCGCCGCCGCACCACCAGCAAGGCGGTGCTCGGCAGCACCAGGACGATCGACATCGGCTACGAGATCACCGTGGCCAACCACCGCGACCGCACCGCCGTGGTCAGCGTCAGGGACCATATCCCGGTCTCCACCGACGGCGACATCAAGGTCAGGCAGCGGGAGGCTGAGCCCGCCCCGGCGACGGCCGACGACCTCGGCGAGCTGGGCTGGGCGCTGACGCTCGGGGCGGGCGAGCAGGCGGTGATCCGGCACCGGTTCACGGTCGAGCACCCTGCTCAGGCCATCCTGACCGGCCTGTAAGGTATGCGGACGATGCTCGCGAAGCAGCCGGCACGGTAACCTTGGCTGCGGCTTAGTGCGAGCCGTCCGGGGCAGGAGTGGCAGACCATGAGTGATCAGGCAGCGCGGGTGGTGCCGGTCGTTGTCGTGCTGCCTGCCGAGATCGACGTCACCAACGCCGATGAGGTCTACCAGCAGTTGGTCGGGGCGCTCTCACCGGGCGTGGCGGCGGTGATCGCGGACATGACCGGCACCGCGTTCTGCGACTCCTCCGGAGTGCACGCGATCATGCACGCCAACGAGAGCGCCGCCGCCCGCGACGTGCCGATGCGGCTGGCGGTGTCGCCCGACACCTCGGTTCGCCGGGTGCTGCAGCTGATCGGCGTCGGCCGGGTCATCCCGGTGCACGAGAGCCTGCAGGACGCGCTGGACGCCGGCTAACCCGTCCGCCGGAGCGCGATCATCGCCACGTCGTCCTCGCGCGGGCCGAACAGCGCCAGGATGCGGTTGGCGAACGCCTCGACGTCCGCGCCGGCCGCCGCGGCCGCGCCCGCCCGCAGCTTCTCCAGGTTCTCGTCCAGCAGCACCCCGCGGTCCTCGACCAGGCCGTCGGTGAACAGCAGGGCGGTGCCGCCGGGCGTCAGCACCGCCTCCTCGACGTGCGGCTCGTGGCGGGCGAAGCCGAGCATGAGACCGCCCTCGCCCGCGTAGCGGGCGCCGTCGCCGTCCGCCAGCAGGACCGGCATGTGCCCGCAGTTGACGATGGAGAGCCGGCCGGTCGACGGGTCGGCCAGCACCAGGCACAGGGTCGCGATGATGCCCGGGTGATAGCGCCGCAGCACGTCGTTGACCAGGCCGGTGATCGCCAGCGGGGCGTGGCCCTCGCTGACGAAGGCGCGCAGCGCGTGCCGCAGTTCGCCCATCACGGTGGCGGCCTGCAGCGAATGGCCCTGGACGTCGCCGATGACCACCAGCACCCCGTCCCGCCACGGCAGCGCCTCGTAGAAGTCGCCGCCGACCTCGGCCTGGTCGCTGGCCGGCAGGTAGCGGAACGCGGTGGTCGCGCCGTTGATGGCGGGCAGCACGGCCGGCAGGAAGCTGCGCTGCAAGGTCAGCGCGACCAGGTGCTCCTCGGCCGAGGAGCGCAGCGCCTCCACCCCGAGCGCGACCGACTGCGCGAGCTGGCGCAGGATCTGCATGTCCTCGTCGGCCGCGATGCCCGTCCGGTCGACCACGATGGCGGCGGGCGGCTTGGCCGGCTTGGTCCGCGCGACCGCCAGGCAGACGTCCACCTCGAGGGTGCTGTCCGGGCAGATGCCCAGCCAGTGCTCCCGGCTGAGCATGCCGATCCCGCTGGCCTGGGCGGGGCCGAGCACCTGGTCGGCTACCCGCGCGCCGAGGCCGGGCGGGCCGCCGCGCCGGACCGTGCCCGGCAGTCCGGGCAGGGCCGAGGTGCGACGGGTCTGCCCGTCCGGCATCTCGAGGAACAGCACCACCGGCACGCCGAAGATCCTTACCGCGCCCGACGCGGCCGCGGCGGCCAGCCCGTCGAAGGTCTCGGCCGCGTTGATGCCCAGCGTCACCGCGGCCAGCTCGGCCAGCATGGCCGCGGTCCGTTCCGCCCGCTGCCTGGCCCGCGAGTAGCGCAGCACCGCCGTCACGGTGGCCAGCAGCTCGGCCGGCTCGCTGGGGTCGGTCAGGTAGGCGTCGGCGCCCTGGGTCAGCCCGTGGGCCCGGTCGGCGACGTCCACCGCGGTGGCCGACACCTGGATGACCGGGGTGGCGGCCGTCCGCGGGTCGGTCTTGATCAGCCGGCAGACCTCGAACCCGCTCATGTCGGGCAGGTGGACGTCGAGCAGTACCAGCTCGGCCGCGGGGACCAGGCTGAGCGCCGCGGCCCCGGTGGCTGCCTCGGTGACCCGGTAGCCGGCCCGCCGCAGCCAGGTCGCCAGCACGTAGCGCTTGGCCTCGTCGTCGTCCACCAGCAGCAGGGTGCCAGCCGGGTCACTCATGAGGACACCTGGCGGGCCCGGCGGATGGCGAACGCCAGCCGCTCCCGGGTGAACTGGTCCTTGCGCAGCAGCGCGGCGGCGCGCGGCGGGGCCGGGATGTCAAGCCCGGTGATGATGATCGCGGGAAGCCCCGGCGGGAGCTGCGCGAGCAGTGCGTGCCCGTCCACCACCGGCATCCCGATGTCGGCCAGCACCAGGTCGATGCCGCCGCCGGCCACCAGGGTGAGCGCCTGGGCGCCGTCTTCCGCCTCGAACACCCGGTCGGCCACGCCTGCCAGCATCCCCTTGACCACCTGGCGGAACCCGGCGTCGTCGTCGGCCACCACCACCGTGCCGGCCGCGGGCGGTCCGTCGGGCAGGCTGAGCACGGCCGTCGTGCCCCGGCCGGCCTCGCTGGTCAGCGTCAGCTCGCCGCCGAGCAGCGCCGACAGCCGCCGGGCGTAGGGCAGTCCGAGTCCGGTGCCGCCGCGCTTGGCCCCCGGTACCTGGTAGAACTCCTCGAACACCCGCTCTAGCTGGCCGTCAGGTATCCCGGTGCCGGTGTCGGCGACCTCGATCTCGACCCGCCCCGGGACGGTGCGCACGGTCAGCCGTACCTCGCCGCTGTCGGTGTACTTGATCGCGTTGGACAGCAGGTTGCGCAGGATGGCGGTGAGCGCCGCCTCGTCGGTGAGGACGGCGACCGGTGCCCCGTCCGCGCTGACCAGCACGTCGACCGGCTTACCGTCGGCCATCGGCTTGGTCAGCCCGCGCAGCGTGGCCAGCAGCAGCGGCAGGCTGACCTCGGCCGGGTCGATGACCAGTTGCCCGGATTCGGCCTTGGCCACGTCAAGCAGGTCGTTGACCAGGGTGAGCAGCGTGTTGCTGGCGCTCCTGATCAGCCCGACCTGGTAGAGCTGCTCCTCGCCGAGCCCGCCGTCCGGTTCGGCCAGCAGCCGGGTCAGCCCGAGGATCGAGTTCAGCGGTGACCGCAGCTCGTGGCTGACGTTGGCCCAGAACCGGTCCTTGGACTGCGACGCCGCCCGCAGTTGCTCTGACTTCTCGTCCAGCTCGCGGTAGAGCGCGACCACCCCCCGGTTGGTCTGCTCGAGCTCTTCCGACAGCTCGCCGTAGAGCGCCATCACGCCGCGGTTAGTCTCTTGCAGCTCGGCGTTGAGCTGCTCAAGCTGCTCCTTCTGCCGTCGCACGTCTTCCAGCGCCGCGATGAGGTCCTCGTTGTTGCGTCGCAGTTCGTCCAGCGTGGACTCCGGAATCAGGGCCGCCAGCCTTTCGCGGACGGCAGTGAGGTCGGTACGGGCAAGCTGCGGGCGCCGCTTCGTCATCCGGATGACGTGACCGGCGGGAGCGGCGGCGTCCATCAGCCGGGCGGCGGCGGCGATGCCGTCGGCGGACGGCTCGCCGCTGACCGTCACCGTCAGCACCAGGCTGGCCGGGTCCGCGCCGAAGGTGATGACGGCGGTGTCCCCGACGGTGACCGCGCTGCGGCAGACCTCGCTCAGCGCGGTGGCCACCCGGACCTGGTCCTGGTGGTCGAGGCCGAGCCCGGCGGCCAGCTCACGGCCCAGCCTGCGGGCGGCGAACACCCCGGTCAGGTCCCTGACCTGCAGGCTGGCGAGTTCGTCGGTCATCGCTTGAGTACCAGGATGCCGGCGTCGTCACGGTGCGTCCCGCCCTGCGCCAGCAGCGCGGCCGCGATGACCAGCGGGTCCCTGGCGTTCAGGCCGGGCAGGGCGGCGGCGTCCCAGCGGGCGCTGATGCCGTCCGAGTGCAGGACGACGGCCGCGCCGGGGGCGGCGGCGTACTCGAACTGGCGGATGGAGCGGGCCTGGTGGCCGACGATCCCGGGCACCGAGAGCATTCCCTTGCGGGCGCCGTCGGCCAGGATCACCGCGGCGATATTGCCCAGGCCGGCGAACCAGACGACGGGCCCGGCTACCCGGACGACGCCGATAGCGCCGCCGCGGGTGCCCGCCAGCCGCCGGTGCGCCCGCTCTACCAGCACGGCCGGCTCGGCCGCGGGGTCGTCAAGTACGGCCGTGACCGCTTCCATCGCCGCGCTGGCGGCCAGCGGGCCGTGGCCGAGGCCGTCGCACAGCACCCCGGTCACCCCGCTCTCGGTCTCGGCCGCGCCGAAGACGTCGCCGCACTCGGTTTCCCCGCTGATCGGCCGGATCAGGCCGGCGCAGGCCGGCCGGTCGGGCTGCCGGTCCGGCCAGAACCTGGCCACCAGGGCGGTGGCGCGGCCCGGACCCGAGTACAGGTCGTAGAAGTCGGCCAGCCGCTGGATGGCGCCGAGCCCGATGCCGAGCGAGCCGCTGGTGGAGTGCCCGTCGCGCAGCGCCGCGCCGGCGTCGTGCACCCCGGGCCCGACGTCGATGGTCACCAGCTCGATGCCGGGCTTGCCGTTGCCCCGGGCGATGCGCAGCAGCAACGATCCCTGCTTGGCGTGCTTGTGCAGGTTAGTCGCGGCCTCGGTGACCGCGAGGACGAGCTGGTCGGCGCGGGCCTCGGGGAACTGGAGGCGGCCGGCCAGGGCGACGGCGGCGCCGCGGCAGGCGGCCGCGGCGCTGGCGTCTTCTACCCGCACCCAGCGCTGGTCGCCCGGGGCCGGGGCAAGCAGCGGCTGGTTAACCGGGACCATTTGACGACCGTGACGCTGGTGCCCTCGCCGGGCTTGGAGGTCAGCTCGAACTCGTCCACCAGCCGCCGGGCGCCGGACAGGCCAAGTCCGAGGCCGCTGCCCGAGGTCCAGCCGTCGGTCAGCGCCAGGTCGATGTCGGGGATGCCCGGTCCCTCGTCGGTGAACTCCAGCTTGACGCCGGACCGGCCGGCCGGCGACTTGACCGCCTCCACCCGGGCCACCCCGCCGCCCCCGTACACCAGCGTGTTCCGCGCCAGCTCGCTGGCGGCGGTCACCAGCTTGGTCTGGTCGACCAGGGAGAGCCCGCCGGCGGCGGCCGCGTTGCGCACGTGCTGGCGCACCCGGACAACGTCGTCGCCCGAGCGGACTGGCAGCTCGTCCATCAGGATTTCCCGTTCAGGATCTCCAGGCCTTTCTCGGCGTTGAGCGCGGTGCGGACCCCGCTCAGTGACAGCCCGAGCTCGGTCAGCGTGATCGCTACCGCCGGGCGCATGCCGACGATGACCGTCTCGGCGTCGAACAGCCGGGAGATCGACCCGATCACGGTCAGCATCCGGCCGATGAACGAGTCGACGATCTCGACCGCGGTGATGTCGATGATGACACCGTGCGCCCCGGTCGCCACCAGCCGCTCGGCCAGGTCCTCCTGCAGGGCGAGCACGCTCTCGTCCTGCAGGTCGATCTGGATGGAGACGAAGAGCGTCGGCCCGATCTTCAGGATCGGCACCCTTTCCATTACTGGGGAACTACCTTCAGGCCGGCCTGGCGCAGCGCGAGGGCGAGGGCGTCGGCCAGGGTCGCCTTGGTGGCGATGTCGCCGAACTCGATGCCGAGGGACACGATGGTCTGCGCGACCTGCGGCCTGATGCCGGAGATAGTGCACTCCGCGCCGAGCAGGCGGGCGGCGCTGACGGTCTTCAGCAGGTGCTGCGCCACCTCGGTGTCGACCGTGGCCACCCCGGTGATGTCGATCACCGCGTGGCTGGCCCCGGCCGTCACCAGCTCGTCGAGCAGCTTCTCCATCACCAGCTGGGTGCGGGCCGAGTCGAGCGTGCCGACCAGCGGCACCGCGATGATCCCGTCCCACAGCCGCACCACCGGGGTGGACAGCTCCATCATGGCGGTGGACTGGTCCGAGATGATCTGCTCGCGGGCGGCCGAGTAGGCCTCGAAGGTGCGCAGCCCGAGGTCGTCGACCAGCCGGGAGAACGCGAGGTACTCAGGCACCAGGTCGGCCGAGTCGGCGACCAGCTCGTACACCGCCTCCTTGAGCGAGAACACCGCCTGCGCGGTCTCGCTCGGGGTGAACCCGTCCCGCGCCCGGGTGCGGGACAGCTCGTCCAGGGTGGCCCGCAGCTCGCCCGCCGCGTGCTCGTCCGCGTCCGCCAGCACCCTGACCACCAGCGCGTAGATCTCGCTGAGCTCACGCTGTACCTCGTCGTACGAGGTCCGGCCGCGCACGCCCGCCACCACCAGCTCGCTCCACCGCCCGATGACCTTGTCCTGGTTATCGCGCAGGTAGACGGCCATGCGTCCCCGGGTAGCGCCAACTTCCATGGCTAAGCATCCTTGCCTGAGTACTAGTGGGTAATCAATCGCCCCAAGGCTACATCCGCCCTCGCCGCCGCACGTGCGCCAGGCGGGCGGCCTGGCCCGGCCCTCAGCGGTCCGGTCGCGGTGACAGCGACATGTGCAGCCGGATCACCGTCCCGTTGTGGTCTGAGTGCAGCTCTACCCGGTCGCACACCTGGTGCACCAGCCACAGGCCGTGGCCGCCGTTGGCGTCGGCCGGCGGCGGGGCGCTGCCGGCCCGCGGGTCGGTGATCACCCCGGCGTCGCGGATCTCGCAGACGACCTCGCCGTTCTCCTGCCAGATGTCCATCGAGCCGGCTGAGCGGGCATGCCGGACGGTGTTCGCGGCCAGCTCGCTGACCGCGATCACGAAATCGACCACACGATCCTCCGGCAGGCCAGCGGACCTGGCTTCCTTTTCCGCCAGGGCGCGAACCTCGGACAGGTTCGTGGTGTACACGAAGGGCATGGCATCAGTGGGTGGCGGGACAGGCCTTCGCCGCCGGGGAGCCGTGGCCTGCGCCCGCAGCGGTGCGCGGGGCACGCAGGATCGTAGGGACAGGGGTCAGCTGCACCGGCTGACGTACCTGCTTCCCCGTGCTTCGCGCCGGAAACGCAAGTACCCGGGCATGCTACCCCGTCCGCTGCGCGTCAGCCGACCAGGGTCTTGACCGCCGCTGTCATCTCGGCCAGCGCCTTCTTCGCGTCGGCGAAGTACATGCTGGTCTTCGGGTTGACGTACAGCTCGTTGTCGATGCCGGCGTAGCCGCTGCCCATCGACCGCTTGATCACGATGATGGACTTGGCCTGGTCGACGTCGAGGATCGGCATGCCGGTGATCGCGGTGCCCGGCCGCCGGGCGGCCGGGTTGGTCACGTCGTTGGCGCCGATTACCAGCGCCACGTCGGCCCGCGCGAACTCCGGGTTGATCTCCTCCATCTCCTTCAGCAGCGGGTAAGGCACATTGGCCTCGGCCAGCAGCACGTTCATGTGGCCGGGCATCCGGCCCGCGACCGGGTGGATGGCGTAGGACACCTCGATGCCGCGCGACTCAAGCAGGGAGCCAAGCTCGGCGCAGGCGTGCTGCGCTTGCGCGGCGGCCAGCCCGTAGCCGGGCACGATGATCACCTTGGACGCGTAGGCGAGCTGGATGGCGGCGTCGTCGGCGGCGATGGAGCGGACCTGCGCGTCGCCCGCCACGGCGGCGGCGACGGCGGTGTCGCCGGTGCCGAAGCCGCCGATGATGATGTTGGCCAGCGAGCGGTTCATCGCGTCCGCCATCAGCTTGGTCAAGATCCCGCCGGACGCGCCGACCAGCGCCCCCGCCACGATCAGGGCCCAGTTGTTGACGACGAACCCGGCCATCGCCACCGCGGTGCCGGTGAACGCGTTGAGCAGCGAGATGACGACCGGCATGTCGGCCCCGCCGATCGGCAGCACCATCATCACGCCGAACGCCAGCGACGCCAGTACCAGGATCAGCAGCGCGGGCAGCGACGCGGTGGTGAACATGAACGCGCCCGTGCCGAGCGCGATCACCGCCAGCGCGACGTTGAGCGCCTGGCCGCCCTTGAACACGATGGGGCTGCCGGTGATGAGGCCCTGCAGCTTGCCCGCGGCGACCAGCGACCCGGTGAACGTCACCGCGCCGATGATCACGTCGAGCACGGTGAACACCGAGGTAGACCCGAGCACCCCGCCCGGGGCGGACTCGTCGTGGATGTACTCGTACACCGCGACCAGGGCCGCCGCCCCGCCGCCGACCGCGTTGAACATCGACACCAGTTGCGGCATGGCGGTCATCTGGACCCTGCGGGCGGAGTACAGCCCGGCCGCCGAGCCGAGCAGCGCGCCGACGATCAGCACGGTCCAGCCGGTCCCGGTGACCGAGCCGTCGTGGATCAGCAGCACCAGCGTGATGATGACGGCGATGGCCATCCCCGCGGTGGAGACCTGGTTGCCGCGGCGGGCGGTGCCGGGGGAGTTCATCAGGTGCAGCCCGACCACGAAGCAGGCGGCCGCCAGCACGTAGACCAGCTGGATGTTGGTGGTAAAGGTGTCCATGACCGCGCTTCCTAAGACTGGCCGGCCGGCGGCTGGGCCGGAATCGATTCGGCCGGCGGCGGCGTGACCGGCGGCGGTGCCGCCTTGCGGCGGAACATCTTCAGCATCCGCCCGGTCACCGCGTAGCCGCCGACCACGTTGGCGGCGGCGAAGAAGGCGGCGATGAACGCGAGCACGTAGCCGACCGCGTTGTGCGCGGTGACGCCGATGAGCAGCGCGCCCGCCAGCACGATGCCGT
>Ga0265338_10004685_pt1 | contig 18347 bp, 14 predicted proteins | sample 42126metaG_FD_193579 | JGI IMG/M metagenome (GOLD analysis project Ga0265338, IMG submission 193579) | Rhizosphere microbial communities from Carex aquatilis grown in University of Washington, Seatle, WA, United States - 4-21-26 metaG | ecosystem: Host-associated > Plants > Roots > Rhizosphere... | reverse complement strand
TTTTCCCGAAGCCAGAGACCCATGGGCACTGCGGGATGAGATCATCCCTTTGCCGGGACCCGGAGAAGGCTATGCGCGCGTGCGAATGGTGGGAACCACTGGCAGTGGAAAAACTACGGTGGCACGTCAATTCATCGGAACAGATCCAAAGAAGCATCGGTTTCCATCAACCTCGACAGCCAAGACAACGATCTGTGACATGGAAATTATCTTTGCCGAAAGGCCATATCAAGCGGTTGTCACATTTTTTTCAGAGGCATATACACGGCTGCACATTGAAGAATGCGCTCAAGCCGTGGTGTGGGCGAGTGTAGCGGATAAGGCAAGCTTGGACAACTGTGTGGATAAGCTGCTAGAGCACAGTGAACAGAAATTCCGGCTGAGCTACATCCTTGGCGGCGCAACGACAATCTCTGATGATTCTCTCACCGATGATGATGACGAAGAAACAAACGACGCGGGTGAAACGGCAGAGGTATCCTCGGAGCAGCGAGCGGAAATGACTCGGCGAATCCGCGACTTTGTATTGCGGTTAATGATGGTTGGCAACGAGGTAGCCAAAAAATTGGAGGCTGATTTTGGCATGTCATTACATCACGCCGATGGTGAAGATGAAAGTGCCTTTCAGGAACTGCTCGAACATGAACTCAGGCAGAGCGAAGGATTCCATGGGCTGGTGGATGAAATCCTTGAAGCCGTCAAAGAGCGATTCGAATTGTTGGACGAAACTGGTCTGCGCCACGAACGCGATTGGCCGGTGTCGTGGAAATACGAGAACGCAGACCAAGAAGAGTTTATCCGGACAGTCAACCGTTTTTCCAGCAACTATGCCCCAAACTTCGGAAAGTTACTGACACCGCTGGTCGAAGGGTTACGGGTTCGCGGACCATTCGAGCCTACCTGGCATGAGGATGGGAATCTGAAACTGGTTCTGATGGACGGCGAAGGATTCGGTCATACCCCCGAATCGAGTGCCAGTATCTCCACGACGATTACTGACCGGTTTAAGGATGCGGATGCAATTATGTTGGTAGACAACGCCGAGCAACCTTTGCAGGCGGCACCGCAAGCACTGCTGCGGACGCTCGTATCAAGCGGGCAAGAAGGCAAATTGATCGTAGCATTCACCCACCTCGACGAGGTTAAGGGTGACAACCTACCGAATATTAAAGCGCGAAAGTTACACGTTCAGCGTTCCCTAAATAATGTAATTGGCAAAGTGGGCGAAGTGCTAGGCGGTAGAGCGGAAAATGCTCTCCGCCGGGCAACTGCAAACCGCACATTCTTTCTCTCGAAGATCGACAAGCAAATCACGGGCGGGAATACACTCACACTATCCGAATTCCGGCGGATGTTGGTGGCAATTCAGGATAGCATCAAACCGAAACTGCCAACCTACGTCAGGCCTGTTTATGATGTGACCAATCTCGTCCTCGGTATTCCGATCGCTGTTGGAATTTTTCGCGATCCTTGGCGCGCACGTCTGGGTTTTCCATCGCAGTCGAAAACCGAGCCGATACATTGGGCTAAGGTAAAGGCGTTGGCCCGCCGCTTCGCGGAACTTGGAAAAATTGAATATTCAGACTTGATGCCGGTGGCTGACTTCATTGGTGCGTTGCGAGAGCGTTTATCTTTGGTGTTGGCGGACCCGTTGCGGTGGGAACCCGATGGGGCGACTGATGAGATGAAGCGGCAAGTGGTTAACGAAATTCTCGACGAGGTTGCCAATGGGCTGGTTAAGCTCGGCAAGTCTCGACTGTTCCAAGATCGGACCAAGGAGTGGGCCAGAGCTTATTACGATCACAGCGGTAAAGGTTCCACACGCGGACGGGCGCGGGATATTGATTCAATCTATGATATCGCAGCGCCGACGCCAACGGACAAGGCTGACGATAATGCCAGCAAATTTGTGGCGGCGATCACAGGGATCGTGAAAGCCGCTGTGGAGAAAGCTGGCGGCAAGTTTCAGTGAGCCAGGCCGAATAAAAATCGTTGATTCTTCAGGGTTCAAGTAATCTTTGCTTGAATGCTCATTTTCTTGTATCCTGAAGTCAACACTCTCACTAAAATCGTTTATGGATAAACAGAGAAAAGACATAATTCAAGGTTGCAACATCAATTTCCTTTTGGGATCGGGATTGTCTTTTCCTTATCTAAAAACGCTAGGCAACATAGAGACATTACTGACAGAACTCGAAGCAAGCAATCTAGCTGACGACAAAAAGAAACTTGTCATGGCGTCACTTTACAAAAGCTTTTTCGACGGGGTAATTTCAAAGAATGTAAAGATTTTGGAAGGTGATACAGCCGCAAAAGCTGTTCTTGATAATTACAAAGATTTCCTTCAAATCTGGAATTCAATCCTGCTGCGGCGGAAAAATACAATTCTAAGTAAGGAAGTTAATATCTTCACTACAAATGTAGATATTTTTTTGGATAAAGCGTTGGAAGATTTAAGTTTGGAATACAATGATGGCTTTAACGGACGGTTCAAGCCTTCATTTAGCTTGAGCAATTTTAAAAAGTCTCGCTTCAAGAAAAGCTTGCACTATGACAACACCGCCGAGATTCCAGTTTTTAATCTGCTGAAATTGCATGGATCACTGGCGTGGGAAAGTGAGCATGACGAAATTGTATTCTCTCGCGACCTGCAACGCATAAAAGAGATTGCGGCAATTTCGATTAACGCGGGACACATCTTAAGTGTTGATGATAGCACAACACTGGATGGCCTGAAACGGGCCGCCGATGCCATGAGCGCGGATGCTTCGACCGACTCATTCATAAAAGAATACGAAAACCTGTTGATTGTGAATCCAACAAAGGAAAAGTTCAAAGACACTCTCCTGAATGAAACGTATTACGAACATTTGCGTCTGTATTCAAACGAGTTAGAGAAAGAGAACACTGTCCTTTACGTTATTGGGTTTTCATTTGCCGATGAACATATTCGTGAAATAACAATTCGAGCAGCGAATTCTAACCCCACCTTGCTGATCAACGTCATAGCCCACACTACAAAAGCAAAAGCCGAGATAAAGAAGCGATTTCCTACTGGCAAAATCAAAAATCGGAATATTAACTTTGTCGCACCGCCCCAAAAAGATGCTGCTGCTGGCTCAACAACCGGGGACGCATTTGAGTTCACTTTGGCTAACGTCAACAAAGAGTATTTCGGCAATCTCTTTTCGGAAGAAGAAGAATCGGAAAAAGAGGAAGTACCTGCTGCATAAAATACTACAATGAGAAACGAAAGCATACTATCGGAAGATGCAATTTTCAAAATTGGCAAGGTCATCTCTGTTGACGGTAGGGCGGTTGCGGTCAAAGTAGATAAAACAAAGAATACTTCCCACTTAGTATACAAGGGAGAGCTTCTAAAAAATATATCAGTAGGGGGCTACATAAAAATAGCCAAAGGATTTACGCGAATTGTGGGGAAGGTCGAAGGGGAATTTACGAATGAGGACAAACAGTTTGGGAAACGAGATTACGGGAGTGAGAAGGAAAAAATTAACCGGGTTCTGAAGATTAGCTTGTTAGGGTTCTTTCAGGGAAATAATTTTGAGCGGGGTATTAAAGAAATGCCGCTCATAGACAATGAATGTTTTTTGCTTCATAAAAGGGAATTTGATCAGGTCCACAATTTTATAAAAAAAGGGGATGATTCAATTCCTGTAGGAACACTGGCACTTGAAAAGGGCCAAGAAATAAGGCTGGGCGTTAACAGCTTGTTCGCTAGCCATATTGGAATATTTGGGAACACTGGTAGTGGTAAATCATACACGCTTGCGAAGATATATCGCGAACTCTTTGAAAAATACAAAGCCAGCAGCAAGTTTAAATTAAACGCAAAGTTTTTCATCATTGATTTTAACGGAGAATATGTCAGTTCCGGCGCTCAAAACGATGATATAATAATTGATAAAAAATTTAAGAATTCCTATCAACTGTCAACGCGAACTGATGCCGGAGACAAATATCCAATTACAACAGCTACCTTAAATGACCCTGATTTCTGGATTGTTTTTCTGGAGGCGACTGAAAAGACGCAAGCACCATTTCTTAAACGTGCAATCGAGGGCGACTTTATCGCGCCCAAGTTAAAGAGCCAAACAGGATTGAAAGGTTTAATCCAACGCATCGTGCTGGCTGTTACGACGGCGGGTGATAGAGAACTTGAAAAGGCAGTTGTAATAAATTTGTTGAAAGAGCTAGACGATTGTTTAGGGGGAAATTCAACGGTTGATACGCTCATACAAGATTACAATATTCATTTGAAATATCATAACCGCGACCACACTTACTATTATCAAGAGGGGGCCGCAAAAACATATTCAAGCGAAGATGTGTTTAGGACGACATGTGTTGATGCAAAGATCGCCCAGCTCGTGATAGACGTTGATCAAATCGGCGCTATAGACAGAATTCGGCTGCAAATACTGATGCAGTATTACGATGACATTTCCAGAGGATTTGCAAATAAAGAGCATCTTTCCCCGTTGATCAAACGCTTGGATAAACGCATTGACGATTTAAAAAAGGTTATCGAGGTTAAAACGGTTCCACCGGATAAGAGGAATATTGTAATCGTCTCATTGCGGGAAGTGAACGTACAGATGAGAAAAATCCTTCCATTGCTTTTCTGCAAAAAACTTTACAACGATAAAAAGGCGCAAAATAATGATAAAAAGTATTTGAACATCATAGTTGATGAGGCGCATAACATTCTTTCAGAGCATTCGGAACGGGAGAGCGAGCAGTGGAAAGATTATCGTTTGGAAACCTTTGAGGAAATAATCAAGGAGGGTAGAAAATTTGGCGTATTTCTGACGATAGCCAGCCAACGACCTTCCGATATATCTCCGACGATAATCTCGCAATTGCACAATTATTTTCTTCACCGCTTAATTAACAATGAAGACATCAAGGCTGTTGAAAAGACCATATCTTATCTTGATAAGGTTTCATTTGACTATTTGCCAATATTGCCTACAGGAACTTGTATAGTGGCTGGTTTGTTGGCAAATATCCCGGTTGTAATTGATATTGGTAAAATTGAGCCTGAAAGGCATGAGCCTAAAAACAAAACCATGAAGCCCACCGAGAATTGGACGTAATTTTCTACAGTGCTAAATTTTAGGCATACTCCGCGACTTTGGGGTTGTGTTCTGCATCACAGTAAATTTGGCCACCAGGGCCAATCCAAAGCTTCTCGCCACAGAGATCACATTTTTCTTTATCTTTATTCTCCACTTGTTTTGACCACCCATTGGGGAGCCGCAAAGATATTTTCATGACTCATAAACCATACCATATTCGCTATTTTTTGGGAAGATGTCGGGGGAAAATGATAAGCGGCATTACAACGGATACTTTCCATATTTGGCAACCAATCCCCCCTTTCATCAGACAGTCAAACTCCCCATACTATGAATCCAAGATGACCAACGATCTCAACGATGCGTTCTTTACGGATCGTTGATTGAATCAATACAACAAAAAAACCCCGCCAATGGCGGGGTTTTTTTGGTAAGATGGATTTTACTTGGCCTTGGCTTTTGCTTTTGCCCATCGTGCCCTTTGAGCATCACCGATTGCTTTACGGGCTGCGGCTGACATTTTGCGACGTTTCTTCGGGGCAACTTCCTTTGTCTTTTTGCTGCCATACGGCGCACGTTGTTTCTTGGCCTTGGCAGAACTTCCGCCCATTCCCGCAATGACAAGATTTACTGCCATCAACTTTGTTTCCAACTCTGCTTTGTATTGATATATGTCCATACGTCTTTTTTTTGTTTGTGTTTTAGTTAACCGTCGCTGGCTATTCCTGACAAGTTACGGGGAATGCGTCAACTCCTGAATCAGTTTTATTCTGTAATTTTTAGATACCGAGAAAAGCGGTCATCCAATCCTTGTAGAAGATCAATGAATGAGTTAAGGATTTGAGACTTTCTTTCGACATATTTATGGCGAGTCCCATCATAATCTGGGCCGCTCAATTTTTGAGCAATTACCCAAAGGTGATTTCCATTTTCTCGAATTGATTTAAGGAGGTCTTGAATATCGTTTTGGAAAATATTCTTTGCCTCACCCGTTTCTCTGTCAAAAGTCTGTAACGATTGATGTGTCACAGTGCGATTGCTAATTGCGTCATCTAAAAAACGTTTGGTTGCTTGCAAAACACTTAAACGCCTCGGATATAAATTCAATTTTATTTCGGCTGATTCAAAATTATCAAACCCCTTTTTATAATCCATTATCACAGTTGGGCCAATTGCCAGAATGGTTCTTGAGCTTTGGCTTTGTTCAATCAACTTCCATTCAGCATCCGTTAACAGCTTGAAATCAAATCTCTGCATTTTGCCTAACGTTGAATAAACCTCTCCGTAAGCAAATGAATCTGCCCCCTCTTGATATGATTGAAAATTCACCCTTTGCCTTAACACTTGTTGCCACGTATAGATTCCACCGTGTTCCTTGATCTCAACCACCTTTTTCCCAATGTTCAAAGTTGATGACATTTCATCGGATGCACTTTGGAGTGGAATGATGATTTGTTTAATTACGGCTTTCCGTTTTCCCAAGTTGGTAATTTCGATGGTCAATAAACCGTGCAAATCGTCCTTATTTTCCGTGACCATGTTGGCGACTATTTGAAGCGAAGGTTTATCCTTGAAAACGTTTCTTAATCGCCATGCCGTTCCGATGAGAGTGATAAATCCAGCGACATAAAACCATATAACCCCATAATGGTCTTTGAAGTCTGTCAGAGATTTAACAAATGTGTCCACATCGGGAATTATTCCTGTTCAATCCATTGCTGCAACAGAAATTAAGCAGAATTCAGACAAAGCGGGGATTCATTCTTGGCACTATTAACGAGCCTTGAAACCCGTCTGCAATCCATGTCCTCCGCTGGAAATGACCTAAGCATGAAATGGACAAAAGCCCCGTCATGGTTCTGCGCGTCCAACCACCAATCCCAATGTTCCTTCCCTACGATCACGGGCATACGGTCATGGACTCTTTGCACCATCTTGTTAGCAGTCGTTGTCAGAATGGCAAATGATTCAATCACCCGATTTGGCTCTGGCTCATTCAAATCATCCAAAACAAATTCACCGTCTTTCGGGGGACGAATCCACTTTTCCCAAATCCCAGCCATGCAGAAAATGGAATCATCCTTCATGGAAAACCTGAATGGAATTTTCATCCCGCCTTGCACTTGCCATTCAAAAAATCCATCGGCCAAGACAAGGCAACGTCTCCGCTCATACGCTTTCCGGAAACTTGGCCGTTCTGAAATCGTTTCGGATTTGGCGTTGATCATTTTATCGCCAACTTTTTCATCCGTTGCCCATGAGGGGATTAAGCCCCATCGCATCATTTTGACCTTTGGCTTATTCAGTTCCCCTTCATTCACGATCACGGGGACTTTTTGACGGGGAGCGATATTATAACGGGGCATGAATGCCATGGGCATGTGACTTAGCCCAAAGGATTCAAGCAACTGCATCAACGTCACTTCTTCACCTCGAAAATGGTATCTTCCGCACATAAATTTCAGGCCAATTTAACATGAGCCTTGGACATTGGCCGTCCAACCCTCAAATAAATTTAATCAGCTTGCCGCCGACGGCAAATTTGACCCGCCGGCAATTAAATGATATAAAACCTCTAGTTCCATAGGCGGTTCTTCACAGACGATTTTCCATAGCTAGGGCAGCTTAATTTAGGCTTCTCTGTGCTGTGGAAAATAACAATAACCACGAGTTCAAACCAAAAACCAAAGGCCTATTATGAGTGCAGTATTAGAACGCCGTCCCTTACCTGAATTGGATCCGCAGGATCTCATGACTGAGAGTGTGTTGAATTATGCCCATGAGACTTTGGGCTATCACCACCCCAAGAAAGAACATCTGTGCAAGGAGGGGTCGTTGGCAAAATCCCTTCGAGTTAGCGGGATTATTCCGTTCAGTCACGATTCTGTGCGGGATTATAAAAAGGCGCAGGTCAAAAAGTTTCAGGGGTCAAAAGACGTTGCGCTACCATTGATCAAAGCCGTGGTCATCTTCCTGGCTCTTGCTATGGGAGCTGTCCTTATTCGTTACTCCGTAGATGGGGCAGTGATAAGACAGATTACGGAGGTTTTCGGTATTGTGTCCGTCGTGCTCTTCGTGGCGAGTTTTATCAGTTTCGCCATCTGGGGAATTACCGAAAGACAAGCTAGTTGGAACTTGGTCCCACTCAAGGACTATCAAAGTCCGGTGCCAGGATTCGCTTTGGCAACAGCCAAAGAAATTCATCAACGAGTGCCGAAGGCAACCTTCTCGATTGACGAACTTCTGGTCAAAAATGTGCAACGCGACCCATTCCTCGTCGTCGAGGGCGACGGTGAAACTTATTACGTCGAAGTCTGGGAAGAACCTGGATACGAGCAAAAACGCAAAGCCTAAAACTACGTTTTTAAACAATGACCGGACACCATACGTGGTGGACGGTCTTTTTTATTGCCGCCAACGGCAAATCTGTAGGCCTGTCTTTATCTTGCCAATTCTGGCAAGTTTGCCCCCCTTCTCTCAGTTCTTTGAATTGTCGATACTGTCCCCATGGTTTAAGAAATACCATTCGTATCTGTCGAACTTGGGCGACTTACAAACGTTTCTGAAGAAGCGGTAGATCAATGTTGCTGCTTTCTTAGATTTATGTTTTAATGTTCTAACATCGTCTAAGTCTCCCAGCAAATAAGGACGCATGAAGATAGAAGGCACATTCTGTCCATGCGTAACAACGGTTTTTTTAGGTTCGATTGGCGATATTATGACCTTTTCAGGGTATATCGTGTTTTCAAGAATCAAGAACGGTTTTTTGGCTTCAAATAACAGCTTTTTGTCTTTCAAAGTTAGGTTCGATTGGACGGCAGCAAGTATCTCCTTTTTGGTGTTTGGATCACCTTCGGCAAATCGTTTCTGTGCGGTGCAGGCGATTTCAAAGGCTTCCTCTGACAGCTTTAATTGCTGCTCCACGCGGTGGTCGGTGTTGTTAATCAATTCCTCTAAAGCAGCTTTTTCTTTGAGCAACTTGCCTCTGCGTTGTGCATATTCGTCATCGGACAGCAAAATCCCGTTCCGGTTGCCGGATGAAGTTTTGAGATTCAAAAGGCTGTCAATCGCCTCCAGACATTCCTGGTGTGCCTTCCGCTGGGTCTTAATAATATCATCCTGCAAGGATTTCTCCATTTCGTGTAATTCGTGTAGGTGTTTAACAGCCCAATCCTTGAACTTCTTAGAAATGGTGATCCGGGAAAGACTCTCATGGATTTGATTCTCCATTTCTTTTCCAGTCACGCATTTTTGTCGGCAAACCGGTCTTCGGCTTTTGGAACAATGGTAATAGGTGTAGTGGAGAAACAGCGGGTTTTCCATTTTCTCAATTGTTGTCTCGCAACGAGGGCAACCGTCATGGTTTCGGTAGGCAAATTTGAATTTACAATTACTGCACATGACCTGGTGTTTTTCTTCGGCTGTCACCATCAAGTCACACTCGCCGCAGCGGATGAGGCCGGTGAAGGGAAAATCAAAATGTGATTGTGGACGTGGATTTCCTTTTCGGCCAAGCAACGTCTGCACCCGGTCATATTCCGTCTCTGTGATCATTGGCTCATGCTTTCCCTGATACCACTGGCCGCTTCCTGCGGGATATTCAAATTTGCCGTAATAGAACGGCTTGGTGAAAGTTTGGTAGATGCCGCTTCGGGCCAGCGGTTTGCCGCCCATGCGCCGGGTTGGTCGTGTGCGGAAGCCCCAATCTGTGTTAGCAATTTCCAAAATCCTTGGCGGTGTGTGGAGACCGGTAAGCATCAAATCCCACATTTGCCGGATGAGCGGAAAACGCTCCGGGTCCTTGATGAGCGTGTTTTGACCAGTCAGCTTGTCGGTGTGGTTCAAATAACCTGCCGGTGCGACGCCTGGATACCAGCCATTCTCAATCTTCGTTTTCAGGCCGCGCTTGACGTTCTTGCTCAAGTCATCAACATATTTTTGAGCCATGCCGAATTCGATATACATGAGAATGATGTTGTCATCCTCGCGGGCGTAACTTTGGGCTGGTGTCATCACTTTGATGCCATGCTGTTTAATGGCCCAAATGATGGAACCACCATCAACGGAGTTGCGTGCTAAACGATCTAGTTTCCAGCAAATTATACCGGCGGCTTCGCCACGGTAGAGCCGTTGCATCATTTCGTTGAACACCGGGCGTCCAGGAGCCTTGGCGGATTTTGATTCGTGGAGTATTTCGACGATGGGCAGATTAAGTTTTCCGGCCAACTGCTCTAGTTCGCGGGTTTGCGATTCAATCGAAAGAACCTGCCGATCTTCGGCTTCGGATGATTTGCGGCAGTAGATGAAATATCCGGGCATTAAAGTGTGTTCTTAACGAAGTGGAAACAAGCAACCTTTGGGGAATACAAGGTCATGCTAACTTGCCGATATAGAAGCGTCAACGAAGCTGCTATTTCCCCTTGTTCAATATCCCGAAAAAGCGCAGCAGGCGCACGGCGATCTCCTGCACTTCATCGTCCGACAATAGCTCTCCGAACTCCTCCTGATAAATGGCTTTGAACTCGTCTTTGGCTTCGCGGCTCAATTGGTTTGGTGTTTTCATACCGCCACTTTATGTGCCTATAGCTGCCGGACAAAGGGGGGCAAACTTGCCAAAACTGGCATGTCTGGTTTCCGCCTCCTACCTTGACTAATATAGCAATATATGTTGTAGTATTGACAATAACACTGTGTCTAGCCGACACGGTGTTTTTTGTAAACATGCCAATTCTGGCAAGTTTGCCCCCCTACACCAGTCTTTGCTGCACGTCTATTCTTTGGCTCTGAACTCGAATGAGTTCGATTATTCAATCATGCCGTCGCTACCAAACTATTTGCGAACCAATCGGAAGCAATCCGCACTTTCACAAGAGGAAGTGGCTTTTTTGCTGGGCGTGAAGGGACTTGATAAGGGTGGAAAAATATCTCGCGACGAAAGCTACGCTCGCGTTCCGACACTGGAATTCGCCCTGGCGTATGAGGCGATATACGGCAAACCAATCCGAGAATTGTTTGCCGGTCTCTACGAACAGATCGCGCCGGAAGTGTCTGCTCGCGCAAAAATACTTTTCTATCGAAAAAATGGGTCGGCTGATCCAAAGAGACAGCAAATTCTTTCGGAACTCGCTCTCCGTCATAAAGAATTAGTCGTTTAATAAAAACACACATGAATCAAACTGCATCAAAACAGATTCGTATTCTTGCCATTGCACTCACAGCTAGGGGCTTCGGCTATTGTGTTATGGAGAATCAAGTGATTCTCGAATCTGGAAACAAGGGGGTAGAGGGAAATAAAAATTCACAGTCCGTTTACAAAATTGATAAGCTTTTCAAACAATTCTTGCCAAGTGTTTTGGTGCTGCAAGATGTAAATGCTGCGGGTTGCCGTCGTGCGCCCCGAATCAAAACATTGCACCGTCAGGTCGTTGAGTTGGCAGCAAGCCGGAAGATCAAAGTTTCGCTCATTTCTGGAAAAATGTTGCGGATTGCACTGGTCGGCGATGTCAAAGGGACAAAGCATGAAATGGCAGAATTTCTCGCTCAAAAATATCCCGTCGAACTTGCCGGTAAATTACCGCCAAAACGTCGTCCGTGGGAAAACGAAGATGGTCGTATGGATATGTTTGACGCTGTGGGGTTGGTGGCAGTGTTTTGGATGTCCAAAAACTGAATAAAACGCTGTGGATGTGGAATCTATGGTCAGATTGCAAACGGATCACGAACGGAGCAAGATTTTTCAATCTCGTCTTCCTAGACAGAATCAAATTTCGTAACATAATCCGGCAAACAATAAAATAATTGCCTGGATGTCATGCTATAATTGACGCAAAAATGATGAAATTAGAGATTAGCAGTAATGATAAATTGAGAGGTGGGTATTACACCGATCCAGAACTCGCCGATTGGCTGTGTAATTGGGCTATTCGTAAAAGCAGCGATACCGTATTTGAGCCAAGCTGCGGCGACGGCGTTTTTTTACGCGCGGCGGGAAGACGGCTCATAAAATTGGGTGTCCCCCGAAACAAGGCAGGGCAGCGTCTGCAAGGGGTCGAACTCATCGCTGGGGAAGTCGTGTGCGCGCGGGAAAACTTTCTTGAACAGCTCAAAGCCAAAACGCCCCCGAAAATTGAGGTTTCTGATCTTTTTCAGTGGCTTCTGGATAATCCGAATGAACAATATGATGTGGCTGTTGGAAATCCGCCATTTATCCGTTACCAGAATTTTCCAGAGCCATCGCGGTCGCTTGCAATGGCGATGATGAAAAAACAAGGGCTTCGTCCGAACAAATTGACGAATACCTGGGTGCCTTTTGTCGTGGCTGCCACCATGCGTATTCGGCCAGGCGGCAGGCTCGCCATGATTGTTCCCGCAGAGCTTTTGCAGGTAAGCTACGCGGGGCAATTGAGGATGTTTTTGGTGGATCAATTCCGCCGGATTGAAATCGTGACGTGTAATGAGATGTTTTTCGATGGTGCTGAACAAGAGGTCGTGCTTTTACTCGCTGACGGAAAATTGAAGAAAGCCTCGCCGGAGAATAGGTGTCTGATCAATATGTCGGAATTCGACACCGTGGCGGAATTGCTCAAATCAAGCCCGGCTCCAGAACTCGAAACCAAGAAGTTTGTCCAACACGATACGGAGAAGTGGCTCAAATACTTTTTGACGGCTCGTGAGATAGATTTCATGCGAAAATTGCGGCAGTCCTCAAAAGTAACGGAATTAAAAACTCATGCTTCCATAGATGTTGGTGTGGTGACTGGAAAAAATGAATTCTTCGTCCTCAATCGGGAGCAAACGGTGGCTAATGGCTTACAAGATTACAAGCTGCCGCTGGTCGGACGTTCGGCACAACTCGAAGGAGCGATCTTTTCTGGTAGTGATTTCAAGACACTGGTTCGGGAGAATAGCCGAATCTATCTATTTTATGTTCCGCCTAATGCCAATGGTTCACTTTCTCAAGATGTGCGCCGTTACATCGCTCAAGGCGAAGCTGATAAAATCCATGAAGGATACAAGTGTTCTATTCGCACGCCTTGGTTCTCGGTGCCGACAGTCTGGAAACCGGATTGTTTCCTCTTTCGTCAAATCTATGATTTTCCGCGAGCTGTCTTGAATCAGACTAAAGCAACCTCTACCGATACGATTCATCGAATGAATTGCAAGGCCGATCCTTCAGTCATGGCGGCGAGTCTATACACCCATCTGACCGGTGCCTCGGCAGAAATTGAAGGTCGCAGCTATGGCGGCGGCGTATTGGAACTTGAACCGACAGAAGCGGAAAGGTTGCTCATGCCAAAGACTCTTGGGGGAGGACTCTCTATCAAGGAAATTGATGCTAGAATAAGGGCTGGTGGCTTAGAAGAAGTTTTAGAAGAAAACGACCGGTTGATTTTGAAAGGCCAACTTGGTTTTACAGATGCCGAATGCAACCTTCTTAAGGGTATTTGGAACAAGATGCGAATGAGACGTAGAACGCGGGGTAAGAAGAAGTCATTTAATAAATAATTCTATGACACGGGAAATCGCCAAAGAAAAAGTTCAGAAGCTTGTAGCGAAATTCGTTGCAAACGAGGCGACATATACCTCTGGTTCTAGCGGCTATAATGAGACGCAGGCACGCACGGATTTCATCACGCCATTTCTGGAGGCATTCGGATGGAATGTGCGAAATGGAACAAATTTACCAGAAGATCAACGAGATGTCATCGAAGAGGCGACGGTAGAGGTTGGCGAAGAAAAGCTCAACAAAAAGCCCGATTATGAATTGCGTGTAGCGCGACAACGGAAGCTATTCGTAGAGGCTAAGAAGCCCGGAACGCATATTGAGACAGATAAGGACGCCGCGTTTCAAACCCGTCGCTACGGCTTCAGCGCGAGTATGCCAATCGCGGTGTTGACGAACTTTACGCACTTGGCCGTATATGACTGTATCCCGGCACCGAGCAACACAGATGATGCGATTATTTGTCGGCTTAAGCTTATCCACTTCAGCGAATACGAAGCTCGTTTTGATGAAATCTATGATCTTTTATCCCGTGAATACATTCACAGTGGCGCTTTTGATAAGAGATTCAAAGTTAGGCCAGAGTATCGAGGGACAAACCAATTTGATGAACTATTTCTCAAACAAATTCGGTCATGGAGATTGCGATTGGCCGAAGATATAGTCGCAAATAATGAAAATATAAGTAGCAGCTTTCTTACATTTGCAACACAACGCTTTTTAACGAGGCTGGTTTTTCTCCGCATCTGCGAGGATCGTGACATAGAAAAATACGAGGCATTAAAAAAGCTCGCGGGGAAAGGGGCATATCAAGCACTAAAAGTGCATCTCAAAGCCGCCGACGCCGCCTACAATTCAGGTTTATTTAAGTCAGATGGCGACCAATCACTCGATTTGGCCGTTAGCGACAGCGTGCTAGGTGAAATCATCACAGAGCTATATTATCCCAAAAGCGCGTACACGTTCGCAGTCATTGAGCCTGGAATTCTGGGTGAGGTTTATGAATTGCTTTTGGGTGAAGCACTTGAAATCCGTCCAAAAAGGAAAGTAGAAGTCGTCTTAAAACCTGAAGTGAAGGCGAGCGGTGGAGTTTGTGCCACACCTCAGTATATTGTCGAAAATATAGTCAAGAAAACCATTCGTGCGCAAATAGACGGCAAAACCCTTACGAAGCTTGCGCCCTATACTACTGCCGACATCGCGTGCGGATCGGGCATCTTCCTCTTGGTGGCGTATCAGGCTTTTCTTGATTATTACCGCGACCGGTATATTCAGGACGGCGTAGCCAAACACATTGGGCCAAGATTATTTGAGGCCGGGATGGGTCGCTTGGAACTGACGCTTGAAGAACGGCGAAGGATTCTCGTTCAACATATTTATGGCGTGGACATTGACGAACAGGCCGTGGAAGTCGCGCGATTCAGTTTGCTCTTAAAACTTATCGAAAGGGAAACTGCTGACAGTATCAAAGCCTACGTTGTGGCTCATAAGCTGCCGTCCTTGCCGTCCCTCGACAGCAACATTCAACATGGAAACAGCCTCGTTACGAGCAAGACCTTGAAAGACGTGTATCCCAAAAGTGCGACAGCTTTAGTTCCGAAAGTTGTTCCATTCGATTGGGAACAGGCCTTTCCTTTCATCAAGGATCGCGGCGGTTTCTCGTCCATTCTAGGCAACCCGCCGTATATCCGAATTCAAAACATGGTCGGTTATTCACCAGAAGAAGTGGAAATCTACCGCGATAAAAAATTCGGATACTCTACTGCGAACACTGACAACTTCGATAAATATGAACTCTTCACGGAACGTGCTATCAATTTGCTTGAGCCGACTGGTGTGCTGGGTTTTATCATTCCCAATAAATTCTTCACCATTAAGAATGGTGCTAACCTTCGTAAGTTTCTTGCAAAGGGCAAGCATGTTTCGGAAATCGTTCACTTCGGAGCGCAACAAGTTTTTGGGACGAAAGCGTCTAATTATACCTGTATCATCATCGGCTCTAAATCACCGTCCGCAAATGTCAGCGTAGAGCGCGTTACTGATCTTAGTTTATGGCGGTATGGGCATCATGGAGAAGTGAATAAGTTCAAAACCGCCGAGTTGGGCGAACTTCCCTGGCGGTTCGCGTCTGATGAGGTGGACAAGGTGTTTGACTTCATTCGGGCCAACAACTCGACAAAGCTAGGTTCCATCGCAGAGATATTTGTCGGGGCGCAAACCAGCGCCGACAAAATTTACGTCATTGACCCGACAAGGGAATCCAAAACGCATGTGTCGTTCACTGATCTGAATGGGGATGAGCGAAAAATTGAGCGTGGCATTTTGTATCCTTTTCTACATGACGCGCAAATCGTCCCGTTCGGGACGCCAAAGGCGAACAAATATATCATTTGGCCCTATCGAGCCGTGGATGGAAAGATGACGATTCTGAACGAAAATGAGTTACAGAGTAAATATCCTTTGACCTGGGATTATTTTAGGGCTTTTGAGTCGGCATTAAAGAAGCGAAATATCCTGGGTGGCAATGCAAAAGCTCGGAAGTGGTATCAATTTGGCCGCGCTCAAAGCTTGGATAAGTTCGACTCTGAAAAAATCATAGCGACGGTCTTATCTCGTGAGCCGAGATACGGATATGAAAGCGACAATGTCGTTATTTCAGGTGGTGGTAATGGCCCCTATTACGCCATTCGCCCCAAACCAGGCACGCAGTATTCCATTTACTTTATTTTGGCGGTACTTTGCCACCCGCTTTCGGAGGCTATCATCCGCACAAATACAAGCGTATTTGGAGGGGGCTATTATTCGCACGGCAAACAATTTTTAGAGGAACTGCCAGTCCCGAATATCAATTTTGCTTCTCCTGATGGTATCAAAGAACACGATGCTGTCGTTGAAGATGTCAAAAAACTGATTGCATTGACCGATTCAACTAGGAGTGCCATGACCCCGGCGACGCAGGCTGTCACTTCAAAGCAAATTGAAATGACGCGCGATGCGTTAGAAAATCGCTTGAATAGGATTTTCGGCCTGACACAAGCGGGTTTTGATGTCGTCCGCAGTGTGCCGATACCGGAATAATACTGGATTGCGGTCCCATCCACGAAAGGTCTTGATGCCGCTGGAAACCGCTATTTCCCCAAAGTCGTTTCTACAAATTCGACGAACTCTTCATCCTGAAACGGTTTGATTTTCTCCCAAGCCATTTTAGGAATGGGAAGTCTTAGGAAATCGCGAATGTCACTTTTGATTCCCTTAATCTCGACAAACATTCCTGCCTTCGCTGCCCGACGAACGGTGTCCAGATGGATGATCAACATTTTCGCAAACAGCCATTCTTCATCGGAAACCGGTTGTTGGTTCAAATCCAAGTCTTTTTTGAGGATACGCGCCAGTTCCGGCCGCTCGTAGAACTTGCTCCATATGTAATCGTGACGCTCATTGAGCGCGATCAAATTGGTGATTTTTCTCGCCCGTTCGTCTTTCCGCACGGCGTAGGCAGTAAATAAAAGGCCGCCGACAATGCCGACCGTCTGAAAAAGATCAAACCAGTGTTCTAAAATCCAATTTACTGACTCCATTGTCTGCCATTATACCGTAGCAAACAGAAGACGCGCAACCGCGCTAGGCGTTCGGAATATCCGACTTGGCCTCCACCAGCAAATTGCGCGGGATGAAAACGATCCGCTCATCGGGACCGCACCCGGCGGTCGGCGGCAATTTCGGTTTGGCAGTGTCCGTGATGTCTATACCGATGATGGCGAAGTCGCCCGATTTTAGTTCAAAAATGTCCGGGCAGTTGTTGAGGGCAACCGTCTGTCTGCCGTTGGCGTGGGGGTCTTGGCCGATTCTGCGAAGAAATTCAATAGGCGTATTCATGTGTCGCAAATACTTGACCATAGCAAAGTAACCGTCAAGCCGATTTTCTGCAAAACTCGGATGTGTCCAACATTGGTCATCATCAAGCGGTTTGTGCCGAAATCATCCGGCTCCTCAAAGCAGAGCGGGAACGGCGCAAGCTGTCGAAATACACCGTCTCGAAGCGCTCTGGCGTATCTCAATCCATGTTAAGTCTGGTCGAGCGGGGGTTTCGCAATCCGACGCTGGAACTGACGCTCCGCATAGCTGATGGCATCGGAGTTGATTTGACCGGTTTAATCAAAAAGGCGCAGGCCAGTATTTCCAAGATAAATAGGGAAGTGTCCAAGGGTGATTAACCTTGGGAATGTCATAGGCATAGATCGGTTTCTTTCATTCCTTAAAACCAAGCTGTTTAAACTTCTCCAACTTGCTCTTGCACGGCTTGCGTTTGTCGGTTTCCCAATTCCAAATAGTTTTGACGCTGATGCCCAATTGGGTCGCAAGCTGGCCCCGCGTTTTCCTCATTTCCATGCGGAATTTTGTAAGTTTTTGACCAATGGTTGACAAGGTTTCTGATGATAAAAAGGCAACGCACGATGTTTCGTTGCGTTTGGGGCTTCCGAGCGTCGGTTCGGTGAATGGGTCATAGCCTAGATATGCGATTAAACGCGTCTGGAAGGCCCAAGACGGATATATCCTGTCGCATTCCCACAGACTGAGGGTGCGCCCGCTAACCCCTAGTTTTACAGCGGCTTCATCCTGCCGCATCCCGGCCAAGAATCGTTTCTTCTTGAGGTGTTCGCCCAGGGTCGTAGGCTCTTTGGCGATTGGAAAACTCCGTGTCCAAACTGGTGCAACATCCTTGCGAGCGATGGTTACTCTGC
>Ga0265338_10004684_pt1 | contig 18348 bp, 13 predicted proteins | sample 42126metaG_FD_193579 | JGI IMG/M metagenome (GOLD analysis project Ga0265338, IMG submission 193579) | Rhizosphere microbial communities from Carex aquatilis grown in University of Washington, Seatle, WA, United States - 4-21-26 metaG | ecosystem: Host-associated > Plants > Roots > Rhizosphere... | reverse complement strand
ACTCGGCTTCACCAAGGAAATCTGGCCGAAATATTGGACCGTCAAGGAATCCGTTTTTCCGTTCAACCGTTTCCATGGCCAGGATATTTTGCTCTCGCCCGAGATGCGTTCGACCGGGGAAGTCATGGGCCTGGATGCGGATCTGGGCATTGCCTACGCGAAATCCCAAATGGCCGCCAACGCCCCGCTGCCATTGAGCGGCCGCGTGTTTATCAGCGTCAGTGACGCGCACAAAAATCAAGCCGCCGAGGTCGCGAAAGATTTCGATAAACTCGGTTTTGAATTGGTCGCCACGTCCGGCACCGCCGCGGTCTTGGAAAAAGCCGGCTTGAAAGTTCAACGCATTTTTAAGCTCACCGAAGGCCGTCCGAACGCGATCGACCTGCTGAAGAACAAGGAAATCCAGCTCGTTATCAACACCCCCGCCGGCCAGGCGCCGCGTGCTGACGAAGTGAAAATCCGCACTACCGCCGTCTACACCGGCACGCCGATCATGACCACGCTCAGCGGCGCCAAAGCCGCCGCACTGGGCATCGCCGCGTTAAAAAAATCCGGCTACGGCGTCAAAACCCTGCAGGAATATCACTGACGTAGGACAGGCATCCTGCCTGTCTCCATTTTTGATTGAGGCGGGTGTCGCTTATTCCCGCACTCGCACCAGCGTCTTCACCACGCGATTGCCCTCGGTCATCGATTTCAGCAATTGCGGCAACTGACTCAAAGCGCATTCGCCGTCCACGAAATCCGCCGCTGTGACGACTCCCGCCTCGATGAATTCCAGCGCGCGTCGAATGGTCCGCGGTGTGTGATGAAAACTGGCCAGCAATGTGAGGTTGGAATAGTGAATCAACGTTGTGTCCAGCGTGACGGTCGTGCCCGAGGGGCAACCGCCGAAAAAATTCACGGTGCCACCCTTGCGCACTAGATGCACGCTCGCTTCCCACACCGCCGGATTTCCAACCGCTTCGATGACTACATCAAAATGCTCCTTGGATGCCTCGCGCACTTTCGTGACGAGATTGTTTCCGTCGCCGATATCGATGACGTGGTCCGCGCCCAGTTTCTTCGCCGCGTCCAATCGGGCCGTCCGCCGTCCGGCAACGGTTACGGTGCAGTCGAGTTTCTTCGCCAAAGCGGCGAACATCAATCCAATCGGTCCCGCGCCCAGCACGAGCAAGTGCTGGCCTGCGCGCGCTTTTACATCCTCAATTCCCTGCACCACGCACGCGAGCGGTTCAACCAGGGCCGCGTCCTTGAATTCGGTGCTGCCTCTCAGCCGCAATAAATTTTTCTGCACAATGCGCGCCGGCACCACGATGGATTCCGCGTAAGCCCCGTTCAGGAACAGCAAATCGTCGCAAATATTCTCCTGTTGGTTTTTACAGTGAAAACATTCCCCACAGGGCGCCGAATTCGCCACCACCACGCGATCACCAATCCCGACGGTGGACTGTGGACTGTGGACCTCCGAGACGATCCCTGCCAGTTCGTGCCCGAAAACCGCCGGCGGCACGATCATTTTCGCGTGATAGCCGCGCCGAAAAACCTTGAGGTCCGTGCCGCAAGTCAGCGCCGCCTCGATCTGGATGCGCACCTCGCCTGGTTTTAGCGGTTGCGGTTGGACATCTTCGACTCGGACATCTTCTTTTCCGTAAAGAACAGCAGCCTTCATGTTGGATAATAGGGTAATGGTTCGCGGCGGAGGCGCTTTGACAAATTTCGTTTCGCGCAAATAAATCGGCTCCAGCTTTTCACCAGAAATAAAATCCGTCCGCGCGTGCGCCATCCGGCCAAGGACAGCGGCGCGTGGGAAAACCGTTTTCCCGGAAGGAAACCATCGTGATACTTCGGGTCCAATCAACACTTCGCCCGTCTCCGCGCGCCTTTTCACTTCCGCGCCGGTGACGATTCGGAGCGGCTCGATTTCGCGAACGCCGTCCGCGGCGAATTCGTAGCCGGCGATGTAAAATTCCTCGCGTTGGGCATCCACGATCACGTTCACACGTCCGGTGGCGCCGTCCGCGTGCGCTTGCGTGGCGATGCATTCGACGCTGCTGATGCCCAACAAATGGATCGGCCGCGCAAACTGCCAGCCTTGCGCGATCGAAATCGCCGAGCGAATGCCGGTGTAGGAGCCCGGCCCGAGGCCGACGACGATGCAACCGATCTGTTCGCGTTCCAGTTTGGCCTCCCGCAAGACCTGCTCAATCATCGTGAACGGCTCATTCGAACCGGACAAGGCCTCGTGGAAGCCGTCCCTGGCGACGACTGCCACGCTTCGCTGCGGCGAGGAGAATTCAAGCGCCAAAATCTTCATAAGAAATGCGCCGTTCAGTTTCGCCGAGGATTTCAATTTGCACTCGTCTCAGGTTCTCCATTCGAAATTCGTCATTCGACATTCTTTCCGCCCATTCAATCACCGCCACGCCGTCCGGCTGCAAATATTCTTCCAATCCCGCTGAAAAAATCTGTTCCTTCGTTTCGAGCCGGTACAAGTCGAGGTGGAACAAAGGCAGTCGTCCGCCGGGATAAACATTCACCAGCGTAAAGGTCGGTGAATGCACGCGCGTGGTGATGCCAAGTCCGCGCGCGATACCTTTGACCAGTTGCGTTTTGCCCGCGCCGAGGTCGCCGGACAGTGCAATTAGCAACCCGCGGTTCGCGGCGCGTCCCCAGGTTTCCCCGACGGCCTCCGTCTCGGTTGGGTTATGGGAAATAATTGTGGTCATGCCCATCACGTGGAACAGGCATCCTGCCTGTCTCCATATTTTTTTCTCCGGCAATAAAATTCATTTCAAAAACGACGCGTTCGGTAAAATGCCCAGGCCAATCTTATTTTGCGAAATGTTCGTAGCCATGGGCGCTCAACGGTCTCACGCCGGATCGGTCGCGAAGCGTGATGCCCTCGCCTTTGGTGATTTTGCCGATGCACGTCAGCGGAATTTCTGGAAATTGTTTCTTCCACGCATCGAGCACCGGCACCGCGTCCTTGCTTGCGACCGTAAACAACAGTTCAAAATCTTCGCCATCCGTCAGTGCGGCGAGCAGCGGGGGCTTAGCGGATGATTCCGTTTTCGAAGCCAATTTTGCCGCGCGGCTGATGGGAACCGAGGTCGTCAGCAATTCCGCGCCGACCCGGCTGGCCTTCAAAATATGCCGCAGATCACCGGCCAACCCGTCGCTCAAATCAATCATCGCGTGAATCGCAAAATGTTCCGCCAGCCAGCGTCCCTCAGCAACGCGTGGTTCAAATTCCAGATGCCGCTCCGCAAGTGAGCCGCCCAGTTCACCAGTAACGAAAATCGCGTCGCCGGCTTCGGCCCCGGAGCGCAATACGGCTTTGCCGCGCGGAGCCAGTCCGATCATCGCCACCGAAATTAAAATGCGCTCCGGATTGGTTGTCGTTTCGCCGCCGGCAATCGCCACGTCATACTTCCGGGCGATGCTGCTGATGCCGGCATAAATCCCCTCAATGAATGCCGCGTCGAATATTTTTGGCAGCGCGATGGTGATGAGCGCCGCCGTCGGCGTGCCGGCCATCGCCGCGATGTCACTCAAGCAACGCGCGAGCGCCTTGTGGCCAATTTTTTCCGGCGGCGCATCGGATTTAAAATGAATCCCCTCGACCACGGCGTCCGTTTTGAAAAGCAGCAGTTTGTCGGGCAGGCCGAGATCGAGCACAGCGCAATCGTCCCCGGTGCCGGTAACCACGGATTTATTGGTTGGCAGCGAGCGCGTCAGTTTTTCGATCAATTCAAATTCGTTCACAATCGGACGGATACTTTATTTTTGAAAGTGGTAAAGTAGAACGAAATTCGCGGCATTGAAAACACAATGCACCGCGATGGAGGCGATCAGGTTGCCGGTGTATTCATAGAGCCACACGAGGACAACAGCCAGGAGGGTAAGCGGAACAAAACTGGCAAGATTGAGGTGAATGGCGCCAAACAGAATTGCCGTGCTCCACAACGCCAGATGTTTGCCATAGCCCCGTTTTAGGGCAGGGTAGAGAATGCCGCGAAACAAGAGTTCCTCGCCGATGGGCGCGATGAAAATAACGGCAACGGCCAGCGTGATTTGTTCCACGAGGCCCTCCGACTGTCGCAGGATTTCCACCGCCTGCTGTTCATGAGGATGGAAGGCGAACCGCTGGAACAGGCGGATGGAAAGGTCCTGCAATTCCCATGCGGGATAAAGCACGAGTATTCCCGCACAGAACCCGAGCAGCAGCGAAAACGCGGGACGGTTTTCCAGTCCGAATCCTTCCCACCAGCCCGTGTGATGTTCCCGCAGAAAAAAATGGACCAACACCATGGCTGATCCCTGAAAGGAAACCAGCCCGATCAACATATTCATGACTGGATTCGGCAGTTCAATTTTTCCGTTAATGAATCGCCCCGCCAGCCAGGTGAGCAAAAACCCGCCGTAAATGCAGGACAATAGCGCGATCAGCCTCACCAGATAACGCTCCTCGAGCGGCCACGGACGGGCCAGCAAGAACACGGCGCCGGCGAACGATGCGAACGCCCCGACGATCACCACGAGAAACCACGCCGCGGAAGACGTTTGCGGCGTTTCAAAGTAGCGCAACGTGGTTGCCGCCACTCCGCCGGTCATCATGCAAATGAAAACGCTGACTGCCAGCCGCACCACGGCACCGGATTGCCACGGTTTTTCGGGAAGCTGGCTTGTGTTCAACGCGCTCTCAAAAAGCATCGCAGGAAGCTATAGCAGGCTCATTGGCGTGACGAGGAAGTTTCTTTTGCTCAACGGGCAATCGCGGTTTATCGTGGCCCGATGAACCCGGGCCGCACACATACCAACCGCCTCGCGCGCGAAAAATCGCCCTATCTTTTGCAGCACGCGCGGAATCCCGTGGATTGGTTTGCCTGGGGCGAGGAGGCGTTCGAGAAAGCCCGGCACGAGAACAAACCAATTTTTCTCAGCATCGGTTATTCGACGTGCCACTGGTGCCACGTGATGGAACGCGAATCGTTTGAGAACGAAGCCGTCGCCGCCTTCCTGAACGAACATTTTGTCGGCATAAAAGTCGACCGCGAAGAGCGTCCGGACGTCGACAAAATCTACATGACTTTTGTGCAGGCCACGACCGGTTCCGGTGGCTGGCCGATGACCGTTTTCCTCACGGCGGAACTGAAACCGTTTTTCGGTGGAACCTATTTCCCGCCGGACAACCGCCACGGGCGGCCCGGTTTCCTGGCACTGCTCCAGCATATTCATCAGCTTTGGGAAACCCGCCGCGATGATGTGGTGGACTCCGCTGTCGATGCCCATGCCAAGCTGGGGCAGATGACCTCCGCGGATGAACCGTCGGGCACACTGCTGGCGGCCGAGGATTTTCGAAATGCTGGTCTTCAACTCCAGCGCCTGTTCGATCCGCGCCACGGAGGCTTTGGCGGCGCGCCGAAATTTCCGCAGCCAAGCCAGCCGCAATTTCTTTTGCGTTACGCAAAACGATTCAATGATTCGGAAGCGGTGCGCATGGTGCTGCAAACCTGCGAACGCATGGCCGCGGGCGGGATCCACGATCAACTCGGGGGCGGCTTCGCGCGTTATTCGGTCGATGCCGAATGGCTCGTGCCGCATTTCGAGAAAATGCTCTACGACAACGCGCAACTCGTTCAATTGTACCTCGACGCGTTTCTTGTCAGCGGCGACGCTCGCCATGCGGAGGTGGCGCGCGACATTCTCGATTATGTCTTGCGCGACATGACGCATCCTGAGGGCGGGTTTTATTCGGCGGAAGACGCCGATAGTGAAGGGCACGAGGGGAAATTTTATTGTTGGACATGGGCGGAGCTGGAAAAGCTGCTCGCGCCCGAGGAATTCAATGTGGCCGTCCGGCATTTTGGAATAACCGAGCAGGGGAACTTCGTCGATCACAGCCACCCGCAGCCATTGGCCGGTCAAAATGTGCTGAGCATCGTTGCTCCAGCCAATTCTTCCGAGCGCGAAAAGGATGGAAAAGCCAGCGATATAAAAATCGCCGGCGGCGCCGCAACTCCCTCTCCCCGCCTGAGCGGGGAGAGGGCGGGGGTGAGGGGTCCCACCACAGTTCCAACCGACACCGATCTTCTCGCTTCGGCAAAAAGTAAAATGCTCGAAGTCCGCGGCAGACGCGTGCGTCCGCATCTCGACGACAAAATTCTGGCGTCATGGAACGGTCTCATGCTCGGCGCTTTTGCTCGCGCGTACGCGGTCCTGGGCGAGGAAAAATACCGAACTGCCGCGGAGAAAAACGCGGAGTTCATTCGGGAAAAATTGTGGGAACCTGCCGCCAAAGCTTTGTTCCACCGCTGGCGCGATCGTGAAAGAGATAATGTCGAGTTGCTCGAAGGCTACGCGTTCATGCTGGGCGGAGTGATTGAGTTGTATGAGGCGACCCTCGACCCGCGCCATCTCGAATTCGCCATTGCCTTGGCGGACGCCATGCTCAAAAAGTTTTTCGATCCGGAAAACGGCGGATTCTGGCAAAGCGCGGCGGCGTGCGATCTTATTTTGCGCGTGAAAGATATCTACGACGGTGCGGAGCCCTCGGGAAATTCCGTCGCCACCCTGGCGCTATTGAGACTGGGCAACATCAGTGGACGCGGCGAATTTACCGAGGCTGCGGCGAAGACGCTTCGGCTGTTCGCCGCGCGATTGAAGCAGGCGCCCCAAGCGGTGCCTTACCTGCTGATGGCGCTCGATTTTTCGCTCCAGGAGCCTCGGCGGGCCGTCGTCGCCGGCGACATCGCTTCAACTGGCGCGCGTGAATTATTGCGCGCGATCCACTCGGTTTATCAGCCGAACAAGGTGGTTCTCGGCAACCAGGGCGCCGTCGAGGAGTTTGCCCGCACTTTGCCCGCCAAGCACGGCGCGGTGGTTTATCTTTGCTCGGGAAATGCCTGCGAGGCCCCGACGAACGATCCGGCGGAAGTGAAGAAATTATTGAACTGGGAGAATCCGGCGCGGACACCGCCGCATTAATGGTTCGGCTCGTTTACAAACCTTTCACCGTGGTTTCGAGACTCGCTGTGTCCGACACATTCAGCATTTGCGCCGTTTTATCAATGCGCTTCATGAAACCGCTCAAGGCCGTGCCTGGTCCGAACTCGATAAACCGCGTGAAGCCCTGAGCCAAGAGGTAGCGCATGGAGCTTTCCCAGAGCACCGACGAGGTAACCTGCTCCACCAGCCGCGCACTGATTTCGCTGGGTGCATTATGAGGCTGCGCGGTGACGTTTGAAATGACCGGCACGTTGGGGGCGGACAGATTCACTCGGGCGAGTTCAGCCTGGAGCTTCGGCTGTGCGCTCGCCATGAGAGGCGAATGATACGCGCCCGCCACCGGCAGGGGAATTGCCCGCTTGGCGCCGCGGGCTTTGGCGAGTTCCACCGCTTTCGTGATCTTTTCCGCTTCGCCGGAAATCACGAGTTGACCGGGGCAATTTAAATTCGCGAGCACGACGCCGGCTTCCGCGCAGACATCGCGCGTCGGCGCCTCATCCAATCCGATCACCGCGGCCATGCCGCCGCGGGTGGCATCGCACGCTTCCTGCATGAATTTGCCGCGCTGGCGCACCACGCGGAGCCCGTCTTCAAAACTCATTGCGCCAGCCGCCGTCAGGGCCGTGAATTCGCCAAGTGACAGACCGGCGGTGGCTTCGAATTTCAGTGATGGCGCGCGTTCCTTGAGCAATTGAAACGCTACCCAGCTCACGAGAAAAATTCCCGGCTGCGCGTTTTCGGTTTTCGTAAGCTCGGAGTCCGGCCCGGTAAAGCAAATCGCGGCGAGATCATAACCCACCGCGGCGTTGGCGCGGTCGAACCATGCTCTGGCCGTGGGAAATTGTTCGGCCAGGTCTTTGCCCATGCCCACGACCTGTGCGCCTTGTCCGGCGAATAATAGTGCGGTTTTGCTCATAGCGGCCGGGAACTAAACATGATTCTGGCTTTAAAGAAATAACTTTTTGCCGTTATTACTTCGATCTTTTCCAAACCGTTCCGCGACGTTCGAACACCAACCGATCCTCCAGTGTGTGCGCGGTGTCAGAACCCAAAAATCGCTCCACCAACCATAGGGTTAAATCCAATCCGGAAGTGATGCCTGCGGCGGTCACGACATCGCCGTCGTCAACCACTCGGGCCCGGACCACTTGCGCGCCGGCTGCGGCCAATTCGTCCAAGGCGCCGTGATTGGTTGTCGCCGGACGATTTTTGAGCAATCCCGCGGCGGACAACAACATGGCGCCGGTGCAAACCGAGGCCATCATGACACCTTCGCGATGCAATTGAGCGATTTTGGTGGGAAGCGCGCCGCGTTGCGCTTCCGCCCACGCGCCCTCGGGCGCCCGCGTGATCCAGCCGCCGCCCGGCACCATCAGGATATCCGGACGTTTGGCGGCCAGTTGCCCCTCCGCCTGCACCCGCAATCCATTGGCTGCCGTTATTTCTTTGAAGCCGTCCGCTGTCACTAATTGGACCTCAACCTCCGGTTTGAGAGCTCTCGCCATGTGCCAGACTTCGTGCGGCGCGATCGCGTCTAATTCATCGAACCCGTTAAATAGGACAATTTGAACATTCATTAATAGTCTGCGTTTTATCTTGAGAATAACGAATGGATGGAAGGTTCCCGATTTACTTGCGCTGATATGTGCCGGTCAATTGTCCGATTGCCAGCAGGTGTTTCGTCATCGCCGCTTCCACATCGCTCCTTGCTGCTCCGGGCTGCAAATTGAGCGTGATATCGAGCGCGTAGAATTTGAAATAGTAGCGATGTTGTTTTTTGGCGGGCGGGCAGGGGCCGCCATACGCGACGTTCTTGAAACTGTTCACGCCCTGTTTGGCGGGCCCCGAGGCGAGGGGCGATTTTGCAAAGTCCTCCGGGAGTTCCGAAACATCCGACCCAAGATTAAACAACGTCCAATGCGTCCACAACCCGGACGGCGAATCCGGATCATCGACAATCAGAACGAAGCTTTGGGTATTGCCCGGCGCGCCTTTCCAGGTCAATGGCGGGGAAATGTTTTTCCCGTCGCAAGTGTATTGGCTGGGAATGGGCTGGCCGTCCTTGAAGGCGCTGCTGCTGACATCCAGCTTTCGGCGAGTCTCCGGCGGGGTCATGACCGAGCCCGTCGTCACGAGCGCAACGGCGATGGCGCCGCAGATCGTAAGCCATTGGAAGAATCGGCGCGTTATCACAGCAAACGGGTTACGATGAAATTGAACGGTCATACGGGATATTAATTCCAATCCATCCGGTTAACAACGTGGAAGGAACGGAGATACGAGCGCTGGCTCGGTGTGAAGGTTCCAGTGATTTTTGTCGGACTGTCTTGGACTGGGTGCGACCCCTTCTGCGAGCGACGAATGCGAAACACAAATTGTGGTGCGGGAGAAGCAGGCAAAAATGATTCTTTTTTTTCACCTTCCAAATCGCTCAAAAAAGCTGCAAATTCTCCAAAAACCAACCACTTGCGATGGGTGGATACGATCCCGTTTTGGGGGCGGCCCGCGAGAGCGGATCTTCGCGCTGGTGGCCGGACGCACGTTGCCAAAACCTTCCTGGTTACCGTTTTCATTTGCTCCTTCGTTCTTCCCTCCCTTTGCCGTGCTGTTTATAGCACGCGTGTCAAATCTGAAGGTGACGCGCCGGTATTCCGCGGAAAACAGCGAGGAACCGGTTTGGTTTCTCGATGTTTGTAATGCGTAAGCAGGGCGTGGGCTAAATCCGAATGCCGAATATCGAAATCCGAAAGAAGGTCGAAGACCGAAATCCGAAAACGGTCGCTTGATGTTCGTGGTGGAAGATTTTCGTGTCACACAATCTCAGGTGATTGGCGCACTCGAAGCTTCGAAGATCCTCGCGAGTTCCGGGCCAGAAAATGTCAGCAATTACTCGCATAACGAAAAAAGCCAGGTAACAAAGTCCAAAGTCTGATTGAAATTGGTGCGTTCAGGAATGCTTTTTAAGAAGGTTGCCGCTTGCAGTCATAAAAAATCTGCGCGGCGATTCATGCCGCGCGGAATTGGTTAAACTGCTCGGAAGGTGAGCTTAACTTTTCTAAAGCGTCATTTTTTTGCGCTGGACACCCGACGAAACCGATGCCAGCCGAACAGAAGACCAAGGCCGGTCACGAACATGCTGCAGGTGCTCGGTTCGGGAACCGCGGAAATCTGAAGATTGTCAAAATCAAACGTTTCCGGGGTGGCAGTCGTATTTGGGCCGCCAAAACTGACGATGCCAAACCCAACCGTGAAACTGGCGGCGGTGGGATCAAAGGAATTAACCGAGGTAAATTGATCCAAAGTAAACGAATAATGTTGGTATCCCTGTCCCGCTTGAAAAACCGTGCTGGTTAAATCAAGTTCGAGTTTTGGGCCGCTAAATACTCCGCCGCCGGGCCCGAAGATGCTAATCTGAAATCCTTGAGGGTAGGGCCCGGCATTGACACCCAGGACTGACAAATCGAATGAAAGGGTGTAATTGGCCAGATTCGCGCTGGTATTGCCGCTGGCCGCATACGAGGCGCCCGACGACTGAAAGTTAATGCTGTTGCCACTTGTCTGGTTCCAGGTGAGTTCCATTGCCCGGCCGGTTCCCCCCATTCCCGGGGCGACGATGTTCAATGCCGGGCTGACACCGGAACCAAAATCGGTGGCCGAGCCATACGCACCGAGCGTCACGGAATCGAAGTTCGTTCCCGCGTTCCACACGACGGTTTGCGCCTGGCTGGTGACGGCCAAGCCGCTGAACACGGCAAACAAGGACATCGCGCTGAGTGTCTGTTTCATAATGGGATTTTCTAAGATCGAATGTTTTTCTGAGTTACGCTCACAGTTGCCTCGATCAGTAATAGTGATATTAAATCATTTTCGAAAAAGGCGGTCTATGAGTAGCAATGCTCACCGTACTAATACCAGTGGTCTGTTTAACCATTCAGACAGGCTCTCAGTTCGGTTGCTGGCCAGCAGTCTCTCCAGTTCGAATATTTCGGCTGGCGACTGGCGCGTGTGGCGATGATGAAGGATTCGAGAGGTTGGACTTGGAAGGTGAGGGGGCCTCCGATTTTTTATGAAAGCGACGATCGAAATTGGAAATTATGAAAAGTGACCTCTTCACCCCGACCCATATGGCAACACCGTTGCCGCGCCTTTGAAATGTGTCCTGCTTTCCTGACTACAAAAAAGTCCCGCTTGAAAAACGGCGCGCGCAATATTCATAAAACTTGACTCTGCGGTTCGTGATATTAGTGTTTATGATATGTTCAAGATTGGTTTGAACGTCCAAGGCTGGAGGTTGTTCCATATGCTGACCGACCGTCGGATCTTGAAGGAGTTTTGTTGATTATGATGCGTTTGGGGCAAAATCAATGCGCGAACCAGCTGTCGCAAAAACGTAGTTCGGCATAATTCCGTGAGCGATCTTTCAGCACAGCATTACTTAGAGATTTATCGGTTTCGTGTGGAGTGCGCCGACAAAGGCCTTACGCATCCTAAACCTCAGGTGGTTTCAGCTGCGAGGCAGTTGGTAGCCAAGTTGGCTGAGATGCCTCCCGAGGCAAAAGTCCGTCTAGAGAGTATCGGAAGCAGGACAGTGTTTAAGAATGTCGAAACTGGAGAAATGATTGGAGGATTTGAAGCATGACTTTGCCGAACCAAACGATGCAGGCAACAGCCGCCGCCCCTCGCAGTTGACCATTTATGAAAGTTCGACCATCACCATTGCTGACCACGCCCGCTTCCACGGCTGTGCCTGGTCTTCATCGTTCGATGAACACCCCAAAAACGATTGGCGTGTGCAGACGGGCGGCAGCTTCTGCCGTATACGCCGCGTGCCTGTTCACCCTAGCCGTTCAGGCGCAATCCCTGCTCAGTCCGGCCGAGCTGCCGCCTTCGCCCTTCGACATATCCTCGTCCGAGCACACGAGTGCGGAAGTCGCGCTGCAGCGAATGCAACTGGACCTGACCCTCGTCACCACGAACGAAGCCGAGCGGTTGCTCGTCCGAGAGATTCGCGGCCTGACCGAGCAGGTCGGCAATTTGGAGAAAGACGCCTACTCAAACGACCCGTTGCTCCGCACGTATGGCCAGTATCTCGTCCATGAGTGGGTGCAGAAGCAGGACCCGGCCTACTACGCCGTCAACAAGAGTTACTCCGACGCTAATGGGGATCCGGACCTGAAGAAACAACACCAGGAAACCGAAAACACGCTGAGCGAGCTCTGCCAGTTGATCGTCATTAAGGAACTGGGATCGAACACCAACTTTGCACCGTTACTCAAATCCACTTTCGAGGCAATGGAGACAATGGTAGGCTCCAACACGCAGTTCAGGACGCGCGGTTCCCTTTATTGGCAGTATGATAGTCTCATTGGTTACCGGAGCCCCACCCAGCCCGCGCGGGTCACCAGATTTGACGATTACCTGGCTGAAATTGACAAGCGCTATGAGCTGCTGATGGACAAGGTGGGGGCGATCCAACGCGAGAGGGCCGTTCCGCCGGAGGTGATGGCTTACATCAAACACGGGGACACTTCCAGCTCCCTGGATGGATGTGCCGAATTTTACGTTGAGATGTGCACACCCGAGGCCCTGCGAAAGACTCGCGAGCAACTCACCCAGAAATACCGTGACCTTTATTGGGCACGGCAACCGAAATGAAGCCGACCGTGACATCGCTCTAAAATGCAAAAATGAAAACGACATCAATGAAAATCGCGCTTTTAATTCTGATGCTGTTCGCAGCCGTTTTTGGTTTGCGTGCCGCCGACACTTCGAGCGTGGACGTCACGACGACGCCGGCTTTCAAGGCATTTCTCACGAATTATGTCACGGCCATCAATTCCAAGGAGCGTGCCAAGCTCAACGAGTGTATTCATCCCAAGTGGGTGGCGATGATGGCAAAGGATCAGAAATTCTCTGATGAATGGTTTAAAGGCCGATTCGGGTATTTGATTCCGGCCGAATTTGAAGCCAAGGCAACTGCGATTCCAGCAGAAAAGCCTCTGCCATTGGCAAATCAGGGATTGGTGTTTCCAGTGAAACCAACGTATCAGGTGCAGATCCAATTCAAACCCACACCAACAGACATTGTTTATATGGTTCTGTGGGTCGCAAGTGAGAATGACAAGTGGTATGAAGTTCTTCCATCCGCTCCTAATAAGAACTAATGACTAAATGCGCGCGCCAAACGAATCGCTGCAGGCAACGCCGGGTGGCGCTGGCAGTTCCGCTGTTCGGCCGTCGTTTCATTTCGGCGCGACCGGCGCGGTTCACATCACAAGTCGGCGGCGCCCCGGTTTTTTTCGGTAGGCATCTTGCACCACTCTATGACAAAAGAATACATTGCTGTTCTCCTCGCGGTGGCGGCAATTGGATCAACTGCAGTTGGATGTTATTCCGCTAAAACAACGACTTTGATAGGTCCTCACTCAATCAAGGTCGTTGATTCTGTGACGAAGCGTCCCATCGTCTATGCCAATGTGGAGCTATCTGGTTCCGGGAGTTCCATGGGAGAGGTCACCGATGAGCGGGGCGTTATACGATATGGGGCCTATGGTTTATACAATGGGCCGAAGATGGAAATAATAGAGGTGTCGGCGCCGGGTTATGAGCCAATTTCGTCTCGCTTGACGAACGGAGTGCCCAAACAAGTTGAGATTACACCGATTCAAAGCCACAAATGACGATGCCATTTGCCCTTGCAGCTGTAATCTATGTCGCGAGTCGGCGGTGGTTCCGTTTTCGACGTTAAGCCACTACCGTGCGTCGCAAGATTTCCATAGCGGTTTTACTTGCTGCATTTGTATTTGGCGCGTTCGTTTTTGCGGCGTGGCTTGGCATGTTCACACCATCAGCGCCAGCCGGCTGGGCGCAGGTTCACACAGGTATTAGCCGCGACGATGTGTTGCGATTGGCTGGCGCACCGAGTGTGAGCGGTTGGCCAGAGAAGGTTGTCGAGACTTGGCAGCGCGATGGGGCGATTTGTCGTCATCGGTTGGTTATTGGATACGATGGGCAGCAGGTCACCAGTGTTTGTGACGGGACCTGGCTGCGAGGATACGGTTGGTTACATCCAAGAATTGAGACCAGAGGAGATTGACGTAGCCTAGCCGGTCGCCGAAGCGCGGTTTCGTTTTGACGAACCTCATCAGTTACCCATTGCTCCGCGGCTGCCGACGCGGCGCAGCATTTCGCGCAGTTCATTGGACCGCGGCGGCTTGGTCAAGATACCGCTCACCTCTTCAGGCACGTCTCCGTCTTCTTTCATGAACGAGCCCCAGCCGGTCAGCATGATGATGGGCGTCCCGGGGGATTCTTCCTTGATGGTTTTTACAACCTGACGGCCGTCAAAATAAGGCATGCCCAAATCCGTCAGGACCACATCAAACGGGCGGCGGTCGTTCGCGGCGGCCCGGAATTCATCCACGCCGCTCTGCCCGCCGTCCGCCACGCTGACGTGGTGTCCTTCGCGTTCGAGGAGTTCCCGCAGCAATTCGCGCAGGAGCGGTTCATCGTCAATGCACAAAATATTCAGCGGAAGCTGCGCCCCGGGTTCGCCATTTTCAACCGGACCGGCGCCGGCCAGCCGCCGGATCGGCAGGATTAATTTCATTACCGTGCCCTTGCCCGGTTCGCTGTCGATTTCAATTTGTCCCCCGTGACGTTCCATCACGCCGTAAACCATTGCCAGGCCAAGGCCCGTGCCGCGCTTGCCTTTCGTGGAATAGAACGGTTCCAGACAACGTTTGCGGGTTTCTTCGCTCATGCCGACCCCGGTGTCGCCGACCTCGAGCAAGACGTGGGTGGGCGTGTCCGACGAGCCGCGCGATCCGACGCGGGTGCGCACCGTGATGGTGCCGCCGGTGGGAATTGCGTCCACGGCATTCAAAATCAAATTCGTGAGCGCCTCGCGCAATTCACTTTCGATGCCCACGAGCGTCGCGAGGTTCGCGTCGAAGTCCGTGCGCATTTCAATCATCACGCCGCGGCTTTGCGGGATGTCGCGCCAACGCGGGCGCGTCATATCGATGACCTGACGGGAGAGGTCGTTAAGATTGAGCGATTGCAGCGCTTCTTTCGAGTCGCGCTGCCGGTAGAACTCGCGGAGGCGCGCCACGATATGCGTGATGTCCTCGCCGGCGGTCTTGATATAATTCAAATATTTTTTTCCGTTCGGCGAGAGCCCGGTTTCTCCGCGAACCAACAGATCCGCGAAGCCGACGATTGGCGAAAGTGCGTTGTTGATGTCATGGGCAATGCCGCTGGCCATCTGGCCAAGTGCCCGCAGACGTTCCTGCTGCATGACCGTTTGCTGCGTTTTGCGCAATTCGTTGTAAGCTTTCTCCAACTCAGCGTGCAATTGCGCCTGGTGCGCCGCCAGTGCCACGTGCTCGCTTAAGGTGTGAAGGAACTCGCACTCGCTGGCGGTGAAACTGGTGGCCAACCGCGAAACCACGAGCGTGCCGAAAAGTTTTCCATCCACCAGCAGGGGAACGCCTGCCGCCGAACGAAAGCCCGCCGCCGCGAATCGTTCCGAGAGAAGCGCTGGCGATTTGAGCGTGTCGTGCGTTACCACCGACTCGCCGTGTTTGCAAACCCGCAGGCCCGTCTGATCGAGCGACATCACCATGCCCTCGTGCAAATCGAGTTTTCCGGCCAGCAAGGGATTCTTCAGGCGGAGCGCGGCGATGTTCAATGTCTCGGCGGTGCGTTCGAAGAGGCAGACCAGCCCGAGGTCCACCGCCAGGTGGTCTTCCAATTGCCGGAGCACGACGTAAAGGACGCTTTCCAAATCCTGCCGCTCGGAAATCGCGTGCGTGATCTGGTTCAGGAGCTTGGTGCGGGTGAATTGATCGTGCAACGCCGCTTCCGCGCGCTTGCGGTCCGCGATTTCGTTTTCGAGATCGCGTGTGCGTTCCTGAACGCGTTTTTCGAGGTTGTCGTTGATCTTGTGGAGGATGACGTCGCGTTGCTGGATCTGCGCGAGCATCTCGTTGAAATTATCGGTGAGCTCGCCCAATTCGGTGCGGCCCTGTTTGGCGGCGCGCAGCGAATAGTTCTTTTCGGCGCTGACCGTGCGCGCGGTTTTCGCGAGCTGAACGATGGGCTCGGAAATGCTTTTTTGCAAACGCTTGGAGAGAAAATAAGTGATGCCGGCGGTCGCCAGAATGAACCAGATGAAGAATGCCGCGTAACGCTCGATCTGTTCGCGGATTTCGCCGAGATCGGATTTGAGGTAAACCGCTCCGCCGGGGCCGGCCACGGATTTGATCTCATGGAAATACACAAGGTTGCCTGCTTTGAAATCGATTCGGCTGGACTCGCCGGGCGGAGGAGCCGCGGGGAAAGTGACGGCCTTTGCGTTCGCCGGATAACGTGCGAACAGTTCATTCCCGCGATAAATTGCCGCCGCCACGACGTGTTCGCGATTCGCCAGCGCTGCCAGGACCTTTTCGGCGTCCGCCGTGTTCGTATGAGCCAGGGCCGTGGTCGTAAGGTCGGCCACCATCCGGCTCTGCGCGGACAGGCCATGGCGCATTCTTTGTTGGGCGGTGAACACCTCGTATCCCACAAAACCGACCGAAATGAGCAGCAACGCCACAGCCGTGACCGTCATGATGACGGTCGTCAACTTTTGTTTTATTGAGAGATATCTCATCTCGAAACTTCGTCAGATTCTTGGCGCGTTATAGGGCACATGGCGCAAAGTGGTGTCGAGCGTGGACACCAAGGGCCCAATCTTCTGAAAATCAGAAGGAATCGCGGTTTTTCGTTGACCGGGCTGTTTCTTCATGCAACCGACTTGGTAGAATCAGCAGGTACAGTGCCCAAGCGATTAAACCTCTGGCCACGCGGGGCTTTCGAGAAGAAAAGCGCGACAAACCTCTCAAATACCTCCCTCCTGCGCCTGGCCGAGCTGCCAGTGTCTCAAAAAATGCAACAGAGTGTCAGGCGGAGAAGCGTTCCATTTCAGGGGAGGTTGTCTCAATTTGCCTCTCTCTTGGCCGGGTTTCTATTTGAGTGCGTCCTTCTTAAGACTGTGTTTAGGGATGTTAAATCGGCTTAGGATTTCCCGTAGTTCCCGCGAGCGGGGCGGTTTGCTCAGGATTCCATCCACTTGGTCGGGAGCGGAGCCATCCTCTTTCATGAGCGTACCCCAGCCGGTGAGCATGACCACGGGGGTCGAAGGGGATTCCTGCTTGATCGCCCGGGCCACTTGTCGGCCGTCGAGATACGGCATGCCGAGATCGGTGATGACCACATCAAAAGGCCGGCCCCGCTCGCACGCCAGCCGGAATTCATCCAAACCGGAGTGACCGCTGTCGCTGACCTCCACGGTGTGGCCATCCCGTTCGAGGATTTCCTTGATCAGCTCGCGCAGCAACGGTTCGTCATCGATGCAGAGAATCTGCATGGGATTAATCGGCGTGCGGTTTTCGTCATCCGCCTCTTTGCACAAATTGGCGCGCACTGGAAAGGTAAGGTGGAAGGTCGTGCCTTTGCCGGGTTCGCTTTGAATATCGATTGTGCCTTCGTGACGTTTGATCACGCCGTAAACCATGGCCAGACCGAGCCCGGTGCCGCGTTTGCCTTTCGTCGAGAAAAACGGCTCCAGGCAGCGTTTGCGCGTCTCCGCGTCCATGCCGGTGCCGGTGTCGGCAATGTCCACGGTGATTTGGGTGGGATACTTGGCGCCATTCACCTGCCGCAACGCCCGCGTGCGCAACGTGATTTTCCCGCCGTGGGGCATCGCGTCCACCGCGTTCAAAACCAGGTTGGTGAACGCCTCGCGAATCTCACTTTCAATGCCCGCCATTTCCGGCAGGCCGGCTGCGAGCTCGGTTTCCATTTCGATGGTGATGCCGTTGGATTGTGGAATATCCCGCCACCGCGGCCGGGTCATTTCCACCACTTGTTCCACCAGGACGTTGACCTTCATTGGCTGCAAGGATTCGTTCTCGTCGCGCGTGCGATAGAACTCCCGCAATCGCGCGACGATATGCGCAATGTCTTCGCCGGCCGTGCGAATATATTTCAAATATTTCTTGCCACGATGGTCCAGGCCGAAATCGCCGTTCATGATGATATCGGAGAACCCGACCACCGGCGAAAGCGCGTTATTAACGTCGTGCGCGATGCCGCTGGCCATTTGTCCCAAGGCCTTAAGTCGTTCCTGTTGCAACACGGTCGCCTGTGTCTGGCGCAGTTCGTTATAGGCGGTTTCCAACTCGCGATGCAGGCGCGATTGATGCGCTGCCAGCGCGACGTGCTCGCTCAACATGCGGAGAAATTCGCAATCGCCGCTGCTGAACGCATCCGTCTTGAGGCGCGCGGTCATCA
>Ga0265338_10004683_pt1 | contig 18349 bp, 13 predicted proteins | sample 42126metaG_FD_193579 | JGI IMG/M metagenome (GOLD analysis project Ga0265338, IMG submission 193579) | Rhizosphere microbial communities from Carex aquatilis grown in University of Washington, Seatle, WA, United States - 4-21-26 metaG | ecosystem: Host-associated > Plants > Roots > Rhizosphere... | reverse complement strand
TAGCCCTCATACACCTGCCGGTGGAGAGGAACTTCAATTGTGCGATCTACTGCTACGAGCGACGAAACACCCTCTGCCGGGTAACTCATGCCGTGATCCTGCTGGTTATGGAATGTGCCCCCCCAGCGGACATTGTGCACTGCGGGAATGGCATCGATGATTAGACGCGTGACGCATTCGTCTGGCGGCGGGTTCCTACGACCTTCCTTGACCCGCCGCACTTTTTGAGCAATCCGCTCGCCACATGATGTGATTGGCCGGTTACGAAAATGTTCCGAAAACCGGATATGGCCCTCCGACAAACGGAAGATGTCATTCTCGAGCCGAGCATAGACGCGTTTGCGATGCCCAGCCGACATGTTGTCGATGAACTTTTGGAGATAATTCCTGGGCATGGCCACATCTGAAGAACTCCACGCGCAAGCAATACGAGGAGAACTTCAAGACCTATCTGTTGCCTGAATTTGGCAGCAGCAAAGTCCCCAAGATGGCGACCATGGACTTGCAGGCCTATTTCAACACGCTGTCGCCTCGTCTTTCGCCGAAGTCGGTCCGGCTGATTCACGGCACGCTCCGAGCGGCGCTGAACCAGGGCAAAGCGTGGGGCATGCTTGACCGGAATCCGGCAGTTGGGGTGAAGCTCCCGAGAAAGCGAGAGGTGAAGCCGACCGTCCTTCTGTCACTGGCGGACATTCGCCAGATGATCGAAGGAGTGAAGGAGACGACAAAGTCGATGATTACTTTGATCGTCTTTGCGTCCATGCGGCCGGGGGAGGCTCTTGCACTTCGATCGAGGGATATCCTTCGCGATCGCATTGTCGTAGACGAACGCGTTTACGACGATGAGTTCGACGACGTGAAGACGGATGCCGGCAAGCGCGAGGTGCCATTCGACAAGCACGGCGTCATTCTCGCGGCGATACGGCGAATGTGGGCTCGCAACAAGAAGTTCCGTAAACCGGACGATCTCATCTTTGCCAACAAGTCCGGCAAGACACTTGATCGGCATAACCTTCTCCACCGGCACTTGAAGCCGGTGGCGGAGAAACTGGGATTGCCAAAGACGGTCGACTTCCGGAGCTTTCGGACCATGCACGCCAGTCTGATGCGGCGCTTCGGCGCTCGTCTCGAGGTCGCCCGTGACAACATGGAGCACGCGGGCAGCTCGGGCAGCATCACGTTGGATGTCTATTCAAAGACGTGGTGGAATGAGGGCGTCGGGGCGGTAAGCCGGGTCGTCGAAGCCGTATTTGCTGAACCAGATGAGAAGGAGGAGAAGAAGACGATCACTATTCCGCCGACGGGCCTCCCCGACGACGGAATCGCCAAAGAGTGGGAACCCTTCTGGGAACCCCAGGCTGTACAACCGGATCAATTACTCATGTAAGTTGTTGATTTTAATTGGTCGGGGAGAGAGGATTTGAACCTCCGACCCCCTGGTCCCGAACCAGGTGCTCTACCAGGCTGAGCCACTCCCCGAACACACCCTGCGGAAGCGCCCCGCGAGCTTTGCCTGGTGAACTTCGCCCGGCGGATGCGCTTCCATCAGTGTAGCAGAATTCAGCCCAGCCTCTTTTCGCCAGAGCGCGCCCAAAAACCCCGCTCCGCCGAACGCCGATCCTATTGCTGCTCCGCTGCGGCCGCCCCCGGGAAAATCCCCAGCGGCGCCCTCATCTTCTGCTCCTGCTCCGGATCAGGCAGCGGTTTGCGCGGCAGCATCTGGTCGCGCTGCGCCGCGTTGTAAAGAAAGATCGCTTCCACAGTCGCGATCTGCTTCAAATCGGCCGGCTGCAGCCGCTCGAAAACATCCTCGTCTGAGTGGTGCGTACGCGTCTCGTAGTCCAGCGGGTCCTGGATGAACTGGAATCCCGGGATGCCGACCGCGTCAAAGCTCAGGTGATCGGTGCCGCCGGTGTTGCGGTTGGTCACGGTGCTCACTCCCAGGTCTTTCAGTGGCGCAATCCACTGCGCAAAAATCGGCGCGATGGCCGCGTTGCCCTGCGTGTAGATGCCGCGAATTTTCCCGCTCCCGTTGTCCACGTTGAAGTACCCCGATATCAGCTTTTGTTCCGGCTTCACCTCCAGCGGTCCCGCCGGCCGCCGCATAAACTCCGGTAACTGCATCTGGTCGGGAGAGGTCGATGTCTTCGCCGAGCCGAAGTGCTGCGTTGCGTAACCCTTTGACCCGAACAACCCTTGTTCCTCGCCCGTCCACAGCGCGATGCGGATGGTGCGCCGCGGATGGATTTCCAGCGCCTTCAGGATGCGCATGGCCTCCATCGCCACAATGGTCCCCGCGCCATTGTCCGTGGCGCCGGTGCCCGCAATCCAGCTATCCAGGTGCCCGCCCACCATCACCACCTGGTCCTTCAGTTTCGGGTCGGTGCCGGGAATCTCCGCAACCGTGTCGAACCCATGCTCGTGATCGCCGGTGAATTTCGTCTCCACGTCCATCTGCACTGTGCACGGCGCGTGTTCCTCCGTCAGCCGGTAGAGCCTTCCATAGCTCTCGATGGCAGCCACCACCACCGGAATCTTCACCGCCTTGTCAGCCAGATACGGAGTCCGGCCAAGCGTCGCGCCATTGTCGTCAAAAAACGTGCCCCCCGATCCTCCGCCATTCCCGGCGTCGCGGCTCGGCTCAATCACCGCAGCCACTTTCTCATCGGCAAAAAACTCCGCAATCTTGTCGATCATTCGCATGCGCTGCATCCGCTCCCGCATCCGCGCCATCATCTCCGGAGGCAGCCCACCCCCATTCGCGTTCACCGGGTAATCAGCCATCTCCGCCAATTCCGCGTCCGTATACCTCGAGAACAGCGCCTTATCCACCGGCGGCACCGGCCGCATCGCGCCAAACAGCACAACTTTTCCCGCCAGCTTGCCGCGATACTTCTCCAGGTCCTTCTCATCCTGGATGCTGACGTAAACCACATCGCCGGTTACCGCACCGTTGGTGGAGGGCGACCACGGCGTGGCCTGCACCATCAGCACCGCCGCGTCCGGCGTTACCAGCCTGGCCCACGTGTTCAATTGCTGCCAGCCCAGGCCGAACTCGCCCCAGTCCTCCAGGTGCGCGTTTTCCAGCCCGATCTTTGTCAGCGTGTCGCGGGTCCACTCGTTGGCCTTCATCGCGTTTGGTGACCCCGTCAACCGCGGCCCTATGCCGTCCATCAGCGCTGTACCGAATTCCATCACGTGCGAGTGGTTCAGTCCCTCTTCACGGATGCGCTGGTACATCGCCAGATCCAGCGTTTCTGTAGCCGGCTGTACTTCGGAATAGGGGTCCACCGCTGCCGGCGCGGGAGGCGCTGGCTTCGGTTTCGGCTTCTCGGCCGCATAGGTCATAACGGCCGCGCACATAAGAGTTGCAGCAAAATACCGCAGGAATTTGTTCAGCATGGGGAATTCGGCTCCACTGAGAAGTTTTGGTTCTGTCCGCAGCATTGTAGGACATCCATCCCACCCCTGCCCATAAAAACAAGGGCAGCCCGCAGGCTGCCCTTTCCCCACTATCCCATCCGCTGCCGCAATCTGTCAGTCGCTCTTGTCTGAGCCCTCATCTATGCCCGCCGGCAGATCCAGCGCCACCAGCCCGAATCTCGTTTTGCCGGCAACAGGATTCTCAAACCCAACGATATGCTGATGCAGCTTGGAGCCCGCCTTCAGCTCATAGTCGCCCATCGTCATGTTCCCGTTGTTGTATCTCACCTGGCCCTTTCCCCCGTCGGCGCACGTCAGCCCTTCGCGGGTCACCGTCGGCGTGCCCACCGGCGAGTTGTCCTCGCAGGTCAACACATCGCCGAATCGACCCAATGCTTTCTTGTAGAACGCCGCCACCTGGTCCTTCGCATCGGGCGTCTCGTACGTCACAGCGCGCACCCGCATCTGCCACTCACCAAATCCCATGTGCACATCCGCGGATTTGTGGTTTTTGTCGCCTTTTACCGGCTGTGCCCCGGGGTACACCGGCAGCCCCAGGTCCGCGGCCGTCACCACGTCGGTGTTCACGTGCACGCCGCCAAACGGCGTATCCACCTGCACCGTCTTGTCCTCGCCGTTGGCGCCCTTATCCACGTGCACCCGGCATCCGGTCGCTCCAGCAGCCAGCACCAGCCCGGCCGCCGCCCAGCCCGCCAAATTCCAGTTCGATCTCCACTTCATCGCCATCGCCCTCTCCCAATCCAGTACGCTTACTCCGTGGTACAGGTTCCCCGGCGGCGTTCGCCGTGGCCAATGTCCTTCCCTCAAACTGATAGCATAAGCCCGGTCATTGCAGCGGTGCGGCCTCAAACGTGCCGAAGTATGTCCAGGAAACTGTGTGCTTTAATGCCTGCGTCAGAAACGAACCCGCCCGCCAACTCGCCAACCTGCCACGTCGCAAAGCGACGCCAACCTGCCGCATTTGTCCATCAAGAACGCACCACCAGCGCCCATCTGTCGCCGTCTCACGCAGGCTACTCCTCGCGCGTCAATATTGTCTCCTCGAGGGTAACTTCCGAGTAGGCGGTTATTCAGGCGGAACGCGGCACAGGGTTGGATTTAGACCAACGTCGGAGAGTCTTAAAAGGGTTTACGCTGCGTTGAATGTTCCTCAAGGAAAGCAATGGCCCGGTTGATTCCCCTCTGGAAGCGCTTTTCTTCAACATGTTTGGAGGGCAGCTTCTTTTGAAGCTCAAGGTATATCGCCAACGCCTCGGAAACCCTTCCCTGCCACATCCTGCATTCAGCCATATATTGCAGCGCCAAGGTTCCCAACTCGCCGCCGTCTCTGGTCGTCACACGGCTGGCAGCTTCAAATGCCTCTTCGTATCGCTTAAGGGTCGTCAAGCAGTTGGATCGTGCTATTAGAATGTCCGTTTCAAACTTCCCGTCTGCCTGTATTGCGTTGGCTGCGTCGAATGCGATGAGAGCCGCGCTGCACTGAGCTAAACGCGTTAATGACATTCCCTTGTAGAACAAATGTTGATACTTCCAGTCCTGGGAATCTTGCCTTTCCATATACTCCGACTTGAGGTTTGCGTCGATCAGGTCCAGCGCCTCTTGCGCCCTACTCAATTCAAACAATTGTGTCGCCTTGATGAAGTCGGCGAACAAGCGACACTCTTTTGGATCGGGCATTGAATCCATTTCCTGAATAGCATCGTTGGTGACCTTCTGCAGGCCCAATCGTGTCGAGCAAAGGACAACGCCAAAGAGAAGCCGCAACCGAGTCCCATCATCTTGGGCGCGGTGCAGCATCTCCTGATGCATTCCCAGCGAAGTGACGAAGTCCCCTTGGGAACTGAGGTCCTCAGCCTTCTCGATTTCAATCTCTTCAAGCATCACAAGTCCGTGCGTAGCATAAACCCGAACGGTGGTCGCGGGCGAATTGTGGCCTACTCTTCCCTAATGGTGATCTGGATCACGGTAGGGTAAGAGTCGGCGGTCACTCGCACGGAATCTGAAAATGAATAGCTGGGAATAGAATGCTCTTGTGCGATCTGTCGCAAAAGGCGCGTTCGTTGCGATTGTCGTTGTTGTTCTGCTGTCCGCGATACCTGTCGCGTATTCGACGGCGCAAGGCTACATGATGTGGTGGTTCCCATCTGGCGGTTCCGTTAAGGTTGATGGGGTCTCCAGCGGGTACCTGCACAAGAACTGGCATGGCACTGCAGCGATCATCACACGCACTGATTTGAAGCCGAGCCAGTCGTATTTAGTCGTGTTCAATACATCGAAGACATCAAAAGCAGTATTCCACTGCGGAGATTGGCATGCCCGCCATTTCCTCGTATTTCCAATCGGTGATCTGAACGCACCGTGTAGTCCCCTGCTAGAAGATGCGGCACTACAACGGGCCGACGTCCCTCTTGATTCGACGCTATCGATTCGGCCGGGCGTGATCGAGTTTTCCACGAGTCGGGGAAAAAGAGTTAACGCCTCTTGGTGAGAAGGCGCGGCATTGCGTATCGAGCCTTCCTGACTCCGGATCGGTGTTTCTTGCTTGGGTCCCGAGTGGTGGCCCACCCGGAAGTTACGCCTTCTTAACCCCAGCCTACGCCTGTGAGAGCTGGACAAATCCGCCCGAAATTCATCCCCCGCACAATTAAGTCCGCGTCGTGCTCCACAAGTTCTCGCCTAGCCTCGTCAGATTCTCGAATTGGTTCCCCGGCCCGGGAGACCTTTTTACCACTTTCTTCGCCAGTTCGGGTTAGCATCCTCCATAGAGCTTCTTTACCCAGGTTTTCGTTTGTTCCCCGGGCGTGATGAGTTAAGGAATCGGGCATTGGCGCCGACCCGGTTTCCTTGCTTCTCCGGCTTTCCCCCAAAAGCTTTTCCACCGGCGCACCAGGAAAGGATCTTATGCTCGTCAAGGCTTTTCCGCAGAGGTCAGCGCGGCTTGTTGCTATTGCTGCCCTGTTCGTGTTGGTTGCTCCCTGGCAAGCCGCCCGGGCGCAGGATGATCCCCCGCCCCAGGCTGCACGCCTCTCCGCCCTGTCGGGCGATGTGTCCGTTCAACCGGCCGATACGCAAGACTGGGCGCAGGCTTTCCCCAATCTTCCCCTCGGTCCCGGAGATCGCATCGTCACAAATGACCGTGGGCGCGCCGAGATTCAGCTCGGACGCACGTGGGTTCGCATTGGACACAATGCCGATGTAACCCTGGTCAACACCGATCAGGACCAGATCACCTTTGGCGTGGCAACGGGAACGGTCCGCGTCCACTGCAACGGCCTGTGGGACGAACAGGTGCTCTACGTGCAAACGCCGAACGGCAGCACCACGGTAGACCAGTCGGCCGACTTCCGCGTCGACGTCATGCCCGGCAATTCCGCATCCATCATCACTGATAACTACGGCCCGGTGTATATCTCGGGCGCCGGAGACTTTGGCGCGGAGACGGGACCCGGCCAGGCCCTTGAACTGGTGGGCAGCAACCCGGTTTATCCGCAGTGGCTGCAGCCCTCGTACCCAGACGACCTGGACAACTGGAGCATGGGGCGCGATGCGATGATCGCCCGCGCCTCCTCTTACCGGTACGTGAGCCCGGAAATCGCCGGAGCATATGAGCTGGATGCCGCCGGAGACTGGATGCCGGAGTCCGATTACGGCCCGGTATGGTTTCCCCACGTCGATACCGGTTGGGCGCCATACCGCCATGGGCACTGGATCAACCGTCCTCCCTACGGATGGGTTTGGGTGGAGGAGGAATCGTGGGGCGACGCGCCCTTCCACTATGGCCGCTGGGTCACCATCAACGGCCGCTGGGGATGGCTTCCCGGACCACCCGCTGCCCGCCCGGTGTGGTCGCCCGCGCTCGTCGTCTTTGTCGGCGGCGGCAGCCCCGGAGTTTCCGCATGGGTTCCGCTCGGTCCCGGCGAACCCTACCGGCCCTGGTATCGCTGCAGCCCTCGCTACGTTGATCAGGTCAACATCACCAACATCACCCCGTCTCGGCGCGTCGTGGTGCAGAAGACTTACGTCAACATCGTCAATGTGAACGTCACCAACATCACCTATGTCAACCGCACCGCAGGCGTTACCGCCGTCCGCCAGGAAGACTTCGCCGCCGGTCGTCCCGTCGCCCAGGCTTCGGCCTCGGTCCACGTCGACGCCGTTTCCATGGCGCACTCACAGGCCCTCTCGGCTCCGCCGGTCCAGCCCACCCACGCTTCGGCCATTGCTCCACCGCCCCCGCACCCCGTTCAGGCCGTCATCGCGCGCCCTGTGCTGATCAATGCCAAGGGTCAGGCCGTGGCGGCAGCGCCGCACGCACAGCCCGTCGCCGCCCCGGTTCACCAGGTGGCAGCTCCCAAACCCCTGCCCGGCAGAACAGCGGTGGCTCAGCCCCCATCTGTCAGAATCATTCCGCCCTCACAACATCTCACACCGGCCGGCAAGCCAGTGGCATCACCGGTGGCAGCCAAGCCTGTCCCCAACCCCGCTCCGGCGCCCAAACCCGCACCGATTCCGGCCGTCCAGCCTAAACCGGCTCCCACACCGGCGCCGATGCCCGCGTCGGCTCAGCACCAACCGGCTCCAGCGCCGGCGCCCACGCCGCAAGTACAACCCAAACCCGCGCCGGCTCAGCCGCCACAGTCCAACCCCGCTCCGGCGACCAGGCCCACGCCGCAAGTGCAACCCAAACCCGCCCCCGCTCCGGTGCTGAAACCCATCCCGCCCCCTCCGCCTCCGCCCAGACCGGCTCCAGCGGTACAGCCCCCTCCGAAGGCGCAGCCGACCCAGCCGGCGCCCAAGCCGAACGACAAGAAGCCCAAGAAGCCGGGCGATAATTCCAAGCCGGATTAAACCCGGTACGCACAAAACAAGGGCCGCCACGCAACCGCGCGGCGGCCCTCAAGCCAGGCGTAGGGGCGGGACTTTACAGGTTGTTACGAAACTCAAGAAGACGCGCATATATTGGGCCGCCAATTCCGATAAGCCCTGTATATTGTGGTCAAAAATGCGATTTCCCGACTTGCGTAATGACCTGTTCAGACCCGCCGTCAGCGACCCAGACAATGGTACTGGGCTGTACGACTCGACCACTCTCACGGGCTTTTCCGCAGCCCCTTCAGCCCGCGCCTTCCTTTATTCCTCCGCAACCGCTCCCGCCAGCCGCAGCGCCGTCACATCCCGCATCGGCGGCTGCCCGAAGAACCGCCGGTACTCCCGGCTGAACTGACTGGCGCTCTCATACCCCACCTCGAAGGCTGCGCTGGCCGCGTCCAGACCCTCGGTCATCATGCGGACCCGCGCCGCGTGCAGCCGCATCCGCTTCTGATACTGCAGCGGGCTCATTTGCGTCAGAGACCGGAAATGATGATGGAACGTCGACACGCCCATTTGCGCCACCCGCGCCAACTCTTCCACGCGCAACGGCCGGCTGTAGTTCGCCTTGAGCCATGCCACCGCCTTCGCCGTGCGGTTGCCCTGCTCTCCGTGCGTGGCAATGGCGCGCAGATTGCCGCCCAACGGCCCGCGCAGTACCCGGTAAAGGATCTCCCGCTGCATCAGCCCGCTCAAAAATGGAATATCCCTCGGCGTGTCCAGCAGATCGAGCAACCGGCAGCATGCGCTCAACAAATCGGCCGGCGTCTCGCCCATGACCATGCCTCGCGCTTCAAACGCCGGCTCCGGCGTCATGAAGTCCTCCTGGCTGAGGATTTCGCGCACCGCCGGCATGTCAACCTTCAGAATCAATCCGAGCAGCGGTTCCTCCTTTGAGGCCCGCGTCACTTCACTGATGGCCGGCAGATCCACTGAGGTAAGGCGGAAATGCCCGCCGTCGCACTCATAGCTCGTCTCCCCGATCAGCACACGCTTTTCGCCCTGCGCATAGAGAATGATGCAAGGCTCCAGAACCGATGAGGTACAGTTGGTACGTTCAGTCCGCCGGTAAAGCGTCAGACCCGGAATCGGCGTAACCATCTCTCCCTCAATCTGGTGATGGGCCGCGATGCGGCCCGCCAGGTCCTCCCGCAGCGCTTCCGCCTCCGCGCTTAAATGCCCCTTTGCCGGTACCGGCTGCATCCCTTTCACCTGCCTGCTCCTTCACCCTCCAGCCTATCTCCGTTCCCGCAGTCCCTGCGCATAAAATGCAAGGTGCAAGAGGATCAGGCAATCAATAGGAAGGATCGGGATACCACCCGCCACCCGCCTCTCTTTAACATCGGATTGCAATCAAGACCCCGGCGGTTCAGCGCTCGCACACCTACGCCACAAGCTGCTTGATGCTTTTTTAGCGCAAGATCCATTCGCCACCATGCCGCACAGGCACTCAGGAGAGAATCCCAATGCAGAAACGCTCACTCGGCAAAAGCAATCTCGAAGTCTCCGCCCTCGGCCTCGGCTGCATGGGCATGAGTTTCTCCTATGGCCCGCCCAAGGATAAGCAGGAAATGACAACCCTTCTCCACGCCGCCGTCGACCGCGGCATCACCTTCTTTGACACCGCCGAAGTCTACGGCCCCTTCACCAATGAAGAACTCGTCGGAGAAGCCCTCGCGCCATTCAAGGGCAAGGTCACCATCGCCACCAAGTTCGGCTTCGATATCAATCCCGACGGCACCCGCGGCCCGCTGCCTGTGAACAGCCAGCCCGCCCATATTCGCCAGGCCGTCGAAGGCTCCCTCAAGCGCCTCGGCCTCGAGACCATCGACCTCCTCTATCAGCACCGCGTCGACCCCAATGTGCCCATCGAAGACGTAGCCGGCGCCGTCAAGGACCTCATCGCCGCAGGCAAGGTCAAGCACTTCGGCCTCTCTGAAGCCGGCGCCGAAACCATCCGCCGCGCCCACGCCGTCCAGCCCGTCACCGCGCTTCAAAACGAGTACTCGCTCTGGTTTCGCCGTCCTGAGGCTGAAATCATTCCGCTGCTCCAAGAACTCGGCATCGGCATGGTCCCTTACAGCCCGCTCGGCAAAGGCTTCCTCACCGGCAAAATCTCTTCAACCGACGACATGGGCAAAAGTGATTTCCGCGCGACGTTGCCGCGCTTCCAGCCAGATGCCCTCAAGGCCAACCAGGCCGTCGTCGATCTCCTCGCCCGCATCGCCGCCGGCAACGACGCAACCCCGGCCCAGGTCGCGCTCGCGTGGCTGCTCGCGCAGAAGCCGTGGATCGTGCCCATTCCGGGCACCACCAAACTCCATCGCCTCGAGGAAAACATCGGCGCCGTCAACCTCCAGCTCACGCCGGAAGATCTGCGCGAAATCGACGAAGCCGCGCAGAAGATCCAGATCCAGGGCGACCGTTACCCTGATGCACTGGAAAAAATGACCGGCCTGTGATCAATCGCGGAGCTGTGCCCCACTCATCGCATCTGTATTGTTCACCGCGATGAGCAAGCGTGCCGCGTGTAGCGCCGGCCTCCCGGCCCCGCCGAGCCCTCCACCCTTACCCAAGGTCCTCGTTTCACGCCCAAAACGGAGTTGATAAGACGTGTCGGCTGCAAATATTCAATTTGATGTATGATGATTGATGCGTGATGCAAGGAGGCCCCCATGCGCACTACCCTCGCCATCGATGACGACATCCTCGCCGCCGCCAAAGAAATGGCCGCCGCGGAACGAAAAACCGTAGGCGAGGTCATCTCCACCCTCGCCCGGCACGCCATGCGTCCCGTGCCTTCCCCCCGCGCCACCCGCAACGGAATCCCCTTGCTCCCCCTCCGTCCCGGCGCGCACCGCGTCACCTCCCAGCTGGTTCGCCAGCTTCAGGAAGAGCTGCCGTGAGCCGTTTCCTGCTCGACGTCAACGTCCTCATCGCGCTCATCGATCCGGCGCACGTGCTCCATGACCGCGCCCACCAATGGTTTGCCGCTAAGGGCAAACGGGCGTGGGCCACCTGCCCGCTCACTGAAAACAGCGTGGTCCGCATCGTCGGCCATCCCCGCTATCCCAGCTCGCCCGGAACCCCCGCCGCAGTCGCCGAGCTTGTGTCTGTTCTGCGCTCCCTTCGCGGCCACGAATTCTGGTCCGACGACATCACCCTGTTCGACGCGCGGCGCATCAACACGGGCCGCCTGCTGGACTCGGCCCAGATCACCGACTCCTATCTCCTCGCACTGGCGCAGGCCCACGGCGGCCGGCTCGCCACCTTTGACCGGCGCCTTGTCACCGATGCCGTCGTCAACGGCTCCCAGGCCCTCCACGTAATCGCCTGAGCCCTTGGAATCCGGCGGGGAAAGCACCCGCAAAAGAAGAATCGGGCATGCTCGCGACCCGCAGGGACGCGAGTATGCCCTTACGCCACCACCCGCAGCTTTACCCCTTCGTTCTCCTGCAGGCACGCAATGATGCTGAACAACTTCGCCGCCGTAGGATTCCCCTTCGGCCCAAACATCTGGTGCAGCGTCTTCACGTGAATCCCCGTCCCCTCCGCCAGCGCCGGAAACCCCATCGTTGCGTTGATAAAGTCGCGCAGAATCTCGCGCCCCAGCGCAGTTTCACCACCCAGCAACGCTTCCACCGCATCGCGCAACGATCCGCGCCGAAAATCCTCGTCGCTGCGCATGCGCGTCATCACCGTCTCCCGAAAATCGCGCGTCAATGCCATGGTCCACTCCTCTTTTGCCGTTTGTAATCCTGCCAATTCTGCTTCGCCGTTTCGATATCGCTCTGCTGCCGCTCCTTAGTGCCACCGCAAAGTAGAATGACAATCTGCTCGCCGTCTTTTCCAAAATACAAGCGGTAGCCAGGACCAAAATCGATCTTGCACTCGTAAACTCCGCTCCCCACGCCTTTCACGTTGGAGAAATTCCCCAGCCCGATGCGATAAAGCGCCGTCCTCACTCGCCGCGCCCCGTCGGAATTGAGCCGCCTGAACCACTCGCCGAACAGGTTGTGCCCATCCCGCCCCAGGTATTCACGGATTTCTGGCATCAAATTGATAGTAGCATATAATTTACTATTACTAGCAAATTGCCCCCTCTCCACACGCACGCAATCCCGCTCCTCACTCCACCGCCAACCGCGCGCCGCCCCCGCAAAACAGCCCCGGAGGCGCTCCGCCACAACAGGAAAAGGACCGCCGGGCCGGCATCAAAACGCCTATAATCGTACCTGCCCAGGGCTCCGATCGACCCTTCCCCCGACCGCCCTCTCACCGGCAACCCGAGGGACACGAGACCTCAGTCGGATGAATAATGCTATCTATTCTGCTTCCATCCTGGTTGGTTCCGTTATCGTGATCCGCCGCGCCGCAACGCTACTCCTCAATCGAATGGTTTGGCTGAGCATGATCCTTCTCCTGGCCGGCCTTTCCCTCCCAGCCCAGGCGCAGAAAGGCGAATGGGTCTGGATGGGTGGAAGCCAGACAAGCAACCAGCATGGAGTGTACGGAACGCTGGGAACACCTGCTGCCGGAAACATTCCCGGAAGCCGCACTTCCAGTGCGAGCTGGACCGACAGCAGCGGTAAATTCTGGCTCTTTGGCGGCGGCGGGCTCGACTCGGTGGGGACCGATGGCAATCTCAACGACCTTTGGGAGTTCAATCCCGCCACGAATGAATGGGCATGGATGGGCGGAAGCAAGACAGCCGACCATCCCGGCGTGTACGGCACGTTGGGAACGCCTGCGGCCGGAAACATTCCCGGAAGCCGATACGGCGCCTCAAGCTGGACCGACAGCAGCGGCAACCTCTGGCTCTTTGGGGGCGGTGGAATCGATGCCAAGGGAATAGTTGGCGAGCTGAACGATCTTTGGAAGTTCGATCCTTCGGCCAAGGAATGGACCTGGATGGGCGGAAGCAACACCCAAGACCCGCCGGGCGTGTACGGAACCCTCCGAGTGCCTGCTGCCGGAAACGTTCCCGGAGGCCGAAGCAACGCATCGAGCTGGACCGACAGCAGCGGCAATTTCTGGCTCTTTGGAGGCTTAGGCTTCGTTGCCACCGGAAATATCGTCTACCTCAACGACCTTTGGGAGTTTAATCCTTCCACCAACGAATGGGCTTGGATGGGCGGGAGCAACACTGGGAACCAGCCCGGTGTGTACGGCATGTTGAGAACGCCTGCTGCCGGAAACATTCCCGGAGGCCGATACGGCGCCTCGGGCTGGACCGACAGCAGCGGCCATTCCTGGCTCTTTGGCGGTTACGGCAAGGGCAGCGGCGGAGGCTACGGCCCTCTCAACGATCTTTGGGAGTTTAATGCTTCCACCAACGAATGGGCCTGGATGGGGGGAAGCAAAACAATTCTCCAGCCCGGCGTTTACGGCACGTTGGGAACGCCTGCTGCCGGAAACGTTCCCGGATGCCGGGAACGGGCTGCGGCCTGGACCGACAGCAGCGGCAATCTCTGGCTCTTGGGAGGTCTTGGAAGAATCGACACAAATGACGGCGATCTCAACGATCTTTGGACGTTCTATCCCTCCACGAACGAATGGGCATGGATGGGCGGAAGCAAAACGATAACACAGCCCGGCGTGTACGGCACGCTGGGAGCGCCCGATCCGGGCAATACTCCCGGGAGTCGCTGGAGCGCATCGAGCTGGACCGGCAACAGCGGCAATCTTTGGCTCTTTGGGGCTGCGCGCACCGTTGGGGTCATCGGTACTGAGTTCCTCAACGACCTTTGGGAGTTTCTGCCCGACGCAAACCCACCTCTGGCGGCCACGCCTGCTTTCAGCGAGCTATCCGGAACCTACACTACGTGGCAGACAGTCAGCATCACGGATACCATGCCAGGCGCTGTCATCTACTACACGCTGGACGGCTCGGCCCCGACCACCAGCTCGGCAAAGTACTCGACCGCTCTCACCATAAGCCAGACCACCACCGTCAAGGCCGTCGCGGTGGTCTATGGCTACGCCATCAGCTCCGTCGCGTCCGCAACCTACACCCTGAACATGCCCACTGCCGAAGCGCCGGTCTTCACTCCCCCCGCGGGCGCTTACACCTCCCCGCAGTCCGTCCACCTCTCCAGCACCACCCCAGGCGCTGTCATCTACTACACGCTGGACGGCTCGACCCCGGCCACCGCCTCGGCCAAATACTCAGCCGCTCTCACCGTCAGCAACACCGCCGCCGTCATCAAAGCCATCGCCGTGGCATATGGATACAGCAGCAGCCCGGTCGCCGGCGCCACGTACACCATCCGTACGGCCGCGCCCACATTCTCGCTGGCAAGGGGCCAATACTTGACGCCGCGGTCGCTCACCATCTCCGATGCCACACCCGGCGCGACCATCTACTACACCACCGACGGGCGCAGCCCGTTACTCGCCTCAATCCCGTATACCGGCCCCATCGCAATCAACAGCAACGTGACCATCCGGGCCGCCGCCGTGCATTCTGTCTACGGCAACAGCCCGTTCACCTCGGCCCAGTACCAGATCAAAACAGCCGCGCCCACCTTCTCGCTGGCAAGCGGCCAATACCTCATGCCGCAGTCGCTCACCATCTCCGATGCCACACCCGGCACCAGGATTTACTACACCACCAATGGAAGCACACCATCGGCGAGTTCCACACCGTACACGGGCGCGATCGCCATCGACAAGAATGTGACCATCCGGGCTGCCGCCGTGCTTTCCGGCTACAACAACAGCCCCTTCACTTCGGCCCAGTACACCATCAAAGCCCCCGCGCCGGTCATCGCTCCGGGCACGGGAGTCTACGCAACCCCCCAGCAGGTCACCATCACTGACAGCCTGGCGGAAGCGGCCATTTACTACACCACTGACGGCACCAGGCCCACCACCAGTTCGACCCCGTATACGGGCAAAATCACGGTAAGCGGCAACCAAACCATCCGGGCCATCGCAGCAGCCACGGGATACGCCCCTAGCCCGCTGACGTATGCCAATTACGCTTACGCTATCCGGTAGTTCGGACAGCGGTCAGATGACCCAGGTCCCTCCTCCGCCGCGGCGGAGGGGACCTGGGGGTCTCCCGAAAATCCTTTGGCCGTTTGCGAGGAGATTACCCCTTCATTTTGCGTCCACCACCAGCACCATTGGCTCCTGGTCGGGGAAAGTGGCGATCATTGTGAGTTGCCCGCCCAGTGCTTCAATGGATCGCTTCAGCGTGGAAATTCGAGGGTCCCTTCTCTTCTCCAGTCGCGATACTTGCATCTGTTTCACCCCAATGGCTTCGGCCAGTGTGGTCTGGCTGATTCTCCTTGCCTTGCGCATCTCCTTGAGCGTTGCGCGGCGGTCGATCTTCTTCAGCAACTCCCGCCCCTTCGCTTCAACCTTCACGCGCCGCTTTGCCGGCAGAGCCGCCATCACCTCGTCTAACAGAACCGGCTTGTACATCGTCATTGCTCCTTCAGGCTGAGGTCGCCGGGTGGAACTCGATAACCCAACTCACCGGGTCATTATGCGCTTAAACGCATAATGCGGTCAGCCGCATACTCTGAAAACCGGCTGGGTGGCGAGTAGCCCACGCCTTGGCATGCTCGTACCTGAACAAATCTGGGTGCCCCAGGTCCCTCCTCCGCCGCGGCAGAGGGACCTGCGAAACAGGTGGTCCACGCGGAAGGAGCAGGGGCCTTCAGGTCCGGGCTCTTTGCCCCCTGCCTCTCTTTCCGTCATTCCCGCAGGGAATCTGCTTTTGCTTTTGCTCTTGCTCTTGCCTCTGCTCTTGCTTTTGCCTTTGCTCTCGCCCCCCCTTCTTTCCCTCATTCCCGCACCCAATCCGCCCTTTCCGGCCACCCGGGCCCCACTTTAGGCCCCCGGGAGCCGGCAAAAACCGGGTCAGGCTCCGATTTTCAGCCAGGAAAAGCGTCAAGTTTCGCCACCTATTCCCTTTTTACCGCGAAATCCACCAATTCTTGCCCAAAAATGACCCCTTTTTTTGCACCATTATTGGTGCAAAACACCTGTCCGACCCGATGCTGTCAAGGGGTAGCCCTGTGGAAAAGTCGCGTAATCAGCAGATAACAAAAGAGAAAAAGTTTTTTTCAAAAACCCGTACCTTAAATAGTTGGAGGCGTATGATTTTATCTAGATGGAGAAACTGCGGAGACATTGGGCCGCAGCCTCCAACATAGGCTTCTTATGAAAGGCACGGCCACCGGCCGTGCCTTTCCTGTTTGAGGGCAACATCTGATTCGGTCGCGGGAAAGCACCCCCGCAAATCACTGCAGTTTTAGAGCGTAAATCGCTCAATTTGCAACACATCGCCGTTTTTATTTTGCGTGCTTTTGCCGCGCAGGGGCGGGAGTTTACCCCAGGGAGCAGGGGCCTTTAGGTCCCTGAATTCACCTGGCTATCCGGAACGCGCGGGAAAATAGCCGCGCAATTCACTGCGGTTTTGGAGCGTAAATCGCTCAATTTGCAACACATCGCCGTTTTTTATTTCGTACGTTTCGGGCCCCTCGGCCCCAGCGTTCAGAAAGGGAACAATTCCATGAGCCGTAACATTGCAAAACCATGCACTACCCTGGCGCGCAGGAGTACTACTCGCCGCCAGGTCGCAAATCCCGGCGTCGCCAAATTACGCAAGGACGCCGACAACAAAATCCAGGAACACAGCACAGAAATCGCCCAGGCGCTCGTCGACGGCGCGAAGGAAGGCAACGCCAGCAGCGCGCGCCTCCTCGTCGATCTCGCCGACGGTGCCAACTGGATCGAGCACGCCGATTCTGTCGCCCAGGTTCTCTCGCTGGCCATGTCGGAACTCAACAAAGAACCCCCCACAATCCAGCTCGACATCACCACTAACCCGCCGAAACTGATGCATCATGAAGTGCCTCAGTTAACCGACGGCAATCACGAATCCTGATCTCATAACTCATCTTGCGCCGGGGCTTCCCGGCGGCCCCTTCGGGCCGCCGCGGAAGCCCCTCGCGTTTTCCGGGAAAATGCATCACCTCCGCCGCGGCCGGCAAGCCGGCCCGGCGCTACGAACTCTTGAAAGAAAGAAGAAGAGCCGCCCATGAAGCGCATCGGTAAAATCGTCCATCATTCCGCCATTCTGTTCGCCCTGTGCGTTCTCGCCGCCGCCTCCGCGGCGCAGACCTTCACCACCACTACGGTGCAGGGAACGGTGTACGGAGCCGGCGGCAGGCCCGCCTCCGGCACCCTCCAGATCGCATGGCCGGCCTTCACCACCGCCGCAAACCAGGCCGTCGCAGCCGGGCGCACCACCGTTACCATCGGCGCCGATGGCTTCTTCAGCGTCAACCTCGCGCCAAATATCGGCGCCATGCCCGCCGGCCTCTACTACACCGCCATCTATCACCTCTCTGATGGCACAACTTCCACGGAATACTGGGTGGTGCCCGCAACGGCGCAGGCCACCCTCTCTGCGGTGCGCGCCCAGGTGATGCCCGCCGCGCAGGCCGTGCAGGCCGTCTCCAAAGCCTACGTGGACCAGACCATCAATGAGGCGGTTCAGGGGCAAATGACGGTCTTCGGCGGAACCCTCACCGGCCCGCTCTACCTCGCCGGCGACCCAAAGCAGCCCACTGAGGCGGCCGACAAGCACTACGTGGACGGCTCCGTCGGCGGCATGCTGCCTTTGAACGGCGGCGTGCTCACCGGCCCCGTCACCGGCCCGCAGATCGGCGCCGTTTACCAGGCAGACCAGTTCTCCGGCGCGGATTTCGGCGCCCGCCTCCAGGCTTGCATCAACGGGCTCGATGCCAATCACGGCGGCGCCTGCGACGCGCGCAATTTTACCGGCGCCGTCACCATGGCCTCCAACCTTAATGTGGGCGTGGCCAACGCCACCATCTATCTGCCCTGCTCCACCATCTCAACCACCGCTTCCATCGTGATTCCGGCGGGCGTGCGCAACGTCACCCTGCACGGCTGCGCTTCAGAGGGAACCAGCGTGCAGAGCGGCAGCCAGGGCGGCACCGTGATTCTCTACTCGGGAACGGCCGCGGCCATCAAGGTCGGCGACCCGAGCTAC
>Ga0265338_10004682_pt1 | contig 18351 bp, 17 predicted proteins | sample 42126metaG_FD_193579 | JGI IMG/M metagenome (GOLD analysis project Ga0265338, IMG submission 193579) | Rhizosphere microbial communities from Carex aquatilis grown in University of Washington, Seatle, WA, United States - 4-21-26 metaG | ecosystem: Host-associated > Plants > Roots > Rhizosphere... | reverse complement strand
CTCATTCGCCAAAATGCCCCCGCCGACGATCCCGGGATTGTGGTGGCTGAAATCGCTGATCGCGATCGATGCACCGGGACCGACATCGTCGAAGATGTCTTCCTCGAAAAGGCCGAACGCGCCGGTATAGGCATGTCCCTGAAGATTCCGGCCGACCCAATCGTACCGGTTGCCGACTCCGGAAGGATACAGTTTCGATTTTGAGTTCAGAAGGAGCCTCGGTGTCTCAGTGGCGGAAGCGGAAATAACGATGATGTCTGCGGTCTGCACCTGCTTCGTATTCTCCCCGTCGAAATAGACCACGCCGGTAATTTTCCCGTCCTCGCCGATGATCAATTCGCTGACGACACACTTCGTTCGTAATTCGCAATTGCCGGTCGAGATCGCGGCAGGGATCACAGTGTTATGCGTTCCTGATTTTGCATTCAGCGGGCATCCAAAACCACAGCACGAACGCCGTCGCACGCATGCCGGGCGCCCGTTGTATTCGACGGAATTTCGAAGCATCGGGATGGGAAAAGGATGAAGCCCGGCGCGCCGCATAGCCGAGTCGAGCATTTTCGCTTCTTTGTTGTACGCGAACGGTTCCATCGGGTACGGCTTCGCCCTGCGGGCTGCGAACGGGTTCAACGACGCGTCGCCGGCGACGCCGATCTCCCATTCCGCCTTCTCATAGCATGGTTCCAGATCATCGTAGGTGATCGGCCAGTCTTCGAGCGTCGAGCCTTCAACATGGCCGTACGTTGACTTCATCCGAAAATCTTCGTTCATGAATCGCCACGCCATCGCGCCGTAGCTCACCGTGCCGGACCCGACGCAAGCCGCGACATTATTGTACCCGTTATCGCTGGCCACCACTACCTCTTCAGAGCCGTCGTCGTTCACAACAACGCGGCGGTACCGTTCGTCGTCCGGGCCGAATGCATTTCCTAAGACCGTCGTGCGCTGGGAAAGGAGTTCATCGTGGTCGTGAGCGTCGAAGGAGCCCCACTCTCCCCGTTCAAAAAGGACGACGGAGAGACCGGCCACGCTTAATTCCTTGGCGACAACTCCCCCGCCTGCACCGGCACCGACGACAATCGCGTTGACATGGTTATTGCTCATAGGTTACGACCGATAGCGGTTTTGTCCGATCACCTGAAATTCATCGAGGCCGATCATTTTATAGCTGACATAATTTTTATTTCCGCCGTGTCGCGGGCTCCCATAATATCCCTGGAGCGAGTGGCTGCGGAGCATCTCAAAGAAACGGCGGCTGAAGCCGTCATTCCACGGTCCATCGTTGAGGCGGCCCGATTCCATATCTTGAAGGAATGCAGTTTGCTGATCCCATGAGAGAGCTTCAAATCTTTTCTGGAATTTACCAAGACACGTGCTCGTCATCGCAGCAAGGCCTTTCCGGTAATCTTTCTGGAAACGGCGATACGGCCCTTCGAGTTGCGTGCGGATGAAATTGACGACGCCGGCATCGCGTCCGCCGGGCCATTCGTCGGCAGGGATTATCTGTTCGACGATGGCTTCGAGCAAGCTGGTCTCATCATCGGAAAGAACGTTTGCGTCCGAACGGCGGAGAGTCAGGCATCCCGATAAAAAACTGAGGCCGGCGCCGACAACGGCGGTGATTTTAATGAATTCGCGGCGTGTGAGTTTTGAAATGGAGTTCATCGGTCCGTCTACCTCGATCAGTGCATCGAATGAAAAGGAATTTTTCTTCTCCCCGAAGATGACCTTATTAACGTCGAAACATCCGGCGGAAAATTCTGATATGGAATCAACAAAAGAACAGGGAGAGCCTTGAAGAAGGAAGATTCAGAAGTGTATGGTACACTCTTCAACAGCCGATCTCGGACGTCTGGCTCTTGTGTGCGGAAAACTTACGACATCGAGGGACAAATGTCAAGAAAGAAAATCTTTCGGGTGATGTCTTAATTTGGGTGAATTCATCAAAATACTTCAGTCGTGTCATTCTGATCCCGCCGTTTTTTGGCGGGAGAAGAATCCACGACAACACAGCATCGTCAATACACAAAGCATCGTTGTCGTAGACCCTTCGCTCCGCTCAGGGTGACATGTAGTTGTTGGAGGCTCCACCTTTGCCAAGGACCATAGCCCGTTTAATGTTATTCTGATATCCGCGGTCAAATTAAGCCACCCGCGTTGTCTTTTTCTTGATTCTCCTCCCTCTTCCCCTTACATTTGATGAACGTGAAAAGGAAAAGTTTGAATATGCCGGCAGGCAAAACGTACCGATTGTTGACATACACCATCATTGCCGTCGTCACCGCCGGCGGAAATGTTTTCAGCCAAACCGAACGGCGCGATGAGCTCGCGGCACTCATACAGCACCATGCTGTTTGGGATCCGGCGGAATTCATTCTGGACAAGCTTGCAACGAACCGCATCGTCATGCTGGCCGACGGCGGACGCGGAGATCCGTTGTATTACAAAGCAGTCATCGGCTCGCTGAATCTCTGGTTCTCAAAGCACGAGCAGGCGGCGACGAACATGACCGTACCGTCGAAAGTTTTTCTTTTCCTTGAAGTTGATTCCGCAAGAGCGAGCGCGCTGAACCGTTATTTCCAAACCGGGAATCCCGCCGAGATCATAGATCCGGAAAATTTCTGGGGAGACCAATTCTCGACGGGCACACTCGAATTCTACAGTAAGCTGAGAACTCTTCATGACCGGATCGATGCATTCAATCGCGGCCGTCAAGCCGATGCCCGGCTCCGCTTTGAGGTGATGGGTGCGGAAAAAGATATCGACCTCAGCAATTGGACGACAGAGAAAAGAGAGCGGTTTTTCATTTATGAGCGGGACGAATATTCTTCTCAAAGAATAAAAGAGATTCTCGACAGCGTACCGGATACAAAAGCGTTGATTTTTTACAACAGCGTACGGCTCCTGAGAGGAAGCGTGCCCAAGCAAGCGGGAAACCAAAAATCGATGGGGCATTATCTGGCATACTATCTTTCAGAAAGTTTCGGCGCTCAAGGTGGTGTCTACACCTGCGGACAGGTCGACGTCCCCAGGTCGTCCTGGGCCGATCAAGCAATCGTACATGTCAGCAAGACATTCGCCGTGGACCACGCGATCTTCGCGGGAGTGCCGATCGAAGGAAATGCATCGTTCCAGCCGTATGACGGTTCCATTTACTATGTTGCCCCGCCGCGCAACGCCAGGAATATTACAAACGTCCTCTCGGAAAATCTTGTCGACTACATTTTTGCTCATATCGACGAGTACAAGGACGCCACCAAGGAATTTTACCGGGGAAAATTGGATGCATGGCTCTATTATCTTTCTACCGTAGCTGCGGTAGATTGGCATCCGGTGGACCATCACAATGCGCATGCCGTTGACAGCACGATCGATGCGTGGAAAGAATGGCGAAAATCTGCGAACCTCGACATTGTCGGAGACCTGTCGACTCTCCGGTATTTCAGGCGCTGCGTGGAACGTATCCGCACCATCAACCAAAAGCAATCGACATGGCATCAAATCCAGCTTGAAAAACTTATCGGCTTCAAGGTCTGGTTCGGAGACGGCGCATCACCGCAAGGCCGCGCGGACAGTATTTGGGCCTGCATCACCAGGTATCGAAAACCGATCGTCGTAGACAATCTGATTCCATTGTTGTGGGTCGGGACGAAATCGGAAAACGAAAAAGCAGTTGCGATCCTTCAAAAAGAGACAGGGATGGATTTCACCTCAGCCGAAGAATGGAGTGCATGGTGGGAAGCCCAGCAGGCCCGATGAGAAGTTTGTGCGTAGTCCTTTCTTGAGTAAGAGTTATGTCAATAACGGTTTGTCGCATCACCCTGAGCGAAGGGTCTATACTGTTGGTTGGTTTCCTCGGCTCTCTTTCTGTTACAAAGATTCTCCCGAAGGGATGCCTTCGGCATTCGTCGCTCCGCTCCTCAGAATGACACAAACTGTCGCTTTGCTCGTTCAGAATAAGAATGATAGGGCTGGATCCTGAAATTTGTGAAGTCCCAAACAATTATATGTCACCCTGAGCAGAGCGAAGGGTCTACGGCACTGACGCTTCGTTGATGCACAATACTGTGTTGACATGGATTCTTCGTCTCCTCGACTCGCCGAGGATCCTCAGAATGACAGGAACTCATGCTTTCTCATTGTCATCCTTCGGCAATCATTTCGCCTCGCTCTGTTCAGAATGACATTACTCGGAGTTCACATGTCAACTCAACATCAGGACACAACCGAAGATTCTCAAAGTTGCATCTTCGCATAAATTCCTGTAGTATTCTGGAAGAGTCATTCTTCATCTTCACCATATACGATAACAAGACATCATCTGCGCCGTTAGAACCGGGCTTTTCTTTTACCATGAAGACAGATTTCGTCAAGAACAACATTACCCGGCAAGGACATCCTCTGTGAAAATGTTCATTGCTGCATTCTTTCTCGTTTCAACATTGGCAGCTGTTCAAGAAGCGGCGGCGCAGGATGGTTCTGACGATTTAGGGGTGCATAAAGGTCTTTACCTTTCCCTCTCCGGAGGATTGGCATTCGGTGCCATCACATTGAATGCATCCAACACAACCTTCAGCACATTCGAGGCGAGCGGCGCCGGCTTTCAATACGATGCGAAAGCAGGGTATGTGGTTTCCGAAGAAGAGAATCTGATTCTCTCGATCGACGCGATCAGACGAGCGATTTCCAAGCCGGCGTTCACGCTGGACGGAGCGTCGGTGTATTCACCCTCCAGCGTTTCCGCGAACGATGCAATGTACGGCGTTGGAATCACAAAATATTTCATGCCGTCGAACATGTTTGTGAGCGCAACGTTTGGAGTCGGAAGGTTTCAAATCGATTATGCCAATGTACGGGTGACGTCGCACGACGGCTTTGCTTTTCAACTAAAGGGGGGGCAGGAATGGTGGGTGGGGGACAATTGGGGCGTCGGAGTTTCCGTCGGCATTTCGCACATTGCCGCAGACGACCAGGCGGATCCCGCACAACCCGGCTACTCCGGTAAAATGTCGGCATTGAAAGCATTCTTTCTTTTTAGCGTTACATACAATTGAGATCGATGTTCTGACATGCTGCGTTTCAGCGTCCGAATGAGCTTGCAGCATAGGCAGATCTCACAAATAATCGCGGGGACGTAGCGCCTGCTGCGTGATTGCGTGCACGGCGCACATTGACAAGCGGAACCACCAATCGACATCTTCGTTCTGCCTCTCCTTCTCCATCGACCTCATTATTCTTCAACCGAAATATCTTTCCGAACTACAGGTGATCCTCATGACCAGAATCCGATCCTTCGTTGCCGTTATCAGCTGCATGCTGCTGCACATAGTTCCTCTCCGGCTTTACGCTCAGGATCCCCCGATCGTATGGGGTGAAATCCCCAGGGCCGACCTTGAGATGAAATCTTATCCTCCCGATACCAACGCCTCGGCCCTGATCCTTTGCGACTACGGCGAATCGTCCATCGACGCTCACCACGATCTCACGTTTGTGCGGCACATGCGCATTAAGATCCTCACGGAGAAAGGGTATGAATCGGGGACTGAATTTATCAACCTGTATACAAAAGAACATTTCGAACGCATCCACGATATAGAGGGAACGACCTACTCGCTCGATGAACATCACGATGCCGTCAAGACCGAACTTGAGAGCAAGGATATTTTTTCTGAAGAAGTGAAATCGGGCTGGACCCGGTACAGATTCACTCTCCCCTCACTCAAAGTCGGCTGCGTCATAGAATTCCGATACAAGATCATGACGGAATATCTCGGCCTCATTCAGGATTGGCGGTTTCAGTATGCCGAGCCGGCTCGCTGGAGCGAGTATAGGATATATTCTCCCCAAAATATAGGCTATATGACCGTCTTCACAAAGAACCAGCCCTTCGAGGTCAAAGAGAACGTCGACGTGAAGTGCCGCTACGCAATCCACTCCAGCCTTTCGTACGGCAACGATGAGCTGCAGTGCTACAAGATCCGTCTCGCGATGAAAGATGTACCGGCGTTGAGGGACGAACCGTTCACGACCACGATGGACGACTACCGGAGTAAGGTCAGGGTGCAATTGACCGGATGGGCGACGTTCCAGCGCGGGGTGAAAACATTTATGACCGACTGGAAACAGTTGGTGGGAGATCTGCTGAAGAGCGATTACTTCGGAGACAAGATCGACGACACCCGCAAGGTCAGAAATCAGACCAACGCGATCATTGCGGGACTGACATCCCCCGAGACAAAAATGGCTGCCATTTATGATTGGGTCTCTTCTTCCATCGTCTGCTCCGGACGCAACAGTCTCGAGGCCGAACGCGACGTCAACGACGTGCTGGAGTCCAAGACCGGGACCAACGCAGAGATCACGTTCCTGCTCCTCTCCATGTTCAAAAGCGCCGGAATCAGCGCCGACCCTGTCATCCTCAGCACCCGCGACAACGGAAAAATCCAGGAATCGTATCCCATCATTGATCAGTTCAATTATGTCCTGGCAAGGGTAATGATCGGGACGGAGGAATACCTTCTCGATGCGACGGACCCGGAGCGGCCGATGAGTTTGCTTCCGACAAAAGTGCTCAACGTTAAGGGGCTGGTCGTCAACAGCGATTCGATGAAATGGATAACGCTGGCGGCGCGGAAGAAAGGCACAGAGGCGTCGATCTCTACGCTGGAGCTTCACGAGGATGGGTCGATTTCGGGGACGATCGACGACTCGTACTCGGAGTACGGCGGCCTCGAGGTGCGGCAGAGTCTGCAGGCGAAAAAAAATATCGACGTGGCAAAGGAAAAATTTGACACTGACGTATCGGGAATCACCATCGATTCACTTTCGGTGAGCGGCAAGGACAGCATCAACCGACCGATTCGATTGCTCGCATCCGTCTCCTCCCCGAACTATGCTCTGAAAAACGGAGAGTTGATCTATCTCAACCCCCAGGTCGTTCACCGGTTAGCCGAAAATCCATTCAAATCCAAAGAAAGAAAATTTCCGGTAGATTACAGTTATGCCCGCGTTACCAATTCCATCGTCACCATCGTCATTCCCGACAGTTTCGACGTCATTGAACGAGTCAGTGAAAAGTCGATTTCAGTCGCGGGCAATGCAGCGGTGTACACACGGAGGGTTGACGCGGCTGGGCGGCAGATCCATGTCGCCTCTAAATTTGAAATCCTAAAGTCCGAGGTATCGCCGGACGACTATGCTTCCCTCCGTGAATTCTACACCAGAGTCGTTGCAGCGGAATCGGAGCAGTTTGTCCTTTCCCGCGTCAAGAAGATTTCTGTCTCAGCGCCCGCTGATTCTTTGAACCAGAACGCTGTTCCCGATCACAAAGCCTCCAAGAAAACGGAGAAGAAAAAGGGGAAACAACCATGATGAAGAGCCAGGGTGGAATCATCGCGACAATGAGCATCTGTCTTCTGATACAATGCTCTCTGTTGTGCAGCGAGATCTATGCGGGCGATGAAGGAGGGTACAACGTGTCCAATATCCCGGGCGGCCTGAGAAAAGATGCGGAGGCTGTGGTGAGGAAAAAGATTCTGCGTTTTGAAGTCAAGAGCGCGAGCCGCGCCGTGGAGCATTTCCTCGGCGCAGTCACCATCTTCAGCAAAGAAAAAGAATCCCTGGGAGACATCCGCCTGGGATACTCTAAATTCACTGATATTGAGTCGCTCGAGGGGAGAATCTATGATGCCGGCGGAAAAAAGATCCGGGAGTTAGGCTCGGGCGAGATCGAGGATAAGAGCGCGATCAGGGGCTATACACTCTTTAACGAAGAGCGCGAGAAGTCGTTTCAATTGTACCACAACCAATACCCGTACACGATAGAGTATGAGTATGAAATCACGTATCATGGATTTCTGAATTGGCCGGCATGGTATTCTCGATCGTCGTTCGACCCCGTTGAGTTGTCGAGGTTCGAAGTAATTGTTCCAGCGGATGAAAACTTGCGGTATCATTGCAAGGGTGATTCTGTTCTGCCGGTCATCTCCACGGAAGGAAACACAAAACGCTATGTTTGGCAGGCGACGAATTTGCCCGGGCTTTCCGAAGATGAATACGGCAACGACGTTGAAGATGCGGCCACGGTCGTCAGGACTGCTCCCCTCACGTTCGAACTTGATGGGTATGAAGGAAGCATGAAATCATGGAAGGACTTTGGGCATTGGTATCTTTCTTTGACGGAAGGAAGAAATAATCTTCCGGACAATGCGCTGCAGGATATCCGGTCTCTCGCAACCCGCGATGAAAGCAATCCCGAATTGGCCGCTAAAATTTACCGCTACATGCAATCGCGGACACGTTATGTGAGCGTCCAGCTCGGGATCGGCGGCTGGCAGCCGTTCGACGCGCAGTACGTCCATGAACACGGGTATGGCGACTGCAAGGCTCTCTCGAATTACACCGTATCGCTTCTTGGGGCCGCAGGAATTACTGCCTATCCAGTTCTTATCAAGGCCGGGTCTGATCCTGATTCTCTTCTTCCCGACTTTCCCTGTAATCAATTTAATCATGCTATCGCCTGCGTGCCGGGCGCTCATGATTCGTTGTGGCTCGAATGCACGAGTCAATTGAATCGGGCAGGCCATCTGGGTTCATTCACTGAAAATCGCCAGGCATTGATGATTACTCCGCAAGGCGGCTTCGTCGTGAGGACTCCGAAAAGCTCATCGAAGGACAATGAACAGCTTCGTCATGGGACTGTTTTCTTGGAACCTGGCGGCGATGCCCGCGCATCCATAACGACGCAATGGACCGGGGATAAAAATGACGATATCCGCGGCAGACTTGAAGAGGCTTCTCCAAAAGACCGGGAAGAGTGGATAGAAAACAGACTCGGCCTCCCCAATGCCTCGCTCTCCGGTTTCACGTTCTCTGGTTTCGGTTCGCATGGCGATTCCATCCTTCTTTCCATTCAGCTTGCGCTTCCCCGATTCGCATCCGTTTCAGGAGAGCGAATTTTTTTCCAACCGAGCCTTCTGGAAAGAAGCGTTGCGATCCCGCCGGCGATCGCGCACCGTGTTTCACCGGTGCGGTTCGAGTTTCCATACCATAATGAAGATTCCGTTCTTTACACTCTCCCGTCAGGTTATGCCGTTGAAACGCTCCCCGGCGAAGAAAGAATTTCGAGTTCGTTCGGCGAATTCTTTTCGAAGTGTACATTGCGCGGCGACTCCGTACTCGTCTTCACACGATCGCTCGCAATTCGCGATTACGAAATTCTTCCCGAGCGGTATGCCGAATACCGCAAGTTTTTTGCCTCCGTTGTGAAATCGGACCGGGGGCAGGTCGTCCTTGTATCAAAAAATCGCCGGCAATAACAAGGAGTGAATTGACCGTTCCTACCTGTCCAAGGGGCTTCGAACTGCAAGTCCGCCTTTATTGAGAACGTGCGTATAGATCATCGTCGTTTGAAGATTCTGGTGTCCGAGCAATTCCTGGACGGTGCGGATGTCGTATCCTTGTTCGAGCAAGTGCGTCGCAAAAGAGTGGCGGAACGAGTGGCAGCTTCCGTTCTTGCGGGGGCACGTCAGCATCATCGCTTCTTTTACCGACCGTTGAACCGAACTTTCGTCAAGGTGGTGGCGCATTGTTTTTCCGGTGCGGGGGTCGGCAGAAGTTCTTGAAGCGGGAAAAACGTATTGCCATGCGAATTCCTTTCCGGCGTTTGGATATTTTTTGCCGAGGGCATCCGGCAGGAAGACCTCTCCGTAGCCGTTCATCAGATCCCGTTCGTGCATGACCGACAGGAGTTTCAGGTGGAGGGAGAGCACATCTTTTATTTTTTCCGGAAGCGGCACGATGCGGTCCTTATTTCTTTTCGCCTCCCGTACGATGATCAGTCCGCGTGAAAAGTCGACATCTTTGACGCGGAGTGTGAGGCATTCCTGCAGGCGGAGTCCGGAGCCATAGAGGAGGCTTGCGATCAATTTGGTATTGCCGTGCAGACGGTCGATGATCGCTTTCACTTCCTCTATTGTAAAGACGACGGGAAGCCGGCGGGGGCGGTTCGCGCGGACGACATTAGCGATACGTCCGAGGTCGCGTCCGAAGAGAGTTCTATAGAGAAAGAGGAGCGCGTTGAAGGCCTGGTTCTGTGTTGAGGCGGAGACCCTTCCGATCACTGCGAGATGGGACAAGAAGGCTTCGACTTCTTTTTCGCCCATTTCGCGCGGATGGCGTTTATCGTGGAAGAGGATGAATCGTTTGATCCAATAGAGATATGCTTGTTCGGTGCGCACGCTAAAATGCCGGAGCCGAATGCGAGTCCGGACCTGGTCGAGCAGTTTGCCTTTTTCCATTGGGGCCCCCCAAATGAAGTTGCAATTGTGAAAGGAATGCAGTAATTTTGCAGTAGTGGTAGCGGGAATATACTAAACCTCACAGAAAGAAGCGAGGGGGCGTTCGCAAACCTACCGGGCATTCCCTCAACTGTTCATCTATATCCTGCGGGGAGCAGTAAATCATATCGACATTCAACACTTACCCGCTAGTTGCAATCTAAGCATTAGATTTGAGCACTTATTTGCGATATGAACTTATAATGGTCATTTCCAACACCTACTTGCTATAATCAACCTAATCATAGTTAGCCCGCAGCTCTAATGATGACAACGAGAACAGCCTAATTCTCAATTCAATTCACCATAAGCTAACTTCTTGGGAGGACTTAATGAAGCACTTACAACTTGTGGTTTTGTTCACAATGCTCTTTATCGGCGGATGCAAAAAAGATTCTTCTAACCCCGCAACAGTCACGCCAACGGCTCAGATCGTTATGGATAGCGTATCAGGGATTTCGGCAACTGCTGTAAATTTGGGACGGGTGCAAATTGGAAAAACGGGTGATGTTGCCGTTACCTTCCGCAATTCTCAATCATCAACTGCCAACCTAACGGGAACGATAGCCGTTTCGGGACAGTACTATTCTCTTCTTTCGAGTAGTACATCCTTCAACCTTGTTCCGGGGTACGCTGATAGCTACATAGTGAGCTTTTCACCCTTAACGGCGGGAACATTTACAGGCACAATTACCCTAACACATAATGCAACAAACGTAACAAGTCCGATGGTTGGGAATTTTACGGGATCGGGGTTCTAAGATCAATGTGGTACATTAAAATGGGCGGTCAACCTTACACGGTCGCTGCCCTGCTACCCTTGAGGATCGAGTACTTGGTATGTGAACTGGCCTTTCACAATCATCCATAAACACGTCATAGCTTAGGAACAATGTCACAATTCAGAACATGACTATATTCAAATTGAAAAACTCGAGCTTCCCAATTGAGCTGCGGGCTAACCAGTCGCTCAAGCTGACGGAACCAGCCGTCGATGATTTAACACGCGCGAAACAAGCAGTTACTATCGGACTGGACATACCACGCGCGGACTGGATTCCGTCGCTGCGGCACTTCGTGGCCGCAGCTTAGCTCCGGTCCGTTAGCCAGCCGCAACCACTTGTGTGCGTATGACAAATAAACGATTTCAACTAACTCGAACACGGGGGATGCCAGTCGTCACGGAAGATATTCTGTCGGACATCAGACGCGTCGCGACTGAGCTTAACACAGATACGCTGACTCATGCGCAGTACACTAAGCATGGTAAGTACAGTCTCACTGCTGCAACGCGACGTTTTGGTGGATTAACAAAGGCTTTGTTACAGGCAGGACTGAAAACTTCATACGAAGGTGCCGTTTCTGACGAGCGTTTATTCGACAATATCGAGCAACTTTGGATCACACTTGGTAGACAACCACGCAAACGCGATTTGATTAAACCACTGTCTCAGTATTCTGAAACTCGTTACAATAACCGGTTCGGAAGTTGGCGAAAATCTCTCGAACGTTTTGTCGAATATATCGATTCACTAGAAGAATCCGACAAGACAGAGCAAGCATCATTAACTAACGATTTAGATCGACACAAAACAAAACGAGAGCCATCCCTTCGTCTTAAGTTTTTGGTTATGCGACGGGATTCGTTTAAGTGTCAACATTGTGGCAAAAGTCCAGCAACCCACCCAAACGTTGAACTTCACGTTGACCATGTCACTCCGTGGTCGAAAGGTGGCGAAACTGTTTTTGACAATCTTAAAACACTTTGTAGTCAATGCAATTTAGGAAAGTTCGACCTAAACGAATCGGCGGCTGGCTAACCAGTCGCTCAAGCTGACGGAACCAGCCGTCGACGATTTCGCCGCGCGGTAGTTCGCCGAGAATGATATGATCAGCAGATACGTCCGCGCAATGAAGTACATGGAACTGGCTGTTCGCCGCCGCAGCTTAGCTCCGGTCCGTTAGGCAGCGCAAATTATCTATTACCAACTACATGACATTCCTAGCTTGCACATACGCCGACAACCAACCACAAGCGCGGCTTCATTTTTCTCGGAGCGAATACGACGAATTACTCCGTGCGAGAGAAATCGATTTCTCGCAATTTGTGATTGAAAATAAGTACCAGATTCTACTGGATAATTATGCCGAATTCGAGGAAGAGCTCCTTCGCTTCTCGCTAAATTGGGTGATTCGAACGCCGGATCCTTGGGATACCTTACGCGATGCCAATCCTGTGTTCGATCGCCGCGTTCTCAATTTCCTTTCATCGGCTAGGATGTATCTTGACCAAATACCTGGAGATCTCGAAACTGCATCTCGCCAACCCAAGCTCGCAAAGGACAAGTTTCAAAAGTCTACATCTGCGCAGTACGATAGCTCGCTTGCATTCAGGGTGTGCGAGGCGCTTCGCAACTACACGCAGCACAAGAATTTGCCTGTTCACGGAGTATCTCATGGAGCGCGTCGTCAGCAACATGAAGACATCGTTACCAACTACTCTGGACTAACCCTCGATATCTCCAAACTTGAGATCGATGGCAAATTCAAGTCAACGGTTCTGGATGAACTCCGAGCAAACAATGACAACCATGATCTAAAAAGCTACCTCAGGCAGTATATGCACTCATTAGGGTTAATCCATCTCGAGTTGCGTAATACGCTCAACGCGGATAGTGAATGGGCGATATCTTTGATTCGGCAAGTGATTGCGAAGGTGAAGGCACTACCTTCAGTCGATCCGCAAAGCTATGTCTTTCTAGCCATCGGTGCCGACGATGGCACATTCGAGATCGAAAGTCGAATCAACACAGAGCGGTTCGACCGCCGGAAATTACTTGAGGCATGCACACGCGTGGCGCCACGTCTGACGCAAGTACATTTGAGTAGTGAGTAGTTTCTTGTGCGGCGCCGCCTAACAAGTCGCTCAAGCTGACGGAACCAGCCGTCGACGATTTTGCCGCGCGGCGTTGGACGGACTTAGCGCCGATGATCGGAACGTCCGCGCAACAAACTACCTGGCGGCGGCTTTTCGCCGCCGCAGCTTAGCTCCGGTCCGTTAGGCGGCACTTGCTTTAATTTAGGAGAAATGCAATGACAAAACTTCCGTTAACATTTTTGCTCCTTCTTTTCCATTCAATATCCTTTTCCAGTCAATTACACCTTACCAATGGCCCTGAAATAGAAAATGTCCAATTTACCGACACTCTTGAAAATGCTGAGAGAAATACATCTTTAAAATATCCCGTCACAGTAACAATGGTAAATGGAGAATCATTCAAAGGGGCCGTTCTAAACTCAACCGATTCTACCGTAACATATCAAACAAGCATAGGTAGCGTTACAGTAGCAAAAAAAAATATTCTTTCTGTTCGTAATAATTCGATGGATTCTTTTCGTTCTGAAACGACTTCCACTCCTGATCGTCAGGTCAACAGAATTACTGTCAAAGAATACAACTCGCTCCCTCTCCTGGTTCTTAGTGCCGCCGGCGTAGCAGGGGCCATCATTTGGTTTAAAGATTCATCAGATGATAGCAATGCCGCAGATGCATTGAATCAGCTCGGGTTCACCAACCTTTCAGACCAAGCAAGCACTAAAAGCACCCACGAACTTCTATATGGCTTTGGTGCCTCCCTTGTGGCCCTCGTGTCTTTCGTAGTTGCGATTACACCAACTGAGCACTATATCGATCAACCAGTTACTATAATTCCAACTACTAATGGAATACGCCTTGCTGTGCATTTTTAAAACGTGCCGCCTAACCAGTCGCTCAAGCTGACGGAACCAGCCGTCGACGATTTTGCACGCGCGAAAATAACAACTACAATCGGACGTAGATTGCCACGCGCGGATTGGCTACCGAGCCGACGCAGCTCGCCGCCGTCAGCTTAGCTCCGGTCCGTTAGGGCGCAACGCAGTTGATTATTACTGAAGTTATTCGCAACAGCGGCTGGCAAGTGAATTAGAAGAACGGTATATTTGATCATAAATTAAAAGGAGATCAAAATGAGGCAGGTAATTGTCTATCCTGGTGAGGATGAATATTGGGTGGCGGAATGCCCGAGTTTACCCGGATGTGTCAGCCAAGGTAAAAACAAGGAAGAAGCCATCACAAATATACGGGAAGCAATCGAAGGTTATATTGAGGTATTGCGGGAAGACCGTCGACCGGTTCCTCCTGAACGATTCGAAACCTTAGTTGTCGCCGTATGAGTGGTCTTCCCCGAATTTCGGGCCGCGATTGTGTAAAAGCTCTCTCCAAGGCAGGATTCGTCCTAAAACGCCAACACGGTAGCCATATGATTCTTCGGCGAGACGAACCGTTCTCGCAACTTGTTGTCCCTGACCATCACGAATTAGATCGAGGTACACTTCGAGCAATCATACGACAAGCGAACATTAGCGTAGAAGAATTCACAAAACTTTTGTAGCACATTGTTGCTGCGCAAAACAACCAAAAACACGCCGCTGGCTCTTACCAAAAAGAGTCATTATCAGTGGAGGCGTAGACCAATAAAACATTTTAGAGTTTGTCCTTTAAAATTAATCTAAGTTGCGCCCTAACCAGTCGCTCAAGCTGACGGAACCAGCCGTCGATGATTTAACACGCGCGAAACAAACAGCTACTATCGGACATGATTTGGCTCGCGCGGACTGGATTCCGTCGCTGCGGCACTTCGTTGCCGCAGCTTAGCTCTGGTCCGTTAGCTAGCGAAAAAGACATTCTACAAAATGAATAAAAGATCTCTATTTCCTTTCATACTTGGAATCATTGCGGTGGGTGGACTGCATTCTCAAGAAATTCAAACATCAGCTACTGTCGATTCACTTTCAAATCGGGGTATATATCAGCTTTGGCTTGATGCTGGTGTTTATCCTCAGTTTCCTGACGATGGTAGATTTGTGCCTATAAATAACATTCGGATCGGCACTGGGAAACAGTTTAGTTTCTATGGAATTTACGGCTTTCTTGAGTTGACAAAATATACATTTGAAGACGATTATGGACAGTCAGCTAATGTTAGTTCTAACAAACGTTCTGATATCGCCTTCTACGGAGTAGGATCTTTACTACAAATCTTTTATGTAGGCATAGGTGCTCATTATACTCATCAGGACAATATCATCGTTCAATGGATTAACCTTCATGAGAATAATGCTACCGTAGAATCCGGACCGCGTTCGTATTTTGGATTTTATTATTTAATCGGTCTCGGATATCCAATTAAGATTTTTAACGGTATTTCTTTACCGATTGGTCTTTACTATCGAAGGGCAAGGGAATATAATTACGATTACACGCCGATGTTTGATTACAATAACAGGTCTTTGGGGTTACAAATTGGAATAATTTATAACTATGGAGAATAAAAGGAATGAACAGTGTTATCGCTGGCTAACCAGTCGCTCAAGCTGACGGAACCAGCCGTCGACCATTTTGCTCGCGCGAAACAAACAGTTACAATCGGACGGGGCATACCACGCGCGGACTGGATTCCGTCGCTGCGGCACTTCCTTGCCGCAGCTTAGCTCCGGTCCGTTAAGCCTCGCTGGCGGCGGGTCGTTGTTAGCATCAAAGAAAGTAAGTAACAAAGCAATTAATCAAGAACAAGTTTCAAATCTCATGGCGTCGTTTGGTTCTATTAACCAAAACATGCACTTTCCCGCCGCCAGCGAGTTTATCGGGAAAGGTTACAAGGTAAAAACAAACACCAAATCAACAATCGCGCTCACATGCTAAATTTGCAGTGGCCTAACCAGTCGCTCAACCTGACGGAAGTGGCCGTCGACGATTTTGCTCGCGCGAAACAACCAGCTACAATCGGATTGGACATACCACGCGCGGACTGGATTCCGTCGCTGCGGCACTTCGTCGCCGCAGCTTAGCTCCGGTCCGTTAGCCTGCGCAACTTGCTACTCCGAATCCGATTGTGTACCTTAATAAAAAAGAGGTCAATATGCGTTCCGTTTCAGCCGAAAAAGTAAAAACCAACTTCTCGAAGATACTTGATGACGCAGTATCTTCCCATGAGCCAATACACATCACTGGTAAGAAAGCTCATGGAATCTTAATTTCAGAGGAAGATTGGAGAGCAATACAAGAAACATTATACCTGCTTTCCATACCGAAGATGCGTGAATCCATCCGAAAAGGATTGAAGACACCAATAGAAAACTGCGCCACGGAGTTGCCGTGGTAAAGTGGGGACTTGTTTATACAAAACAAGCTCAGAAAGATTCGAAGAAATTAAGTTCAGCAGGGTTGAAAGCAAAAGCGGAAGCTTTACTTCGAATTCTTGAAGCAAGCCCATACCAAAATCCCCCACCTTACGAAAAACTTGTCGGCGACTTAGCGGGAGCCTACTCTCGCCGAATTAATATTCAACACCGTTTAGTGTACCAAGTTATTGATGATCTGAGAGTTGTCAAAGTAATTCGAATGTGGACTCATTACGAGTAACATTTAAGTTTCGCAGGCTAACCAGTCGCTCAAGCTGACGGAAATAGCCGTCGACGATTTTGCTCGCGCGAAACAACCAACTACAATCGGACTGGACATACCACGCGCGGACTGGATTCCGTCGCTGCGGCACTTCGTCGCCGCAGCTTAGCTCCGGTCCGTTAGGCGGCGATACACAGTTCTTATAAAGAAAACAAATTATTGGGGTGAAAAGAATTGGTCTACAAGCAGTCATATTACCTACTCACTTCTCCCCTTTCGACTGAACAATCACCAAAATTCGGTAGTTTATCAAATACCAAGATTTAGGTATTGTCATTTTTAGAAATTGTTTCTAATGTAAAGCAGCTAATAGTACGAATGGGTATTCTTATCAACATACAAGTATCGCCGCCTAACCAGTCGCTCAAGCTGACGGAACCAGCCGTCGACGATTTAATGCGCGCGAAACAACCAGTTACTTGTTGGACATGATTTAGCTCGCGCGGACTGGATTCCGTCGCTGCGGCACTGCGTTGCCGCAGCTTAGCTCCGGTCCGTTAGCTTGCGCGAAATACATTTTCAAGGGAGAACCTTCATGAAAAATTACATCGTCGTATTATTCACTTCGATTTTTGTTTTTTGCGGTTGCCAAGGCAAAGAAGGACCTGTCGGCCCTACGCTTTCAGGAGACATTGTAGGAACTGTAAAAGTGGTAGATACCTTAGGTAATTACACGAATCTAGATGGCGTTTTGGTACAACTCGAAGAAACACAATATTCGACACACTCTGATTCTTCAGGGTTATGGAGATTAGTTGGAGTAAAGAGCGGAACATACGTCCTTTCATTGTCAAAACCTGGCTTCAGCACAGCAAAGAACACAAGTTTTCAGTTTATTGGTGGGATAGAGCCAACAGACGCCTCATACTTTTATCTCTATCAAATTCCATCAGTCTATGTTAAGGCTTTGAAATCTCCCCTACTGAACCAAAATATTCTCACTATCAATGGAACTTTGTCTTCGATTCCCGGACCCAACTATTCGCAGGCGATAGTCATTTTCGCAGGGCCAGACTCAAACGCTACAATGCTCGCAAACAAACACCTATCGGTTTACTCTCAATACTTTGCGGCAACAGACACTTTCAGTACACAACTCTACTTTGGCTTCTTTAAAACTGCCGGAATGACAACGGGGTCAAAGCTGTATTTTGTTGGATATACTGCGGCCAACATGTATGCAGGTTACAAAGATGTTGCCACGCAGGAATTTGTTTTTTCCGGATTATGTTCAAAGCCGTCAAACATTGTAAGTTTAGTGGTTCCGTAATCATAAAGTGCGCGCAAGCTAACCAGTCGCTCAAGCTGACGGAAGTAGCCGTCGACGATTTCGCTCGCGCGAAACAACCAGCTACAATCGGACGGGACATACCACGCGCGAACTGGATTCCGTCGCTGCGGCACTTCGTCGCCGCAGCTTAGCTCCGGTCCGTTAGGTTGCCATTTGTCGCTACTAAGCCGACAGAGTACGTGTAAGAGCTTTTCGGGGAGTTCGCAGTGTGAGAAGAG